>Ga0315549_1001585_pt1 | contig 23200 bp, 19 predicted proteins | sample SalMarSW160200MG_FD_203101 | JGI IMG/M metagenome (GOLD analysis project Ga0315549, IMG submission 203101) | Salt marsh sediment microbial communities from the Plum Island Ecosystem LTER, Massachusetts, United States - Salt Marsh Sediment SW1601-200 ... | reverse complement strand
GCCGCGCCGAAACCAAAGGCGACGATGCCGTACAGGGTCATCACCCCCGCTAAGTCCCACCCCCGCAGCGTGGGCAGTCGGTTGAAGAGCACCCACCAGAAAAAGAGCAGCATGGTATTGTTGAGCACCATGCCAAAAACCTGCAGGAGGAAGGCCCCCCGGTAGGCCATCGCCGACATCAGGTTGTGCCGCAGGTAGCCCCAGACCAATCGTACAGTTTTCATTTGCCCATTTGTTCTTGTATGGAGAAGTATAAACGTGCTCCCAGCCAGTCCGTGACCGGCGGCTCATTGTTTCTTCGTTTGTCATTGGTCATTTGTCATTGGTCATTTTTCTTGCCTACCCTCCGTGCACCACCAGCCGCCGCTGGGCCCGCCGCCAGACGAGTGCCACCAGCGCCGCAAGCGCCGCGACGTAGCCCATCTGCCCGACCGCTGCCCGCAGCACGAACCCAGGTTCAAAGGTGACGAAGGCCCGCGCCGGGACGTAGGTGATGAACTGGAACGGCAGCCACTCGGCCACCCGTCGCAGCCAATCCGGGAACATCTCCAGCGGGAGGAACAACCCGCCCACGGTGAAGAGGAGTTTCTGGTAGATCCAGAAGACTGGGGTGACCTCCTCGATCCAGAAGGCCAGCAGGCCGATGAGGACAGCGATGAGCGCATCCAGTATCAGGGCCAGCGCCGCCATCCCCAGGAAGGCCCCCAGCCCACGCAGGCTCCCCGCTCCTTCGGCTCCGCTCAGAACAGGCACCCGCCCCATCCCCAGTCCCACCACAGCGACCGCTACAGCCAGGTTGAGGGCGAAGCGCGGGGCGGAGTTGCCCAGGGAGTTGGCCACCTGGAAGAAGGGGTAACTCAGGGGACGCGCCAGCGCGTAGGCCAGGTCGCCTGCCTTGACCGACTCGCTGATCTCGACGAAAACCCGCGACGAGGAGAGGGTGATCGTCTCGGTCATCGCCAGGTACCAGACCATCTCTACCAACGAGTAGCCTGTCAGTTCCGCCCGCCCGCTGACGCCGAAGGCCGTCGTCCACAGGGCCATAAAAACGCCCATAAAGAGGACCATCGAGATGGCCCGCATCCCCAGTTCGGCCCGATAGGCCAACTGCTGCCGTGCCGAGGTCCAAAGGACAAATCCGTACCGCATCATTCACCTAATCCCCTTGTCCCCTTGTCTCCTTGTCCCCCCATCCTCCCTCGTAGATACGGGCGATGATCTCTTCCATCGGCGGGTTGTCCACGTTGATGTCCACGATACCGTACCGTGCCAGCAGTCGTCCCACCACCTCCTCGATGGGCACAACCCCGGTGTTCACCTCCAATTTGACCCCGTACCCTTTGTGCTTCAGAACCTGTACACCGGGGCTGTCGAACCCTCGCCAGGGCTCACCCAGTTTCAGGGAGATGGTCTTGGTGTGGATGTAGTCCCGCTTCAGTGTAGAGACCCGCCCGTCGTAAATCACCTCCCCGTGGTTGATGACCATCGCCCGCTTGCAGAGTACCTCCACGTCTCCGGCATCGTGAGAGGTGAGGAAGATCGTGACCCCCTCCTGCTGGTTGAGTTCCAGGATCAGGTCGCGGATGCGCTGCTTGCCCACCACGTCCAGGCCGATGGTCGGCTCATCCAGGAAGAGGATGCGCGGACGATGGAGGAGCGAGGCGGCGACCTCGCAGCGCATGCGCTCCCCCAGCGACAGTTTCCGCACCGGTACCTGCAGATAATCGCCGACCTCGAACAACTCCACCAGATGGGCCAGCCGCTGGCGGTAGGCCACCCCGTCCAGTTCGTAGATGCGGGCCAGCAGGTCGAAGGAGTCCGCCGGGGGCAGGTGGTACCAGAGTTGGGACTTCTGGCCGAAGACGGTGCCGATCTCGTAGGCCAGCCGCTTCCGCTCCCGCCACGGCGTCTTCCCCAGCACCTGTGCCTGGCCGGAGGTGGGGTAGAGGATGCCGACCAGCATCTTGATGGTGGTAGACTTCCCCGCGCCGTTGGGACCGATGAAGGCCACCCGTTCCCCCTCCTCCACTCCGAAGGTGATCCCTTTCACCGCCTGCGTCTCCCGGCGGGCGGGGCGGAAGAGGGCGCGGACGCTTCCCCGCAGCCCCGGCTGCTTCTCGCGGGTGACGAAGGTCTTGGTCAGTTGCTGGACTTTGATGGCGGTCAAGAGTTCCTTCTCTCTGGCAATGGAAGCAGACGCGGACCAGGTCGGGAGCCAGGATGGTGAGAACGTGGGAGCCGTCGGTACAGGTGAGGCAATTGTACATGGAAGGCTGCAAGAGGCAAGCGAGCGAGTCTCGAGAGGCGATTCGCGGTCCGTGCCGTCCCGTGCTAAAATCTATCTAATCTTCTTTGTTGAAAGGGCCTATGATGCGAGTTATTGTGGTGGGAGGGGGAGCCGTCGGCGGATTCATCGGGGCGCGGTTGGCCCTGGCGGGCAATGAGGTCGCGCTGGTGGGACGGCCGTGGCTGGTCGAGGCCGTGCGGACGCGGGGGCTGCGGCTGATCGAGCCTCAGCAAGAGCACCTGGTACAGCAGGGGTTGAGCGCCGCCCCCAGCGTGGCCGAGGCGGCTGCTCAGGGACCCTTCGACCTGGCGCTGCTCGCGGTGAAGACCTACGACACGGCCACTGCCGTCCGGGAGATGCAGGAGGCTGGCTTGGGGAGCCTGCAAAGGGTGCGCTTCCTCGTCCTTCAAAATGGCGTCGGCAGCGAGGAACTGCTCGTCCAGGCCTTTGGCGCTGAGCGGGTGATCGTCGCAGCACTGACCCAGCCGGTGAGCGTGCCGGAACCGGGCGTCGTGCGTTTGGTGAAGGAAAAGGGCGGATTTGCATTAGCGCCGGCGGCGTCGGGAACGGGGATTGAGCACGTGGTAACAGTATTCCAAGAGGCCGGCCTGCGGATACGCTCGTACCGGAACTATCAAGCGGTCAAGTGGTCCAAACTGCCGCTCAACATACTGGGTAACACCATCCCCGCCATTCTCGACATGCCGCCGGGGGAGGTCTATGCCCACATCGGGCTTCTCCGGTTGGAGATCGCCGCGATGCGGGAGTTGATGGCGGTGACGCGTGCGCTGGAAGTGCGGCTGGTGAATCTGCCTGGCTATCCGGTGCGCCTGCTGATGTGGGTGTTGTGTAACCTGCCTGCGCCGTTGCTGTCACCGTTGATGCCCCGGTTGGTGGGAAGCGGGCGCAAGGGCCGGATGCCCTCGTTGCAGCACGGGCTGGCGCGGGGACGGGAAGTATCCGAAGTGGCCTACCTGAACGGCGCGGTCGTGCGCTACGGGGAGCGCGTGGGTGTGCCGACGCCGGCCAATCGGCTGCTGACGGAGACATTGGAGGCGATCTACGCCAGGGAGTATACGCGGGACGAGTGGCACCACCGGCCGGAGCGCTTGATCGAGGCGTGGGAGTGGGCCATTTCTGGATCGGTCACTCCAAATGCTCAAGTACAGAGGTGAGATGCTCTTTGACCTCTGAGGCCGTCGAAAGCGAGAGTACGTGATCCGCGATCTGCCGGGCTTCGGCCATACTCAGGGAGCGGATTAGTTGCTTGGCGGCCGGGACGGCGCATGGGGTCATACTGAACTCGTCCAGCCCCAGCCCCAAAAGCACCGGGATTGCCATCCGCTGTCCAGCCAGTTCACCACACAGACCCACCCATTTTCCGACCGCGTGAGCGGCATCAATCACCCGGGCGATCAAACGCAACACGGCCGGATCCAATGGACGGTATAAATCCCCCAGCCGTTCGTTGCCCCGGTCACAGGCCAGGGTGTACTGGGTCAGGTCGTTGCTCCCGATGCTGAAAAAGTCCACCTCCGGCGCGAGAACGTCGGCCACCAACGCCGCCGCCGGAGTCTCCACCATAATCCCCGCCTCGATCTCTTGGGCGTGCTTTATCCCTTCCGCCGCCAGTTCCTCCTGCACCTGGCGCAGCATGACCTTTGCCCAGCGAACCTCCTCCAGCGTGACGATCAGAGGGAACATTACCTTTAGGTTGTGCCCAACCCCGGCCCGCAGGATCGCCCGCAACTGAACGCGCAGCAGGTCCGGGTGTATCCGGGAGAGGCGAATGGCCCGTATCCCCAGAGCGGGGTTGGCCTCCTCCGGGCGGGGAATGGAAGGAAGTGGCTTGTCGCCTCCCACGTCCAGCGTGCGGATGATGACCGGGCGCTGGCCCATCACCTCGGCGATGGCCCGATAGACTCTTGCTTGCTCCTCCTCGTCGGGGAGGATGGCTCGATCCAGGTAGAGGAACTCGGTGCGCAGCAGGCCGATCCCCTCCGCCCCCTGCTCCAGCGCCTCCCGCGCCGACGCCACGTCGCCGACGTTGGCCACCACCTCGACCCGCTGCCCATCCTGCGTGACGGCTGGCTTTTCGATCTGGCGCAACGCCTCGGCTTGCAGGGCAGCACGCCGCGTTTCTCGTTCCTGGTAAGCCTGCACCACCTCGGGTAATGGTTCGACCTCCACCACTCCCGCCTCGCCATCTATGGCCATGAGCGTCCCATCCGCCACCTGCAGCAACGTCTCTCCCAGCCCCACCACCGCCGGCAGGTTCCACATCCGCGCCAGGATGGCGACGTGCGAGGTCGCCCCTCCTACAGCCGTGCAGAGGCCCCGCACCTGCTCCCGATCCAGCCGCGCCGTGTCCGAGGGGGTCAGGTCTCGGGTCACCACGATCACCGGCTCAGGGAGGGCGCTCAGGGAGCGTTCTTCCTCGACCCCCAGCAGGACACGCAGCACCCGTTCGCCCACATCCTGCACATCGGCGGCCCGCGCGCGCATTAGCTCGTCGTCCAGGCTCTCAAAGCGGCGTACCCACTGGCCAATGACGTCGCTCACGGCGACCTCGGCGTTGCAATGCTCGGCGGTGATTTCGTCCTTGACGGCACCGAGCAGTTCATTGTCCTCCAGCATCATGCGGTGGAACTCGAAGATGCGCCCGGTCTGCTCGTCGGCGGTGGCAGCCACTTGTTGCTGTACCTCGCTGAGTTGGCGGCGGGCGACGTCCAGCGCCTGCCGGAAGCGGTCTATCTCGGCCTGGGGGTTGTCCACCGTGCGTCGTTCTATGTGCAGGTCAGGTTGCCGGTAGATGAAGGCGGGGGCGATTGCGCATCCTTCGGAGGCGCCGATCCCTTGCAAGCGGGGGGGCGGCGGGCCCTGAGGGACGGCCAGCGTCGGGGCCGGCCGTGGCGCAGAAGGTCGGGGGGGAATGGGGATCTCCTTTTTTTCTTTCCCTTCCTCCATCTCGCCGAAACCGGCCTCCACCAATGCGCCCAGGGCAGCGATGGCCTCGTCGGCGTCCTCGCCTTGGGCCATGATGCGGACGCGCTCGCCCTGGCGTGCGGTACCCTGGCTGGCTACCTGCATCATACTCTTGGCGTCCACTGGCTGGCGGTTCTGCGTCACATTCTGCACGGTGATCTGCGAGTCAAATTGGGAGGCGGTCTGCACGAAAAGGGCAGCGGGGCGGGCGTGCAGCCCGATGGGGTTGGGAACGACCAACTCGACGCTCCGTGAGGGACCTGTGGGAGCGGGTGGAGCCTCCGCCGGGGGCGCGAGTGGCGCTTCCCGGGGAATTTTGGGCATCTCCAGAGCGGTCTCGGCGGCGCACTGGACCTGGTCCAGGTCGTCGCCCAGGGAGGCAGACACGGCCGCGGCGATAGCGCCTTCTACCAGAGGGGCATTGCTCAACCGAATGTGCGTCTGACGCTCCGGGGGGAGCATTTCCAGCACCATCTGGGTGGTCATCACCGCGCTGCCCAGGTCCATTAAAATCAGGACTCCGTCATCACTGTACACAGTGTCCGTGGCCTGCTGGATTTTCTCGAAACTTGTGCCCAGCCCTCCATCTTCAAGGCCGCCGGCCGCGGCGATGGGCAAATCGCTCTGCGCGCTCATCTGACTGGCTACCGCGCAGACGCCTTGGGCCAGTTCCTTGCTGTGTGCTACGACTACGATGCCGACCAATCTGACCTCCTCAGCAGTGATTGCAGTGAAACTTTCCCCCGGAAGTCTAACTGATGGCAGCCACGAGTTCGCGGCAGTAGGCCGGGATGTCGGCCACCACCCGCCCCCAGACTACGTTGCCATCGCGAAACGCGGGCTCGTCCACCCACGTCGCTCCGGCGTTTACCAGGTCGTCCTTGATGCCCAACGACCCGGTGGCCCGGCGCCCGCGCACGATATCCGCCGAGATGAGCACCAATCCGGCGTGACAGATGGAGCCCACGATCTTGCCTTGCTCGTGCATTCCACGCACCAGGGACAGCACCGCCTGGTGGCGACGCAATTTGTCCGGTGCCCACCCGCCAGGGATGAGCACTGCGTCGAAGTCTTGAGGGCTCACGTCGTCCGCGCCCGCGTCCGCCGTGGCCGTCAGCCCGCCGGACTTGCTCGCGTAAGTCTCGCCAGCCTTGAGGCCCACTACGGTGACCTCTGCGCCCTCCTCCTGCATACGCATCAGCGGCACCCAGAACTCCAGGTCCTCGTAGGCAGGGCCAACCAAAACGGCGACACGCTTCCCTTTGAGTTTCATCTTGTTCTCCCATTCTGACACGCTGGGCAATCGCTCACCTCGACTGAAGGAGCGTGGGGGCGCTCCCCCCGGCCCACATAGCCTATCGCCCCACAGCGACAGGCGTACCATCCCTCATGCACCTGGTCAAAGGGGAGGCGGGAAGCGGTCAGATCCACTACCTCAACCCCACTTCTCCAGCGGGCATTGGTGATCAATCGCTGGCAATCTGCCGCCTGTAGCCGGTCGAAGTACTCGCCGAAGTGCTGGCAATGGCGCATCAGGAGCACGGCAACCGTGACCCCAGGAGGGATGGGAAAGTCGAAGGCGTTGGCACACACCACGTACAGATTGCGCGGCAAACGCAGGCCGATGATCTCCAGCGCCGGGCCGACCACCAACGGGTTGACCTCCAGCGCGTATACCCGCCGGGCCTGTTCCGCCATCCGCAGCGCCAGGCGCAGGTCGCCGGCCCCGATCTCCAGCACCACGTCGTCGGGGGCGATGTGATCCAACACCGCGCTGTACGTCTCCTCGCCGTAGGGGCTAAACCATCCCTCCCAGTCAACCAGGTCGTGAAGGCGGGCGAAGTCAGCAAAGCCCTCGCGGAACTGGCTGCGCCCCGCTTCAGTGTGTGCTTCCAGACAGCGGAGAAGTTGGCCCATGCCAATCAGCGGCGCGTGCCGCTCTCCCTGAGATTTCTGGCGATGACCTCGGCCTCACGGAACAACATCTCCAGAGGCGAAGGCCGTTCTCGCTTCCCTTCCCCACCAGGCACCGACTCCGGCAAGGCCTCCGGCGGGGCCGGCTCTTCCTCGACGCTCTCTTTTTTCAGGGGCCGATGTAGGCGCTCACTCACAGGAACCCTCTACTCACCTGGCCCGTTTGCCAGCGAGATTATATGGCTCTCTTCAAATTAGTGGGATGCTCAAAGCGAACATGTCGTCCGCGTCCCACATCCAGGGGTGGTGCATCATCTCGACACCGCATGTGGGGACGGCGCGTCTCCTTCGAGCATATTTTAGCTCATCTATCCCGCAAATCTGAGCAGACCCGATTATGCATCCTCATCGTTGCGCTTTTTCAGGATCGACCATCCGGATCGGTGCATTATCGCGACCCAGAATCCGATCCAGGCCATCGGGAAGAGGATCATGCTGACCCTGCGGCTCGCCGCGTAGAACATGAGCTCGCTGATGATCAAAGGCACCAGGAAAATCAGTATCCAGCCCCAGAGTGGAATCCAGTCGAACTTGCCAGGTCGCTCTTCCTGATCCTGAGTACGTGGCGTGACTTGTTGGCTCTGGTTTGAAGGTGGCTTTTTTTTCCGTCGTTTCTTGCTTTTGGCCATAGATCCATCCTGGTTCCGTGAAAGCGGGTTTAGTCAAAAGGTGACGGCTGCCGGCTTTGAAAGCGAACATCGGCGCAGATGGCCGTCAAATGGAGGGTGAGCGGCCTTCTGCGCCGATGCAAAGACTTGGTCAGCAACAGAAGATTTAACGGCTCTACGCGGATTCGTGGGGTGCTACAAGCGGGCGTGCCGCCCACGTCCCACATCTGGTGGACAGGCTGTGTCTCGGCCCCCACAGACGGGGATGGCACATCCCCTTTGAGCACATTTACCCCGCGTTTCCACGTAGACCCGATTTAACCAGCTCTACGGCGTAAGCCTTTCGTGCTTCTGCGACCAGTCACATGTCAAAGGCACTCCAGGCGACATCACCCTCCCGTGGGCAATGGCTCCAGATGGGTACGGCAGGGCACATCAACCCCCATCTTGGCGCAGACTATGTCAACCGTCTTCTCACCCATCAAGCGAGAGGAGGTCAATTTGCCGCCGGTGATGGTAATGAGACCGCTCACGCTGTCCAGTTCCTCGTGGTCAAGAACGTAGAATACCCGGCTGACCTCTATCCCCGTTACTTTCTCCTCTTTCTTACCCTCTATAGGAGACTGGTACAATGGACGGATGCTGGCGAAATTTCGCTGCACATGCATGTCCTCGATCATGGGCACCATCTGGATGCATTCATCCAGCATCTTGTCCACCTCCCATTCCTCGATGACGAAGTTGTCGGGGTCATCGATGTCTACCGAGGTGGTGCCCAGCACGATGGTCGTACCCACGGGGACAATGATGTCGCCATCCGTTGGGTAGCGGCAGCGATTGATGGCCCGCTTCACGGGGCGGCTGTCCAGGGCGACCATGGTGCCTTTACTGAGGCTCATCCCGATCTTGATGTTGCCTAGAGCGGCGACTTTGGCGGCCCAGGGGCCGCTGGCGCTGACCACGTAGTCGGCGTGGACAAGGTACTCTTCGCCGCTGGTCTGGTCTACCGCTTTGACGCCGACGATCCGGTCGCCCTTGCGCAGGAGGACCGTCACCGGGGTATACAGAAAGACCCGTACATCGCCGTGTTCCTTGGCCGAGGCGACATTGCCGGTGCACAAGCCCCAGCCATCTATGCTGCCGTCGGGCACGATTACAGCCTGACGTACCTTGGGCGAGAGGGCTGGCTCCAGACGGCGGGCCTCCTCGCCGGAGATCACCTCGGTCGGGATACTCACCTTGGCACAGCCCTCCAAGAAACGAGGTAGAAAGGCCTCGTCGTCATCATCGAGCGTGACGAAGAACCCGCCGGTGTCTTCAATCGTGTGGGGCGCGATGCGGCGCAGGATCTGAGTCTCATGACGGCACTCCGCCGCTGCCTCTGGATCTTTGACGGCATAGCGGCCGCCGCTGTGCAGCAGGCCGTGGAAGTTGCCCGTCGTGCCATCGGAGAGATTGCCCCGCTCGAATAGCATGGCGTTCAGACCTCGCATGGCCAGGTCGCGCAGCACGGCTGTCCCGGTCGCGCCTCCACCGATCACAACGACCTGTGTTTCCAGTTTTTTCATTATTCGACTCCTATTTTCCCTTCTGAGACGGTGCTATCCAGGGGGCACGGTCGGAGACCGGCCCCAGCGACTCTAACTGCCCAATATCTCCTTGCACGCTACGGTAAGGGCTGGGATGACATTCTCCCACTCGCCCACAACCCCAACGTGAGCGACCTTGAAGATAGGGGCGTCCTCGTCCTTGTTGATGGCCACGATTGTCTTGGACGACCCGGCTCCCGCCATGTGCTGGGGAGCGCCAGAGATCGCCACGGCGATGTATAGATTGGGAGCCACGATTTTCCCCGTCTGGCCGACGAGTCGGGAGTGAGGCACCCACCCTAAATCGGCAGCCGGCCGTGACCCTCCCACCGCTGCCCCCAGGATTTCGGCCAGGCGATCCAACGCGGAGAACCCCTCCTTGTCCTCCATGCCCCGGCCCCCACTCACGATGATCTGGGCCTGGTCCAGGCTGATCCCTTCTATCTCCTCCTGCGTCCTTTCGACCAGTGACACCGGGGAGGACATGGAATCCACGTCAACCTCCAGGGTATGCACTGCCCCCTGGCGCGCGGAGTCGGGCGCGAGCGGTTCAAAGGCGCGCGAGCGCGTCGTCGCCAGTTGCAGCGGGCCGTTGGCGACCATGTAGGCCATGGCCTTCCCTCCGTAGACGGGACGCAGCCAGCGGATTGCGTCGTCCTTGACCTCAAAGCCCACGCAATCGGTGACGATGCCTGTTCCCAGCCGGTAGGCGAGGCGTGGGCCGACATTCCCCCCGCCTAGCTCGTCGTGGGGGAAGAGAACCACGTCGGGAGAGAGTTGCTGTACAATCGCCTCCAACGTCTCCAGTATAACATCTGCCTCGTAATACTGCAAGCGGGGATGGCTGATGATGAAGACCTCATCGGCTCCGTGATGTACCAGCGTCTCCCCGTGCCCCTCGACGTCCGGCCCAAGCAGGGCGGCCTGAACGCACCCATTTCTCAGTTCATCCCCTAACCGCCGGCCCGCAGCCAGAACTTCCAGCGAGGCACGGGGGAGTTCTTCAGCCGAGGCAAAACAGAATGTCAAGATGTTCGTCATCATTTCACCCTTCAGATGAGTTTCAGTTCCTTGAGGCGCAAAGCCAATCGCCTCCCCTTCTCCGGCCCCGACTCTCCCTCAATGAACTCGCATCGCATCTCTCGCTTGGGGATGAACAGTTCCTCCATCTCGATTCGTGCTGTCTCCGGTCCAACCTCAGCCGGGTCGAGGCCCAGGTCAGCGGCAGACCAGACGGGAATTTTCTTTCGCATGGCCGCTCGGATACCCCGGACAGAGGCGTAGCGGGGCACGTTGCTCTCGTCATTCGTGACGGTAGCCAGGAAGGGCAGCGGAGCTTCCAGAATCTCATACCCGCCCTCTATCGGCCGCTTCAGGCGCACCTTGCCGTCCCCGGGCTCGATGTTGGCCATCAGGGTGACGCAAGGGAGACCCATCTTCTCCGCCAGGAACGGCCCCACGAGCCCCAACTCCACGTCCCCGGCCTGCCGGCCACACAATACTATGTCAAACTCACCTAACTTACACAGCGCGGCGGCCAGGATATGCGCTTTGCCAAAGGAATCGGCGCCCTCAAAAGCCGGGTCAGAAATGAGCATGGTCTCATCTGTGCCCATGGCCAGCGCCGTGTGCAGGGACTCCACTGCTTCCTTCTGGCCGATGGTAATGGCGGTCACCTTGCCGTCTGTTCTCTCCTTCAGTTGCAAGGCGACCTCAAGCGCGATTGCGTCGAAATCGCTGATGACGAGGGCCTGTCGCCCGCGTATCTGTTTCCGTTTGACGGGATCAATCTGAAATATATGAGGAGGTATCTCCGGATCAATGATCTGTTTGAGGCAAACGATAATGTGCACTTTTTTCTTCGTCCTTAGCGGAACTCCACCTTGAGTAAAGAGGGAACTGAGGAGTCTAAATAGACTCTCCCAGTTCCCTCTTCCCTTTTGTTCATTGTCGGGGATCGCTTAGGCGTACGCGTTTACTCCACCCAGTCGAAGGTCCTCTCGACAGCCTTGAGCCAGCCCTTGTACAGTCTCGCCCGTGTCTTGGCGTCCATCTTGGGCTCCCAGGTCTTGTCTATGCCCCAGTTCTTGCGCAGTTCGTCGGTGTTGTTCCAGAAGCCAACGGCCAGACCAGAGGCGTAAGCGGAACCCAGCGCGGTGGTCTCTGCCACCGTCGGGCGCACGACGGGCACGCCCAGGATGTCGGACTGGAACTGCATGAGCAGTTCGTTGTAGACCATGCCGCCGTCTACCTTGAGGGCCGCCAGTTTCACGCCGGAGTCCTTCTCCATCGCGTCCAGCACCTCGCGGGTTTGGTAGGCGGAGGCCTCCAGAGCGGCGCGGCAGATGTGGTACTTGTTGATGTAACGGGTCATACCGACGATCACGCCGCGGGCGTCGCTCTTCCAGTAGGGCGCGAAGAGACCGGAGAAGGCAGGCACGAAGTAGATGCCGCCAGCGTCTTCCACCTGCTTGGCGTAATCCTCGATGTGCTTCGAGAAGTCGAAGAGCTTCAGGTTGTCGCGCAACCACTGCACCAGTGCGCCGGTGATGGCGATGGAGCCCTCCAGACAATACACTGCTGGCGCATCGCCGAACTTGTAGCCTAGCGTAGTCAGCAGGCCGCTCTTGCTGGGCACGGGCTTGGTGCCGGTATTCAGCAGCATGAAGCAGCCGGTGCCGTAGGTGTTCTTGGCCTCGCCAGGGCTGAAGCAGGTCTGGCCCACAAGTGCACCTTGCTGGTCACCCAGGTCGCCACAGACCGGGATACTGACGCCCAGCGGTCCATCCTTGGGCGTGTAGCCGTAGATCTTGGGATCGCTGGAGGGGCGGACCTCCGGCAGCATCTGGCGCGGGATGCCCATGGTGTCCAGGATCTCCTGATCCCAGTTCAGCGTCTCCAGGTCCATCAGCATGGTGCGGCTGGCATTGGTGACGTCGGTCACGTGCGCGCCGCCGTTGGGGCCACCGGTCAGGTTCCAGATCTCCCAGGTGTCAATGTTGCCGAAGATGGCGTCGCCTTTCTTGGCTGCCTTGCGGACGCCCTCCACGTTCTCCAGGATCCACTTGATCTTGGGGCCGGAGAAGTAGGTCGCCAGCGGCAACCCCACCTTGGCGCGGAAGCGATCCTGGCCGCCATCCTTGGTCAGTTCATCGCAGATGTCCTTGGTGCGGGTGCACTGCCAGACGATGGCGTTGTAGTAAGGCTTGCCGGTGTTCTTGTCCCACACGATGGTAGTCTCGCGCTGGTTGGTCACGCCGATGGAGGCGATGTCGTTGGCGTCAACGCCGCTCTTCTCCAGGGCGGCCTTGATCACGTCCTGGGTGCGGGCCCAGATCTCCATCGGGTCGTGCTCGACCCAGCCGGCCTGCGGGTAAATCTGCTCATGCTCCAGGTAGTGTGCAGCGACCGTCTGCCCTGCATGGTCAAAGACCATGAATCGGGTGCCGGTCGTACCCTGGTCTACTGCTGCTGCGTATTTCTTTGCCATTTTCTGATTCTCCTTTTCTATTGGAACTGGTGGAGCGTACAGCGCTCCCTGGCGAATTGCCAAACCTTACTCTTTCCCTCGTGCTATCTCGGCCATAGTACGAATCAGGAGGTACGAGGAAGTCGCGCCTGGGTCCTGGTGGCCGATGCTCCGTTCGCCCAGGTAACTGGCTCGCCCCTTCTTGGCCAGCATGGGGATGGTGTCCTTCATACCCTTCTCCGCAGCCGCTGTCGCTTGTTCCAGAGCCTTTGCCGTATTGGCACCGTTTTCCAGCGTCTCTCGCATAGCATTAACGGCTGGGGTAATCGCATCTACCATCGTCTTGTCGCCCAGGTTGGCTCTACCGCGCATGATCACCCCCTTGAGAGCCGCATCCAGGGCAGCCAACAGGTCTTCGCCCTCCAATTCGTACTTTCCGGTCACGGCCATGCCAGCCTGCATGAAGGCCGTGCCGTAGAGCGGTCCGCCCGCCCCACCGACACTGGACACCAGGGTCATACCGGCCGTCTTGATGATGGTGCCCGCGTCTTTATCCGCCACGTTGGGCAGTTTCTTCATGATCGTCTGGAACCCACGATCCATGTTGATGCCGTGGTCGGCGTCACCGATGGCCGCATCTAGATCGGTGAGGTATTCCTTGTTCTCGTGAATCACGTCCGCCATCTTGCGAAGGCAGGTTAGAACGTCAGCAGTTGTGATGGACATGTAGGCTATCTCCTTCGCCGCACCATTAATCGGCACTCAACGAGGCACTGAGTTTCTTCTCTCCCTGCCCACCTCCGGCATTTTACTTCAACCTGGAGTATGCAGGGAATAGTTCAACGAAGCACATTGCCTTTACTCTGAACCGGGGGCGTCTGGCTTACATCCCCCAGCGCAAACCAGGGGTCTTGACCGGGGCATCCCACAGTTCGAGCATCTCGTCATCCATCTTGAGCAGGGTGATGGAACAGCCCTGCATCTCCAGGGAGGTGATGTAGCGGCCGACGAGGTTGCGGACGATCTTCAAGCCCTTCTTCTCGCAGATCCCATACAGCTTGCGGTAGATGATGTATAGTTCGATGTCCGGCGTGCCGCCCATGCTGTTCACGAAGGCCAGCACCTGATCCCCGGCCTTGAAGGGCGGGTCCTCCAGCGTGACGTCCGCCCATTCGCCCTTGGCCTCGTCCCACTCGCGGATGGTTCTGGTGTAGGCCGGGTCCTCGATGATCGAGAGGGCCAGCATCTCGGTGGTCTCGTCGGCAGTCTTGATCTTCATGCGCTTGCGGCCGGGCTCACCGTGGATACCGATACCGATCTCCATCTCGTCCTCGGCCAGATCGAAAGTGGGTTTGCCAGCCATAGGTACGGTGCAGGATGTGAGGGCCATGCCCATACTGCGTCCGTTGATGTTGACCTTGCGGCACAGGTCGGCCAAGTTCTTAAGGTCGTAGCCCTTTTCCGCTGCCGCGCCGACGATCTTCTCCGCCAGCACCGTGGTGCCCACGCCGCGCCGGCCTGCGGTGTACAGGCTGTCTTTCACAGCCGTGTCGTCGTCTATCAGGATGTTTAGCGCCTTGATGCCCTCGCCACGGGCCATATCGGCTGCCATCTCGAAGTTCATGACGTCGCCGGTGTAGTTCTTGACGAGATACAGCACACCCGCGCCGCCATGTACCATTTTGGCGGCTTCCAGCATCTGGTCTGGGGTCGGCGAGGTGAACACCTGGCCGGGGCAAGCCGCATCCAGCATGCCCACGCCCACCAGGCCGCCGTGCATGGGCTCGTGGCCGCTGCCCCCGCCGGAGATGAGGACTACTTTGCCTTTCACCGGCGCATCGGCGCGGTAGACGAAGTCAGGCTCGAAATGCACCTTGACTATATCTGGATGAGCCAGCGCGACACCCTCCAGTTCTTCTTTTACCACATCCTCTGGCTTGTTAATCAGTTTTTTCACGATCTGTCTCCTTTCGTTCCTACAAGTGAAACTGGGAGGGAAGAATGAGGATTAACCGCTCGCTTCCCTCCCGTTGATGATCCCGCTAGCCTTGATATAGCCTCGTTGTGTACTAGCCTGTTGGCCCGATTGCTTAATCTTCCTTCTTGGCCAGGAAGGGGGTGACGAACCAGTCGTAGGTCAGCGCGCCCAGAACACCGCCGATGAGAGGCGCGGTGACGGGTGGCAACAGCCAGTAGAGGCCGCTGAAGAGACCCGTGGTGCCAACGAGTGCGCCGAAGATGCGCGGGCCGAGGTCACGGGCGGGGTTGATGGAGTAACCGCTGGGGCCACCCAGGGACAGGCCTACCGCCAGTACCGTGAAACCTACCAAGAGCGGGCCGAGGTTGGCCCCGACGCCCAGGTTCTTCGTGTCGCCGCTGGCCAGGACGCCCCACAGCAGCACGGCCGTGCCGAAGATCTCGCAGACGAACGCGACACCCAGTGAGTACGCTCCGGCACTTGCCGCGCCGGCGCCGCCCCAGAAAGCCTGACCGAAGACAGAGCCCGGTCCGGTGCACCAGATGTTTGGCATACCCGCCGCCACCAGACCATCCAGATAGCAGAGGTACACGCCGAGCGCACCCAGGAAAGCGCCGATCATCTGGGCGATCATATAGGGAATGACCTTGGCCCAGGGGAAGCCACGCTTCACAGCCAGCGCCAGGGTGACCGCCGGGTTGATGTGTGCGCCGGAGACGCCAGCGACGACGTACACAGCGACGACTACCGCGAAGCACCATCCGATGGTTATCGTATTCCAGTTATAGCCTGGTGCAGCCAGGCGGGGGGCCAACCCGACGTTGGCGACGACGCCATCACCCAGAAGGATCAGGATGAAGGTCCCGAAGACTTCAGCAATGAACTCTCCTGTCAAAGTATTCTTTTTCATTGTTTGTTCTCTCCTTTTCGAATCATACCCTACTGTGTTCAGATGAACTGTACTTACGAGCGCCGACTCTGATCGTGTTATTGTCTGTGGCAACCACCTCCTTTCAACGCGAAAACAAAAAAGACACCATCCGAGTCAATCTCGGAGAGGTGTCTTTTACCTCAAAATATGCTGTCCCACCGACAGTAGTTACCTACCCACATTTGCCAGCAGGCTCTTCTATAGATGCGCCGTTTAGACATAACTACTACTTGAGCCTCCCCGCCCATAAAGAACTTGGCTTCAGTAGTTGATTAACGAACACACTTATTATATCCTATGGCGCAGCATTGTCAAGGTTTTATCCAAATCTGTTTCATATTGGAACTATAACACTGTCCTCCCCGTTTCTTTTTGGAACACCCGTTGTTTGGTGAGTGATGTCCGCGCGAAGGCTCAGCGGTGTGCTCCACAGATGTCGAACTGCTAATACCAGCACTACGTCTTGAACGAATCGTGAGATAGATTGAGAGCCTTCATCTTCCGCCACAGAGTAGTACGTCCGATGCCCAGAGCGTCGGACATCTTGATTGTGTTGCCCCGCAACGCCTGTCCGGCGCGGATAATTGCCTGGCGCTCGGCCTCTCGTAGAGTGATCACGGCCTCGTCTATACCGCCGATGGTAGCCATGCGCAGTTCCTGGGGCAGGTGTTCCACGGTCAATTCACAGCCCTCCACCATGTACGTAGCCCACTCCAGTACGTTCTCCAATTCGCGCACGTTCCCCGGCCAATGATAAGACTGCAACACAGCCATAGCCCCAGGCGACACCGTCACGGTCTTTCCCAGGTGACGAGCGAACTTCTCGGTCAGGTGAGCGACTAACAGCAGGATGTCGTTCCCTCGCTCTCGCAGTGGAGGGATGGTCAGCGTCAGGACGTGCAGGCGGTAGAAGAGATCAGCGCGGAAGCGCCCTTGTTGCACCTCACTGGCCAGGTCCACGTTGTTGGAAGCCGCGATGACGCGCACGTCCAGCGGGATGACCCGCGTGCCGCCCAGCCGGACAATCTCTCTGGTGTCAATTACCCGTAGCAGGCTGGCTTGCGTGTCCAGGGGCATTCCGTCCACGTTGTCGAAAAAGATGGCACCTCCATCAGCGAGTTCGAACTTGCCAGGCCGGCCTTCTTCTCCGGCAGCGAACGCCCCTTCGTAGCCGAATAACTCGCTGGTCATCAGTTCGCGGGGGACAGCCGCGCAGTTGATGGCGATGAACGGGCCATCGGCCCGCCGGCTGCCGTTATGAATGGCCTGGGCAAACATCTCTTTCCCAGTCCCGCTCTCACCCAGGAGTAGCACGGTGGAATCGCTCTGGGCGATGGTGCGGGCATAGTGCAGCGTCCGTCGCATTTTCAGACCCTGCCCTAGTATGTCATCGAACGTGAAATGAGCTCGCGCCCCCACCATGCAGTGCACCAATCGCCGTACCTCGGCGGTGTGTTCCAGCGTAAAGATAAACTCTAGCGGACGGGCCCCCTCTCTCAGCACATCTATGCTCATCAGGCAAGGGCGAGGTCCGTCCGTTGCCTGGAAGACGACTTCCTTTTCCGCCATCGAAGTTTGCCGGACCATCGCCATCTCCATTTCGGTGGGAGGCCCGATCAAGGTGCTAAGCCTACGCCCCATCGCCAGCCGGTGAGGAATGCCCAGAATGTCACCAGCACAGGCGTTGATGTGAGTGACTCGCCCTTCGGGGTCGAGGAACAGAATCCCTGTGCTCGTAGCCTGCAATGCGGCGTTCAGTTCCGCCAAATGCTCATGTGCCTCGGAGAAACTCTGTTCTGCCTGCAACAGGTTCTCAATAGCCCTGGCTGCTGCCATGACAATGCTCAAGGTATGGGGATGACTGTTCGGCTCCAGCGTGACAATGCCAATCACTCCCATCATCTGACCACTGGGGGCGTGAATCGTAGCCGCTGTATCGGTGAGGGAGTGATAAGCCAGGCAGAAATGCTCCGGCCCTACGATCTGCGCTGGCAATCCTTCGCTCAGTGCCATAGTCGCCGCATTTGTGCCGATCTGCTCCTCAGCCAGCCATACTCCATCACCCAACCCCATGTCTTCCAGCGTGTGCTGCAACGCCTCGTCCCCCAGAGAGTCCAGGACGCAGAGTGTTTCATCGACCAGGTACACAATCATATCAGACTCGCCGGCGAACTGGTAGACATCCTCCATAAATGGGCGCGCAATAGCGATCAAGTCGAAGCGATCCTGCCGCCGCTGTTCCAGTGCCTCTGTATCGCAGCGTTCCGGGTGCGGAGGAGAGCAGGGCTCCAACCCGGCCTCTTGGCAATAGTGCCAGGAACGCACAACAGCCGGATCCAGAGAGGTCGAAACAATGACCCCTTGCTGGACAAATTGTGTCCAGGCGGCTTTCAACGTCTGACAGTCATACGGGTAAGCTGAAGGCAGCATCGGCCTACCTCCGTGCGCGCAACTGGAAAAATCCGATTCCTGTACGTCGAGTATAGCACAGGTGACATCTACACCAAAACTGAGGTGTACTACATCACGGCGGGGCTGAAGGGAAAACCCAAACTAGCCGTCACTGTCCGCGGCCTGCCCCCAGGTCAATCCGCCGCTCCTCACCACGCAGGAGCCGGCGGATATTGGGCCGCAGTGCACACAGGATCAGCGCGGAGGCAAGCGACCCATGAACCAGGTAGGCCCATGGCCCCAGGCCCAAGGCGGCACACGCGGCAAAGACTACAGGGAGTAACAGGGCGAGCGCGATGGAACCCATAGAAGCGTGGCGGGTGGTCAGCACCACCGCCGAAGGCGCAGACAGCAGAACTGCGCCGCTCCATGGCCAGAGAGCCATCGCCCCGCCGATAGCGGCCATCGCCCCGGCGCCGCCTCGGAAGCCCAGGAAGAGCGAATAGTTATGGCCTAACACCGCCATTGCGCCAGCCAGAGCCAGTACCAGCGGTGGCCCATCCAACCAGCGGGCTACCAGCACGGCCAGCGCTGCTTTCAGGACATCCCCCACGACGGTCAGCAACGCGGCCTCCCACCCGCCCGCCCGCAGTACGTTCGTTCCCCCAGTCCGCCCGCTACCAATCTCTCGCACGTCCACCCCGCGCAACCAGCGAACCACGAGAAACCCGACAGGGATGGAACCTAGCACGTACCCAATGACAAGCACTCCGATCCAGCGCCACATGCCCTCCTCCTCTCGTATGAGATGATCTTCGTTGGCCCATTCCATCGCGATTATAGCACCCCAGTGGGGCGCGTGCAAGCGAGCGCATGTCACCACATGGTGCTAACGGCCATCGGCTAACTGCTAACTGCTAACCGCTGATATTGCCAGCGCATCGTCGCCAGCACGCGGGGCATCACGCCGGTGTAGAGCCAGTAGCCGGGGCGCGAGACGGGGAAATCCCAGGCCCCTATGTATCTCACGAACTCCCCGCCGAACCCCCGCTTGAAGCGATACACCCCCCACAGCGGGTCCGACTCGTCCAGCACGTCCGGCGCGCCCCACATATCGTAGACCGTGCAGCCCTGTTCCCGTGCCCACTGCATCGCTTCCCACTGGAGCAAGTGATTGGGCATCTTATCACGGTGGCCAGCGCGGGAAGCCCCGTACATGTACCACGCCCGCCCCGCGAAGCGGAAGATGAGCACCATCGCCATCGGTTCCCTCTCCACCTCGGCGATGAGCGGCTGCGCCAGTCCCGCCTCGATGAAAGCGCCCCAGGCGTCGTGATAGTAGACCTCGGGACGGATGACAAACCCGTCGCGGGCTGCGGTCTCGGCGTACATCTTGTACAGCAACGGCATGTCGGTCAGCGTGCCCCGGCGCACCGTCACCCCTTTGCGGGCCGCCAACCGCACGTTGTAGCGCCACTTGGACTTCATCGCCGCCAGGAGTTCGTTGGGGCTGCGGGTCAGGTCGAGCAGGATGGTGTTGCGGAACTGGATCTGCTCGCAGGAACCGCGCCAGCCTCGGCGGCGCAGCGTCCCCACGACCGCTTCCCCTTCGGGGGTGTCAGCCCGCACATCGGGGTCTATTTTGACGAACAGCGCCCGCTCTCGCCGAGCCGTGGTCTCCAGGTGGGCCAGCACCTGCTCCAGGAGAGCGGCATTCTCGTAGTCCAGGGCTGGGCCTTTGGGGACGTACATCACCGCCGTGGGCCAGCGGCCCAGGCGGCGGGTCAACACCGAGGCGGCTGCGCGGGGCCGGTCGTCATCCAGCCACAGGTAACGGACCGGCTGCCACCCGTAGCGGGACTTGAACGCGCCCCACTCCCAGGTTTGCAGGACGTGGGCGGCGGGCAACTCAGCCAGTGCTGCGTTCCACTGAGTCCGTGTTGCGTGTTGCGTGGTGCGTAGTTTCATCTTCGACGCCAGGCATCCAGTATCGAGTATCCAGCATCCAGTATCCAATACCGCAGCGGCGCGTAGACCCGGTCCCACGCGCCCACGCTGCGCACCAGGTGCCCGCCGAAGCCCCGCTTGAAGCGGTAGACGCCCCACAGCCCGTCCCGCCGCCGCGTGAACTCCGCTTCCAGTGTCGCCTCGTCCTCGTCGGGGACGCCCCACAGGTCGTAGGTGGTGCAGCCCAGAGACTTGGCCCAACGCATCGCCTCCCACTGGAGCAGGTAGGTGGGCATCTTCTCGCGGTGGGCGTCGCCTGAGGCCCCGTAGAAGTACCAGGCCCGAGGTGGGAGCGCGAAGACCATCAATGCTGCCACCGGCTCCGTAACCCCCCCCGCCCCCCCCGAAGCGGGGGGGAGTTCGGCCAGGAGCAGCCGTGCCCAGTCCCGGGGCGCGAACAGCCGGTAAGCCGCCTCGTAGTAGGCCGGGGAGTGGACGCCGAAGCGGTTCCGCGCAGCGGTGGCGGCCATCAGCGCGTGGAAGGCGGGCAGGTCGGCCTCGCTTGCCTCCCGCACCGTCATTCCCTTGCGTGCTGCCAGCCGGACGTTGTAGCGCGTCTTCGACTTCATTGCCGCCAGGATTGCGTCCTCGTCGGGGGAGATGTCCACGACGGTGGTGCGGCGAGGCTGAAGGCTACCGAAGGGTGACGGGCGAAAGCCAAGCGCGTGCAGCCTCTTGCGGTGAGTGGCCTCATCGGGCAAGTCGGGCTCGACGATTAGGACGACGGCCCCCCGCGATCGGGCAGCGCGGTCGAGGGCCACCAGCAGCGCCGCTAGTTGCTCCTCGTCGGCCCAATCCACCAGTGGCCCTCTGGGGACGTAGGCCAGGCAGCCCAGCCCGGCCGGCAAACGCCGGTAGAGCACCTGCGCCCCGGCGATCAGTTCATCCCCTCGGGCCAGCCCTACCCGCTCGTCGGCCCACCCGAACTGCGCTTTGAGCGTGCCCCAGGGGCTGGTCTGGAGGACGTGTCCGTCGGGGCGGGCCGCAATGAACCGGTCCCAGATGTCAGGCGCAATGGAGAATATAGGTTGTGTTTTGGTCATTGGTCATTGGTCATTGGTCATTGGTCATTGGTCATTGGTCCGCCGGGCAACGACGAGCAGGCCGCCGCCCTTCTCGCCGGGAGGTACGTCCGCCTCATAGTAGAGTCGCCAACGGCGGCTAAGACAGCGTACGACGGCACGGCGCAGAAGTGCCTGATAGCCTAGGGGCCGCAGCCGCGGTGAGACCAGCAGCCCCCACGCCGTTCGCGGTTGGCCCACGCCGTAGCGGTTGTTCATCCGGTCCCACAACCGCTCGACTCCTTCCGGGATGTAGTAGCGTGCTTTGACCATCTCCATCCCGGCGGCGGCCAGCAGACCGCCCCATTCCTCCGGCGTGTGGTAGTGGTGATGCTCCAGCCATACGTCCACGGCAGCTGCGTACCACTCCGCTTCCTCCATGTTTCCGGCTTCCATCGGCCGGATATAGCCGTCGAGCAGGTGGCGGAAGGCGTCGGAAGGGACGGTGAAGATGAAGCGACCGCCGGGTCTCAGCACCCGCCCCACCTCGCGCACGACCGGCTCCACTTCGGGGATGTGCTCCAGGACTGAGTTGCTGAAGACGGTAGCGAACGTGCCGCCAACGTAGGGCAGGCGGTGGCCGTCAGCCAGGTCCACGTGGCGGTATGCGCCACATCGGGCCGCCTGGTGCAGTTGGTCGGCCCAGGGGTCGAGCCCCACGTCCACGCAGGCATCCGTCCCGAAGAGCACCTGCGCGATCAGCCCGTCGCCACAGCCCAGGTCGAGCAGGGGGCGGGCGTATTGCTCCGCCGCCGCCACGCGCAACTCAATCGCCCGCCACAGTGCCACGGGCGGGGCGAACCAGTAGGTCGTCAGCGACTCGGTGAGATAATCTCGTGTCATCTTAGCCGTTAGCGGTCAGTCTGGGATCACACAGTAGGGGGCAGTATACCGCAGGGAGCGTGAGGTGTCAAAAGGTTGTGTTGCGGCTTCCATGTCCGACGGCCCGGTCATTCGCCCTTTTGCGGTAAGTTGTGCTATAATAAAGTTTGGTCACTGGTCATTGTTCATTAGTCATTGGTCATTGGTCATTAGTCATTGTTCATTGTTCATTGTTCATTGGAACGGAGTTTCCTATGCGTTTCCTCGTCACTGGTGGAGCCGGATTTCTTGGGGCGGCCCTGGCTAACCGATTGGCTCGCGATGGGCATCAGGTGCGGGCCATTGATGACCTCAGTGCCGGGGACCCTGCCCGGCTGGACGAGCGGGTGCTTTTCACCCGGGGCGACGTAGCCGACCGGCCCAAATTGTGGACGTTGCTGCAGGACGTGGACTGCGTTTACCATCTGGCGGCGCGTGTGCTGGTCAGCGAATCCATCCTCTACCCACGTGAGTACAATGAGGTCAACGTTGGCGGCACTGTCAGCGTGATGGAGGCGATGCGGGACGCCGGGGTGCGTCGCGTCGTCCTCACTTCCTCCGGTGCAGTCTATGGTGAGCAGGCCGAGCAGCCGGTGCGCGAGGACGCCGCTCCTAACCCGCAGTCTCCCTACGCCGTCAGCAAACTGGCTGCAGAGTACTACGTTCGCACCATCGGCGCGCTGTGGGGTATTGAGACGGTGATTCTGCGTATCTTCAACGCCTATGGGCCAGGACAGAACTTGCCGGTCTTCCATCCACCAGTGATGCCGCGCTTCCTGCAACAGGCGCTGGGTGGGGGGTCGCTGGTCATCTTCGGTGGCGGTGGGCAGACCCGCGATTTTGCCTACATAGACGATGTGGTGGGGGCGTTGGTGGCGGCTGCCACTGCCTCCGACGTGGACCGCCGTATCATCAACGTGGGCAGTGGCCGTGAGACCAGCGTCAACGAACTGGCGGCGCTGGTGGCAAAGGCGGTGGGGCGGGGGGTAGAAGTGCTCCACAGCCCCGCCGAGGGTGGCGGCGTTTCCCGCCTCTGCGCCGACATAGCCGTCGCGCACA
>Ga0315549_1001577_pt1 | contig 23271 bp, 23 predicted proteins | sample SalMarSW160200MG_FD_203101 | JGI IMG/M metagenome (GOLD analysis project Ga0315549, IMG submission 203101) | Salt marsh sediment microbial communities from the Plum Island Ecosystem LTER, Massachusetts, United States - Salt Marsh Sediment SW1601-200 ... | reverse complement strand
TTTTATCTGGCGTGTCGATAGTATTTTTAGACATTTTATGGTCTCCTTTCTGATAAGAGTTATCGATAACCTTTTTATCGGTTACGGGAGACCTTTTTTCTTAATCTGCTTAAGGAACCGCCATTCGTGACTGTCCCTATTTAGTTTGCTTACCATCATTCAACACTCCTTATTATTTCCATAGATTCGCTGATACCTGCTTTTTGCCATGCTCATCAGCCAATACCATCTCTCATCTAACTACTCTACTGTGAATGTAATTTTTGGCGAAGTTCCACTACATCCATCGTTGTCTGTCGCAATTGCCCTGAGAGTGTGACTGCCCGGCTCCGGTGGCGAAGTAACAACAAGCCAACCATCGGTACCATCGTTATCTTCGCAGAATTTCACACCATCAAGAGCAAACGCCACTTTCACAACTGAGCCGTCAGGATCCCACGCATCGGCTTCGATAACCATCGTATCAAGAACATAGTCAATTACGGCTCCATCCTCTGGCTGGGTAATGTATACCTCCGGGCAGATGTTCCCAAACACCGTGATCGTCACCAGCGGCGAGGTCGCAGTTGCCCCCTCGTTGTCCGTTGCTCTGGCCGTCAGGATGTAAGTGCCAGCATTGAAACTCGTAACTACACACCAACCGTCGGTGCCATCATTATCATCCTTGGGGTGCTTGTATCCATCGATAAAGAATTCCACCTTCACCACCCAACCGTCAACGTCCCACGCATCGACCCCGATCCATACGGACTCTGTGGCCTCCCAAAACTCGGCCCCGTCCGGTGGGGTCGTGATATACACCACCGGCGGCTGGTTAGGGCGTTCCAGCCAATGGAAGGCCATAATCCTAAAGTCTAAGAAATTTACCTTACAGTCGCCGTTAATATCGCCTGCAACGATTGTTTCGCAGAGTGGCCCACCAAAGTATGATTTACTTGCTTCAACTGTTCCGCCATAAGCTCCCATATTGACGCGGCCGCCATTGGGGAACGGTTCTGGTCCAATAGGAAACATAGGGTCGCCAGCATCAATACAAAGGCTGGTCACATCATCTTTTACCCAGCTTGCGCTGGTTGGGGCCCATCTTCCTGCCTGAGATTTCAAATGATAATCGCCATTGTTCGCATCTGCAAAACACGGATCGGCGTCAATGTTGCCCGCGCCCCCGCCCATCCAGTCCTGGATACAACAATACGAGAGCGCAGCGCAATAATCCGACGAGTAACCGCTTAGTTGGTTGCCTGAATCGCCGACAGTATTTTTCCAGATAATGCAGTTTCTGATGGTACCGCCGCAATAGCGCAGCCCACCGCCGGAATCACCAGCGGTGTTGCCATATATAGTGTTGTTCTCGATGCTTCCAAGACAGTGGCACAGCCCGCCACCTTCACTATGAGCCGAGTTTGCAGTGACTATATTGTTGCGGATGGTGGCATCAATATAAGTCGGGGGACAACCCGCACAGTCTGGCAGAAGAACTCCACCACATTGGTACAGTCCGCCACCATACTTTGCCGAATTGCCAATTATGATATTGTTCTGAATGGTACCGATACAAGAGCTTAGTCCACCGCCATAGCCTTCATAATAAGAGGTGCCAATCGCCGTATTATTCTTGATGATGTTGTTCTGGATGGTACCATCACAACCGGATAGCCCGCCGCCGCTGTAGCTGGACACGTTGTTACTAATAATATTGTTCCGGATAGTGCCGCCACAACCGCCCAGTCCAGCACCAAACCGGGCCGAGTTGTTACTAAAGGTATTGTTCTGGATGGTACCATTACATTGGTCCACCCCGCCACCATCTAAACCAGCCGAGTTGCCAGTGAAGGTATTCTTCTCGATGGTACCGTTGCATTTGTACAGCCCACCACCGCCATCATTCGCAGTGTTATCTGTGATAATATTATTTAATATGATGCCATCACAGAAAAATAGACCCCCACCGTACCCGACATATGGCGGCCTATTGTCATAATTCACATTGTAATTTTCTGATATAGTATTGTCCTGGATTGTGCCATTGCAATTACTCAAACCGCCACCATATTGAGCTGAGTTGCTGGTAATGTTATTGTTCTCGATAGTTGCTTGCGTGGCGTTACCATAAATACCCCCGCCCTCGAGTGCATTGCCGTTGGTGATCGTAAAACCGCGTAGTACACAATCGCTACTCTCCGTGCCGGAAAAAGTTACCACTGAATTCGCATAGTTCCCGTCAATAATGGTACTGGAGACCACGCCTGGATTCATAGGGTCGGTCGAGCATAGAATGATATTTTTCCCAGCAAAGTTAATATTTTCGTAGTAGGTTCCGTCAGCAACGATAATTGTGTCGCGATCGTTGGCATCATTGATTGCCGCCTGAATATTATCAAACTCCGCAGACCCATCCGCATCAACGTATATGGTTCTTCCGACGGCGGCCGATACACTGCAGAGTGCGGCCAGTAGAAAAATTAGAGTTAGAATTGAGTTTTTCATTTCAATAATCTCCGGCTGCTTTCGCGGATTTTGCAGAATCGGAATCTGCGCGCGGAAACGGAGCGTTCAAATTCGCAAAACCTGCTTGTTTTAATAAGTTTCATGCAATCCGCCCTTCCAGGCACCTGGCTGCTATCAGCCGGAGGCCGCAGACAGACTACAACTTGTTTTGCTCAGGCAGGTTCAGATTATGAAATGAAATTAACGAAAATATAATAACGACCTAACTTATTATAACAGACTTTTTACAACCTGCCTGCTTTTATTTAATATTAGCACAAAGTGGTTTTGGCGTCAAACAAAATCCCTCAAATTTTGCTGATTCTTTTGCGAATTTTAAGCATCAGGTTAATATCTTTGTTTTTGGCCTGCAAATGTGGATAGGGCTGGTGAAAGCGATTGTTTTACGAGCGGATTCGGCAGGATATTATAGAAATGTTTGCTTTTTTTCAGGCGGAATTGTAATATAGACGGACTTTTTTCGGAGACTATGACAAAGTTAAAGGCAAATGATAATCAGGACTTAATACAAATCACCAAACAAATTTGGAGGCTGACATGCAAAAGAAGAACTCAGTACTTACGCGGCGAACGTTTTTGAAACGCGCAGCGGCAGCGGCGGCAGTGCCTTACATTGTACCGGCTTCGGTGTTCGGCCGCGACGGGAAGGTCCCGCCCAGCGAGCGTATTATCTTTGGCGGGATGGGCGTCGGTAACAGGGGCAGGCATGACCTTAACTGGATGCTGCCTGAGAAGGACGTTCAGTTCGTGGCGATATGCGACGCGAAGAAATCCAGCAGGGAAAATGTCAAGCGGATTGTCGACAAGCGGTACGGCAATAAGGATTGCAAGATGTACCGTGACATGCGCCAGTTTTTAGCCGAGCGGACGGACATCGACGCTCTGCTGATAGCGACGGGCGACCGTTGGCATTCGTTAGCAGCGATTATGGCAATGCGTGCGGGCAAGGATGTATATTCGGAGAAGCCGTCTTCGATGACCATCGCGGAGGGACAGGCGGTGGTGGAGACGGCGAGAAGATACCGGCGGATTTACCAGACGGGTACTCAGCGGCTGAGCGAGGGTAATTTTACGTTCTGTAACGAGATGCTTCGCCTTGGGCGACTCGGAAAAGTGCATACGGTGCGTGCGCATATTGCGCCGTGGGATGCGGCGGAGCTGAGGCACGACTGGCTGCCGGCAGAACCTTTGCCGCCGAAGGAAGAGGTTGACTGGGACCAGTGGCTGGGGCCGTGTCCGTGGAGGCCTTATAACAAGGCGTATATAAACGGGGCGTGGCGGGGACATTATGATTTCCATACGAGCTGTATCGGCGAATGGGGGGCGCACACGTTCGCCCAGTGCCAGGTGGGTATTGGCGCGTGGGAGACTTCGGGCATCGAGTATAAGTATGTGAAGAACAAGACGGGGGATGGGATGGAGGTTCTTTTTGCGAATGGCATCAAGATGGTTCTGCAACTCGAAGGCTGGCGCGGCTCGTGCGGCGTGAAGTATGAAGGTACGGAGGGATGGGTTGCGGCGGCGGACGGTTATTCGAAACCGGACGTTTCGTCGCCGGCGATGATGGATGACTTCCGGAAGCTGGTTTATGACTACCAGGCGCGGACGCAGAGGCCGATGAGCCATATGCGGAATCTGTTAGACTGCGTGAAGTCGCGGAGACAAACGGTGGCGAACCCGGTGATGATGCACCGAACGATGTCGACGGTACATGCGGCGAATATATGTATGTGGCTGAAACGTGATATACGTTACGACCCCGTGAAAGAGGAATTTATCAACGACCCGGAAGCCAACCGGCTGCGTTCTCGTGCGATGCGAGAGCCGTGGATGATATGAGAGATGCTTTAATGAGAGAAAGGAAGATAAAATCATGTTGAAGTCAAAAAAGAATTTAATCCTGCTCATCGCGTTCGTTGTTTTCGCGGCGGGACCATTGTTCGGGCAGACGGTGGCAGAAGCGGGCAGTGAGGGTAAACTAATAGCCGTGCTTAAATCCGATGACGCATCACAGAAAGAAAAGACGGATGCGTGCCGACAATTGGCTGTCATCGGCGGCAAAGATTCAATTGCGCCATTAGCGGCACTGCTGAGTGATGAAAAGCTTTCACACATGGCGCGTTACGGATTGGAGCCGAATCCGAACCCGGCAGTGGATGAGGCCTTTCGTGATGCGCTCGGCAAATTAAAGGGACGACCGTTAGTTGGCGTAATCGGCAGTATCGGTGTGCGGCGGGATGCCAAAGCGGTGCCTGCGCTGGCAAAGTTACTGCATAATGCCGACCGGGATGTGGCACAGGCAGCGTCCAGGGCGTTGGGCAGTATAGGTACGTCTGATGCGGCAAATGCACTGACGCGTGCTATGATAGCGGATTCTCTGAGCTTTAACACTCTTGCCCGCCAAGAAGGTTTGCTGCGGTGTGCCGAGAGACTGGCAGCGGACGGCAGGAAAAGTGAAGCGATAGGTATTTACGACCATCTGCGAGTTCTACCGGCTGCGCACCAGGTTCGGGGCGGTGCGGTTCGCGGAGCGATATTGACCCGCGGCAAAGACGGCGTAGCGCTGCTTCGTGAATATTTACGGAGCAAAGACTATATTATGTTTTCTGCGGCGGTACAGGCTGCCCAGGAGATGGAGGGCGCCGAGGTTACGAAGGCTCTGACTAATGGTTTGAAGGGACTGCCGGCGGACAATCAAATACTGATTATCCTGGCGATGGGCAAACGCGGGGATGCATCGGCCCTGCCAACGCTTTCCGGTTTGGCCAAGAGCGGGCAGAAAAGTGTTCGGTTAGAAGCAATCAAGGCGCTGCCTGATATTGGCGATGCTTCGGCAGCACCGGTATTAGTGGGATTGATGGGTGACGGTGACAGAGAAATTTCGAAGGTTGCGCAGGAGGCGCTCGGTGCGATGCCGGGGCAGGAGGTGGACTCTGTGGTGATGGCTATGCTCAAAAGCAGCGATACCAACCGACGGCTTACTGCGCTCGAGTTGATCAAGCGTCGCAGGATGACGAAGGTAACTGGGACCCTGCTGGAGGCAACCAAAGACAAAGATGAATCGGTCCGCACGGCCAGCATCAGGATGCTGGGCGATCTGGCTGGCGAGGTGGAGTTCGGGGTGCTTATTGATTTGCTGCTTGACGCCAAGAGCGATGCGGAAATCCGAGCGGCTGAGCGTGCGCTGTCGACAACCTGTATGAGAGAGGCCAAACCATCGGCGGGCAAAGTAAACATTCACAAAGCCGTGTATTGCGGCGTGGAAGGCGGGGGTTCCGCCGACGTCACAAAGAAGGTCGCAGAGATGGTCAAGGCCGGTTCACTTTCGATTGAGGCCTCCAATGCGAACTTCGGCGATGCGGCGTCTGGCATCGTCAAGGAACTGCAGGTGGAATTTGCCGTCAATGGTGTCACGCAGACCAAGACCGTCAGGGAAGGTGAGACCATGACGCTCGGCGCCAGTGTGATACCGGCTGCCTTGGTTAACGAACTTTGCTCTGCCCTGGATAAAGCAGAGACCCGGCAGAAGCTTGCGCTGCTGCGAGTACTGAGCGTGGTTGGCGGGGCGAAGGCGCTGAAGACAGTACGGTCAGCGGTGGATGATTCGAATGCGGATGTTCACAGGGGCGCCATCCGCGAGCTTGGTTCGTGGGGCAGTATGGATGCGGCACCGCACCTGCTCGCACTGGCCAAGAAAGCGACGAATCAGAATGACAAGACTCTGTGCCTTCGTGGTTACCTTGGCCTGGCTTCTCGTCCCGATTTGCCGGGTGAGCAGCGTTTATCGATGTGCCGGCAGGCGGAGGGTCTGCTTCAACGAGCTGATGAAAAGAAGCTGCTGTTGGGTGCGCTGGGTAATATCAACTCGGCGGATGCGGTTGCGATGATTGTTCCTTACCTGGATTCTTCGGGGACACGGGAAGAGGCCGGCGCGGCTTTGGTGTCGGTTGCCGACAAGCTATTGCAAGGAAGCGATGCATCAAAGGTCGCATCCAAGCTGATTCAACCGCTGGAGAAAGTGGCTCAGGTTACCACTAATACTGATATGGCCAAGCGTGCCAAAAGGCTGCTGAGGCAGGCGCGCAGCAAATAGAGTAAATTAACAGAACAAGGCCATCATCAAGCCCGTCCCGAAATATCGGGACGGGCCTGAGGCTGCCACGCTTCACGGTAGACTTCACAGCATGCATAGTGTCAAAAGCCAAGTGTAGTGGTAGTCTGTTGCAAATTAGCGAGTGTTTCAAAGTAACTCCTTTGAGAATCCTTGTTGAAAGTTTTCCTGCCGGTGCTAAGATACAAGAATCCGAAGGGACATTTCGTGGTTTATCGTTGAGATTTGTCCGGTGGAATTCAGACAGGTAATGGAATCAGAATTGGAGGTATTGAAATGGACAGGAAGTTTGTAGAAGGTGTGCTGCTGAGGTGTTTGGTCCTTGGGTTTGTGGTGTTGATAATCTGGTTTTTATTTTTCTTAGTCGCAGGCGGGTTGATCTACGATGTCCACGGCGGCTTGTTTAAAGAAATCACCGACCGTCAATTCCAAGTAATCCACTACTGCGGGATGGGACTGCTGAAGTTATTTGTGTCTGTGTTCTTTTTCATTCCATATATCGCGATGAGATGGACGGGTAAAGGCCAGAAGCCGGTTGAATAGTTGATTAAACGAACCGGGGTCTAAACAAAGCCGGTATCTGGGAAAACGGGGCATCGCGTGTGGATTTGAGTTGCGGAGATGCGGGATAAAGTGTATAATAAAATTAGCGTAAAAGAGTATCTTCGCAACCATATCATTCTTTGAAAAACAAGGGGAGCCAGATGAGCGAACAGAAACACACTAATGTTCGGCAGGTTAGGTGGAGAGGTTTTACGTTGATTGAGCTGCTTGTGACGATATCCATCATGGCGACGCTGATGTCCATGCTTCTTCCGTCGCTGAATCGTGCCAGGGAACAGGGCCAGCGAGTGGTTTGTAGTTCCAACATGAGGCAGTTGACGATAGCGTGGTTTTTGTATGCTTATGATAATTCGGACAAGCTGTGTTCGGCCGACACCATCTGGAATGACGATGACAACTTCAACTGGGTTGCCGACGGCCCGATTATAGCGGACAACACTGTAGGCGGTACCGAGGACGCTATCAAAAATGGAGTGATATGGTGGCCTTATGCCGGGCGAAGCCTGGGTGTGTACAATTGCAAGACCGACGGCAGCGGACTTTTGCGGAGCTATTCGATATCCCGCACGATGAATGGCAAGACTTGTAATTGTGAACACGACAATATAAATGCCTTCAGAACGCTGAGTGAGATTTCGAGAGGCGCCGAAAAAATGGTATTCACGGACGCAACGAGCCATCACGAGTGGATAGAAGGGTCGTTTTGCCCTATAGTTGATATAGAAGCGGTGCAGCCTGAGTGGAATGTAAGAAAAGATGCAGACGGCATAATAACTCAAATTATAACAGCAAGGCACGGCGACGGCTGCAACCTGTCCTTTGCGGATATGCACTGCGAATACTGGAAGTACAACGACCGGCGAACGGTCAGGCTGGCAGATTGGGAAGAAATAAGCCCGGAAGACGCATCGGCCGGTAACGTTGATTTAAGGCGTATGGTTAAATTGCTTAGGGGTATCGGTCAATAAAGCCTGACTTTTAGAATCGTTTTAGTTCAGGTGAGCGTGCGTATTTGTGCAGAACTGTCGGAGAGCACAGAGATGTCTTTTCAAATTCCAGAGTGGCTACGCTATGAAATTCGGGAGAAACGGGAATGGCTGGCAGCAAAGCTGCTGGACGTGAGGGACTGGCTTAACCGGCAGAATCCCAAGGTAATCATCGGGATAACTGTTGTTACAATGCTTGTTTTTATTATAGTTGTTATTAGTCTGCTTTCCGGGCCTGAAGTTCCGGAAGTTAAAGAGTACACAAAGGCGTGGTTCTACGACCTTAATACGGGCACACTTTTCGCTGCGAAAAAGGGCCTGATTCCACCAATCGAGGCACCATCAGGGCCCCTTCCCGATGGAAGTCCGGCCGGCGTCAAGGCACACGTGTTCACGTTTACGACTGAGCCGAATGAATCCGAGCGTTTCATCGGCTTCCTGGAGACGACCGACCCTAACGCGGAGATAGAATTTGGTGCATCCGGAAGTCGAAAAATTGATAGTGCCGCAAGCTGGGGACGTGGTAAACTTTTTCGCAGAGTTGAGGATGCTAAATGGATTTCCGGCAGCAGCAGAGAAGGACGAGCTATTCTGGAAGAGGCGCTGCTGCCAAATGAAAACGGAAAGCGAGCTCTCTATTGCCAGCCCAAGTAAGAATCAATTACCATGGGCCTGTTCGAACTGGCGGGTCATTTCGTCGAGGATAAGTTTTTTTGCGTTTTCGATAGGCGCGGGCAGATAGAGTCCAGCGGCCATTTTATGGCCACCACCGTCGAACTTTTGTGCGATTTTTCCGACGTCGACGGCGCCTCTGCTTCGCAAAGAACACCTAAACCGGCCATTGTCCAATTCCACGAATAAAGCTGCTGCTTCGACGGTGCTTATACGGCGACATTCGTCGATGAGGTTTTCCGTGTCTTTGTGTGTAGCTCCGGTTTGCTCAAAATCGCCCAGGAGAATGTGCTGTGTCGCAAAACGTCCATCGAGATGGAGCTCAAGGGTATTGAACATAGCGGCCATCAGCTTGAAGCGCTGATGTGAGTAATTCTGGTACAAGTTGTAGTAGATTTGAGCAGGGTTTGCACCGGCGTCGATGAGCTCGGCGCAGGAGTGGAAGGCCCTGCTGTCCGTATTGTTGAACTGGAACCAGCCGGTATCGGTGGCCGCGGCGACGAAGAGGGCCTCGGCAATCTTTTCGGTAATCGGGAAGTTGGCGTATTTTAGGAAATCAAGCACAATCAGGCCTGTTGCGGCTGCATCTTTTTCTGTCAGCTCGACATCGCCGAGGCCATCAGCGGTTGCGTGGTGGTCTATTACCAGGATGGGTTTGGCGGCCTGCTTTAGATATTTTTCGAATTCAGGAAGCTGGCTGTAGCTGTTGGTATCTACAATCATAATCAAATCAGGGTTGATGAATTGTCCCTGAATTAACTGTTCGAGAGTGACTTGTTCGCCGAGGATTGGGGGATTTTCTGCGAAGAGAAATTGGTACCATTCGGAAATCGGCGAAAGCAACAGCGGTTTTACCTTTTTGCCGAGCTCTGTCAGGGTGTCATCCATAGCGGCCATGCAGCCGCAGGCGTCACCATCGAGGCGGGTATGTGCCGTTATCAAAATAGTGTCGGATTTGTTGATTAACTCAAGTGCTTTTTTAAAGTTTTCGCTGCTTACCATTTGTCCCCTTATGTCAGAAAAATGGATTCCTGCCTTCGCAGGAATGACAATCTTTTTTGGGTCTTTTACGATTTTTATATTGTTGTATCAGAACCAAAGGCCGTTGGCAATAGAATCATTCCGCGAGCATGGCTTTGGCGACCTCGCGGGATTTTTGTTTGCCAAAGAGCAATTCGACTAATTTTAATGAAAATTCCAGAGCCGTGGCGGGACCCTGGCTGGTGATGCAGCTGCCATCGACGACGACTTTTGCCTGCCCAGGATTGTCCAGATCCGAAAGCAAAGAAGGATAGCAGGTTGCTTTTTTATTTTTTAGAAGGCCGAGAGGTTTTAAGACGACGGCGGGTGAGGCACAGATGGCAGCGTAAAGCCGGCCTGAGTCGTCCTGGGCTTTGAGCATTTCGGTCAGCTCTTTGCTGTCCCTTAAATGCTCGGCTCCGGGCATGCCGCCGGGCAGGGCTATCAAATCATAAACGCTGCCAGTGCAACCTGAAATGACTGCATCAGCCACTAAATTTACACCTCTGCTTGCTGTTACCTGTTTGTTACCTACGGAGGCGACTGTAACGTCGGCCTTGGCCCTTCTGAGCACATCAATGATGGTTACGGCCTCTAATTCTTCGGTGCCGTCTGCTATTGCGACCAAAACTTTCTTTGACATCATAAAACTCCCATCTCTATCATTATCCAACAATAACTATAGTGAACACTGTCCGGGCACAATCACGATTCGGCTTCAGATATGGCCTTGGCCAGCAGTTGGTTTATTCTCAATATATCAGCCCATTTGTTTAGATATTCAAAGTCGAGTTGTTCTGCCTGCACTGCCAAAATCCCGAGAACGTCACGCCATTGGCGCTCGGAACTGCTGTCGTGAAACCACTGCAGCTTCAAGAGGACAATATCCTCCGGTGATATCACAGAGAAATTTTTACTCATTGAATCGGAAAGTTTTAACGATTTCCGTCGTGACATTACCTGCTTTTCAAAAGCTGTGTTCTTACGAATGAATAAATCAATCTTAAAGGCGGATTCGAGATGAATGACGTTGAAGCAGCTGTGCTGCTTTAGAGCCTGGTACATCGCATCCTTGCTGATATAATATTCGGACTTAAGCAATTCGAAAAGCTTTTCAGCGAGTTTATGAAAAGGCTCAACAGTGATATCAGCATCTTCGGTAAATCTCACTCTGCCATAGATGGAACTTGCCATTGAGCCGCCTATGGCATAATCGATGCATAATCGGTCAAGAATATTTGTGAAGCCTTCTAATATTATCAGTTCCTGTGGATTATCCATCAGTGACGGCTCCATAGGCCTGTTTGAAAAGTTTTTCTCCAAGGTGCTGCTTTGCCCAAAGCAGCCAGATTTGTTTCTCGGTTGCATCAGGGTGGGATTCTCTCAATCCTGCCATTGCTAATGTTCTCCCTGTTTGATATGCCTGAAAAAGGCGCATGGCTTTAATGTTGATTGGCATCCGGCGATATATATCAACCAAGACCTGCCAAGAATCTTTGCTTGTATCTTTTTTATTCATAATATCAGAATTATACAGTATAAGGTAACTACTTCAATAATCAGCGATTTTTATCTTCGTTGTCCAAGATTTGTTTTGCTGTTTGGCAGTCTTTTTCGATTTGGGCGGCAAGGTCTTTTTCGGTATCGAATTTTTTCTGGCTTCGTATTCGCTTTATGAAATCCATAGCGAGCCATTTGCCGTGTAAATCGCCGACCCGGCCGGTAAGTATGTGTGCCTCTATCAAGCGGGGATAGTCGTTGCCGAGGGTTTGTGCAGTTCCGATGCTCAGTGCGGCGGGGCGTTTTGCAGTGGCGGCGCAGATGTCTTTTTCGCTGTCACCGATTTGCACGAAGCCGGCATAGACGCCCTCTGCGGGTACAAGCTGGTCGGTTGGTCCCATATTCGCCGTCGGAAAGCCGAGCTGTTTTCCTTTTCCGCGGCCCGGAATGATTTGGCCTATGAGGCGGTAAGGTCTTGTTAGTGCGAGGGCGGCGTCGGCGACATCACCGCTTTTGAGCATATTTCGAATGACGGTACTCGATACTTTTACGGTTTGGCCGGTCGAGAGTTGAATTTCTTTGGGTTCGATTACAGAAACGAGAAAACCATTCTCTTTGCCCTTTTGCTTCAGTGTCCGGGTGTTTCCACGCCGGCCTGAGCCGAAATTAAAGCTTTCGCCCTCGACGACGATGGAGGGCTGAATGCCCTTACTAATAAAGCACTCTACAAATTCATCAGGCGAGAGGGTTAGAAGCTCGGGAGTGCTTTTTATGATGAGGAGACAATCGGCGCCGGCTTCGGCAAGGAGATGTTTTTTGAATGCGAGGGATGTTAATAGGTCGAGCTTTTGCTGAGGATGCAGGACAGAAAGCGGGTGCGGCTCGAAAGTCATTACTACCAGCTGCGTGCGCCTTTTTGCTGCTGTTTCTTTGGCGGCGCTTAAGATTTGTTGATGGCCGATGTGGACGCCATCGAAGTTTCCGATGGTCAGGACACAGCCTTTTTCTATTCCGGTTAATCCGGCAAGAGATGATGTTGCTTCAACAATCTTCATTTTTGATTTTGGTATCCTTATTATTTATTGAGAACTCTTATTTCGAGTGAGCGCAGGCCCGAACCAAGGCGCCGTAAATGGCATTTCTCTGCTCGACATCGTCGCCGGCCTCGGGATGCCACTGGACGAATAGACCGAACTTTCCATCGGTTCGTTCCATTGCCTCGGCGACGCCGTCTTCGCTTCGGGCGGTAATCTTCAAGTCCCTGCCGAGGTCTTTTACGGCCTGGTGATGATTCGAGTAAACGTAGGCCTGTTCGGCGCCGAGGATTTTTGCCAGGGAGCTTTTCGGTTCAATCGTTACGTTATGATAGCCGCGATGTTTAACCTTCGTGCCTACCTGCGATGGTATATCCTGGATGAGGGAACCGCCTGCGACGACGTTTGTAAACTGCATTCCGAGACAGATTCCCAGGAGTGGTTTGCCGCGTGCCCACCAGATGGAGATTAAGTTTCTTTCAAAGTTGTATCGCTGGGTGGGCATTATTTTGACGGTTTCGTGTGGCTGCTGGCCGTAGGCGGAAGGTGGGATGTCATCGCCGCCCACGAGCACGAGGCCGTCGAGCAAATCCACATATTGCCTGAGAATTTCTTCTTCGTATATTGTTGGCAGAATCAGGGGGACACCGCCGGTCTCGGTGACTGCTTTTACATAGGCGAAATCAACCGTGGTCGTGCCTTTTTTTTCGTCCAGGCTATAGACGCTGGTGATTCCGATGAGGGGCCGGGCCGGTGCGCGGGTGCTCTGGCAGCCGAAAGAAGCGGACAGAATCGCCAATACGAGTAATACAAGTATCTTCCTGGTTTTCTGGTTATTTACAGCCATCATTTTTATACGCTCCAAGAAACCTGCTATTTTCGATAAAGGCCCTAATTTAACTATCTTAGGTCAAACCTGCAATGGCTTTTTGGGCCGTAATAACGGTTGTTTGCCCCACATTTACTCGGAGGAGCAGAAACCACGATTAATATTGAAATGAAAACTACAATTTTTTTTGCAACTTAGTTGCATTTAGAAATATAATGATGTAATATTAGGAGTGTTAATTTGGCGTTTAAATAAAGGTAGATACGAAGATGTCGATAAAAGAAAGAGCGAAACATATTCTCGTGGAGCTGAAGGGACATGCGCCGTTTACGCTTTTTGGTGCAGTATTGGGCATCGTTTTTATGCTGGTTTTTAGAAATATCAGCGGCGGAAGCAGGCATACACTGTTTGCCGTCTTCCACCCTGCCCATGTTGCTTTAAGCGCTATTGTTACGGCGTCGATGTTCCGGCTTCATTCGGAAAAGAAACGGTTTCTTCTTGTACTGGTCGTTGGTTTTACCGGTTCTGTCGGGATAGCTACGCTCAGTGATATCATAATCCCTCATATCGGTGCGGAACTGCTGGGATTGAATGTGCCAAAGCACAGCCAACTGCACGAGACCGAGACAACTTCTCCGGATGAGGCACAAACAACAACGGAACATAAGCATGAGGGTGACGAACACGGTCTTCACCTTGGTTTTATTGAAGAATGGTATATAGTCAACCCGGCAGCGTTTCTGGGAATCTTTATTGCGTATTTTCTGCCTCGGACGAAATTTCCACACGCCGGCCATATTTTGATAAGTACGTGGGCGTCATCATCGTATCTCTTGATGAATATGCAGTCTGAGATGACGGCTGCAGTTCTTGGGGGCATCCTTGTAACGTTATTCGTGGCTACCTGGCTGCCGTGCTGTATCAGCGACATTATTTTTCCGCTGTTGTTTGTCAAGTCTGATATCCGGTTGGCGAGTCCCTGCACGGACCATGCGCACCACAGCCATGCGCATCTTGGCGAAAAAGGGGAGGGTGGGCAATGAAATCCAAAACAAGTAAGAGAATCGAGAACTTGCTTCGCTCCGTAGGCCTGCGCAGGACGGGGCCGAGGGTGGCGATTCTAAGCGTTTTGCTGCAAGCCCATAAACCGCTGACCCAGGAACAGATTTCCGCCAGCCTTGCACCTACTATCCCGAACAAAGTCACGATTTACCGCACTCTCGAAAGCTTCTGCGGAGCCGGGCTGGTGCATAAGGCGTTTATGCAGAAGCGGGCGTGGCATTTCGAGCTGGCCGACAAGTGCACTGAAAACCAATGCCATCCTCACTTCACGTGCAAAAAATGTGGAGTAACACAGTGTTTGACCAAGCTGTCCTTTCCGCTTGTTAAAGGTCTGAATAGAGGATTTATAATTCATCGGCAGCAGGTTCGGCTTGAGGGCCTGTGCCCACGCTGCGTTGGGAAAAAGGGCAGGTAAATCTGGACGGGACATCGGCGATACAGTAGAATTTGGCTGATGAGATTGTATCCGCTAAAATTTCAGCCGATATTGAAGCAGCGTATTTGGGGCGGTCAAAGGCTGCGAGAGCTTGGCAAGGAGATACCTGCCGGCGAGAAAATCGGCGAGAGCTGGGAGCTGGCTGATTTGCCGGACGATAAATCCGTAATCTCAAACGGCGAACTGGCGGGACAAACGCTTATCTCGGTAATTCAAAGGTGTCCGAAAGAAATAACGGGTGATGAAAATTTCCGGCGCCCCTTTCCATTGTTAATCAAGTTTCTCGACGCCCAGGATATATTGAGCGTTCAGGTCCATCCCGATGAGCAGGCTTGCAAGCGATTAGGGAAAGGAGAGCCCAAAACGGAATGCTGGTATATTATAGCCGCTGAGCCGGGCGCGGTCATTTATAAGGGATTGAAAAAAGGTGTAACGAAAGAGAAATTTGCACATGCCATAAACAAGGGTAACGTTGCTGAACTGTTGACGAAAGCGGTGGTTGAGGCCGGCCAGTGCCATTTTCTTCCGGCAGGCACCGCTCACAGTATCGGAGCGGGGCTATTGATAGCGGAGATTCAAACGCCGTCGGATACGACGTACCGGGTTTTTGACTTCAACCGCGTTGACGATAGGGGCAAAGCAAGGCCGCTGCATATCGAAGAAGCCCTGGAAAGCATCCACTTCGATGCGTCTGGCGATAATCTGTCAGTGACAACAACAGGCCGGCTTTTGGATTGCGAATACTTCAAAATAGATAAAGGCCACCAGGGACAAAACTGTGAATTGCTGCTTTCAGCCGGACAGATGAAAACTATGGTCATTTTAACGGGCTGCGGAACAATTACGGCGTCCGAACAGGGGCCTGTTGAATTTAAGGGCGGTGATACCCTGCTTGTGCCTTTTGCTTATGAAGGGGCGATGCGGTTCACTGCCGATACCCAGTATTTGACGGTAACAATTTAATCAAATGTAAAGGCGAATATGAAATCGTCAAATCTTAGCAATATCAAGGTTGGTTACTCTGCGGTGCTATTATCGGCGGCAGTGCTTTATATAGCGACGTGTGCGCCGGGGCCGCTGTGGCAGGACAGCGGAGTGTATCAATACCGCATCTGGCACAACGATATCGAGGGCAAGCTCGGCCTGGCTCTTTCACATCCTCTTTATCATATTATTGGTATCCTCGTCAAATCTATACCTATTGGTGAATTCGGATACAGGGTGAATTTGATTTCAGCGTTTGCGGGGGCGTTTGCCGTTGCGAATTTATTTTTGCTGCTGCGATTGTGGCTGAAGAAGAATTTGCCGGCGATAACAGCCGCAATTACATTGGCGCTTTCCCATACGTTCTGGCGTCACGCTGTGATAGCGGAAGACTATACCTTGTATGCGGCGTTGTTATTGGCCGAATTAGTGATGCTGCTGCAATACGTTAAAACGAAACGGATGGTCTTTCTGTATTTTTTAGGGCTTTTCAACGGGCTGGCGATAGCCACGCATATGTTTGCCTCTATCGGTTTTATATGCTATCTGATTTTTCTGGTCGTTTTGTTGGTCAAAAAACAGATTAGCATTAGAGACTTTGGTATTGTTACCGGTCTATGGATTATTGGCGCAGTCCCGTATGAATACCTTATTATCAATAAGTACATTCAAACGGGAGATTTTACAGCTACCTTAGCTTCGGCACTCTTCGGTAACAGATGGCAAAGTAATGTTTTCAACATAGGACTGTCGGCTAATCTTATCAAAGAGAATTTGATACTAATGGCGTATAATTTTCCGACACCCAATGTGATATTTTTCTTTACGGGTCTCTACGGGCTGAAGAAAATATCGCCGGACCGCGGTTTTAGAAATATCCTTTTAGCGTTGTTGGTTCTTTTTTTTGTATTTGCTTTTAGATATACGGTTCCTGACCGATATGCGTTTTTCATACCCTTTTATTGTTTGGCCTGCGTGCTGATCGGTGTTGGTTTTGATTTGCTTATCAGTCTTTCCCATCATAAGATTTTAGTTTACCTGGTACTTATTCTTTCTTTGTTTCCGGTTCCGGTTTATGTGGTAGCGCCTATCGCGGCGGAAAGTATGGAGTTTAATCTTCCCACGCGTGGAGATGTACCTTACCGTAATGACTACACGTGGTTTTTACGTCCCTGGAAGACGGGTTACAGGGGAGCGGCACAATTCGCCGATGAAGTGTTCGCGAAACTGGAAGGCGTTGCAGTCGTTTATGCGGACAACACGATGGTTTATCCGCTGCTTTACAGGCAGCAAGTTAAAGGTCAAAGGGCGGATATCAGGATCATATCCCAATATGCGAGCAGCGAAGGTTTACCGGTATTGAGTGACAAACCGTTGGAGACATGGCTGTCGGAAGGAGACGTCTATGCTGTCTCGCCGGTACGAGGCTCTAAAGGGGATGGGATATTGTGGAAGATAATCGAGTGACAGGTTTTGCTATCAAGGTTCTTTTCGAATAGCGCCTCTCAGTCCTTCCATTTTCAGGTAGCCTTTTCGCCACACTACCAGGGCAGAGACCAAAAAGACCACGATATACACACCAGCGGCATACCATGTTCTAATCTGGCTCATTATCAAGCCAATGACGGCGTAAATGCCAGCGAGAACATAGCAAATAGCAACCGTCTTTTTCAGAGGTATTCCTCTGTCAATCATCTGGTCGTAAATATGGCCTCTGTCAGAAACGAATAAGGGTCTGCGATTCAGCAATCTCCTCACGAGAGCGACAGCGGTATCGAGAATAGGCAGTCCAAAAACGACGATAGAAGCCAACCACCAACGTGGTACCCACTCGGCAAATAAAAGCATCAGAGCGGCCACCGTAAAGCCCAGAAGCATGCTGCCGGCGTCGCCCATAAATATCTTAGCCGGGTGTCGATTGAAAGGCAGGAAGCCGCACACCCCCCCTACAAGCCCAAGACAAATTATAATCCTTACAGGGTCGCCTACATCGCTGTACCCCCAGGTTGCCAGATGAACAGCCAACAGCAACATAGCCGCGGCAATAATGGCCGTTACACCGGCACAAAGACCGTCCAGGCCGTCCAGAAGATTTAATGAATTTGTTGCACCAAGTACGAAGAATATCACAGTCCCAACGCCGAGAACGACCAGAATATTATGGGATATCGGCAGATTCAATGGAGAACCCGTGAGGAACTGCAGGTTTGGCACAATACCTACCAGCAGCAAGATAATAGCGGCGGCGATCTGGCCAAGAAATTTTTTCGTCGGGTTCAACTCAAATATATCATCGGTTAGTCCCACGGAACAGGCAATTGCACCTCCAGCCAGTATTCCCAACAGCCATTTCAAGGCAGGGCCGAGAACTTCAGAGTTTCTCAAACAACCGATACCGGCGAAGACACCAACCGTTAAGCCTATGAGCATACCGATTCCGCCAAGGTATGCAATAGGTTCCTTGTGTGTTTTAACGAGGTCGTCGGGCCTGTCGACGATTCCGAATTTTACGGCGATTTTTTTGCACAGCCAGGTTGCGGCCAGTGCAAAGACAAAGGATGAGACGAGCACAGGCCAGAACTGAATCACCCAGCGGATGTCGCGGTTTGGTCCGATTAAGCTATCTAAGAACATTTTCGCCTCTTACATATTCCGGTATTCTACAGCCAGACTTCGTCATCATATCGAAGCATCGTCAGCTTATCCCTGAAGCCGTCGAAACGAATGTTTGTTTTTGAAGCGAGCAATCCCTGTAATATCCATTTTGGGAAGTTTGCGCCGGCTTTTATTGAGAGCGGGACACCACCTCCAAATCGTGGATTTATCTCAATGAATTTTATCCCATGAACGGCGGTTAAGAATAATTGCAAAGTTATAATTCCTGGGCCGGCCCCGAGTGTCTTAACCAATCTTTCAGCTTCTCTCATTATTACCGGGTTCTTCACGGCTTGGCCCTTACTGACCTCTCCGGCCCTTACTTCAATTCGTTTTCTCGGAACGATACAGCGGACCTTCATATTAAAGTCGACGTATACATCGCAGGTGTGTTCAGTACCTTCGATAAACTCCTGACAGATGGGATTGGGAATCCTTTTTGCGAAGAAGGCCAGCTCTTTACGATTTTTTACGAGAGCATTTCCTCTGCTTGCATAGCCATCCCAGGGTTTTAAGAAACAGGGCCAATTGAGTTTCTTTTTGGAAAGCGCGGTGCGAATACTCATCGTAAGGGGTGTGTCAAAACCGTTCCTGATTAAAAAACGATACGTCTTTCTCTTGTCCTGGCAAATATCCACCACATCGGGATTTGAGACGAGCACGCAGCAGCCTATGTCGGCGAATTTTGCTTTGTTCCGGGCGAGGACTTTCAGGTCCAAATCAACAGTAGGGACGAGTAATTTTACCTTATTGGTTTTGACAATGGACAGCAGCTGCCTGATATATCCCGGATGTGTTACCGGTTTAACTATAAAGGCTTTATCACATAGTTGTAGAGCAGGGCTTAGCTCGGTGGTATCCGTGCCGAGAAACGGGGCATTTATTTTGAGTTGTTTTGCGGCGTGGCGAAAGCTGTTGAGCAGGGAAACCCGTCTGCCGATGCAGGTAAACAAAACAGGCAACTTAGCCGCTCCAGTCTGTGATTTAGCCATTACCGGTTCCTAATTCGTATCTTTTTGGGCGTCTCTTGTATCTAATACGATAGCCGATGAGTTATCAATCGTCAAACGAAAATAGTCGATGATAAATCAGGCCCTTTATCTACCTGCTGTCTACGTCTGAATCCCATCAGAAATAAAACGCCAAGGGATTCGTTCTTGTGCTTGACAAGTATTTCTAACGAAGTAAACTGAAATTTCCGATTTAAATAATCGGTTAATATAAAGTGCCGGTTTAATGTGGATTAATCGCGGTTGTAATAAAATTTGCCGCCGGGAAGATATTTTAAGCCTTTTGTATTAGATTTGGGAGAACAGAGTTGCTCAAGGAAAGTGAAAATCCACCTATTGCCTGGCCGGAGGTGGAATCTGTCCGTGATTTTACCGGTCAGTGGTGGGTGGCACATACCAAAAGCAGAAACGAGAAGGCGCTAGCCCAGGATTTGATTCACAGGGATATCAGTTACTTTCTTCCGATGAGCTGGCGTGTCCGGCGGATAAGAAAACGCACTGTCCGGTCGCTGCTGCCTTTGTTCAGCGGGTATCTGTTCTTTTGCGGCGACGATAACGAGCGGACAGAGCTGTTTCGGACCAATCGAGTGGCAAACATAATCAAAGTCAAGGACCAGGAGAAATTGCTCAGCGAACTATTACAAATTGAGCAGGCTCTCCAATCCGGCGCTCCTCTTTCCCCGCATAAGTATATAAAAGCAGGACAGCGGTGTCGTGTTATAGCAGGACCATTAGCCGACCTTCAGGGAGTTGTCGTAAAAGCCGGCAGACATAAAACGACACATTCGGAGGGAGCCGTTAAGTTACAAAACACCATACGTTTGGTCTTACAGATAGATATGCTCGGCCAAGCGGCGAGTGTTGAGATAGACGCTGATATGATAGAGGTTGTTGATGAATCCGGTTAAAGGTTGTACGAAGGGTAGTGGAATAGGAAAAGGGAAGTTTCTGACAGGAATCTGAAAAACAGGAGATAGCATATGAAGATTTGTGTGGTAGGTTCCGGTTACGTGGGGTTGGTGACGGCGGGATGTTTGGCAGAGGCCGGTAACAATGTTGTATGTGTGGATAATGACAGTGAGAAAATCGCCTCTCTAAAGGATGGTGTAATCCCTTTTTATGAGCCGGGCCTGACCGAAATAATAAAACACAACGAAAAACTCGGTCGTCTGCACTTCACAACTGATTTGAAATTCGGAGTGGCCAATTCAACCGTTATCTTTCTGGCGGTTGGGACGCCTTCGGCGCCGGACGGCTCAGCGGATATATCAGCGATTCTTACTGTTGCCGCGGATATCGGCGAATACCTCAAAGACTATAGAGTTATCGCAACGAAAAGCACAGTTCCTGTAGGAACGTATCAGAAGGTAACGGATATTATAAAATCCAAGACGGAAATACCCTTTGATTATGTGAGCAATCCGGAGTTTTTGAAAGAAGGAGCCGCGGTCGAGGACTTTATGTATCCGGAAAGGATAATCATCGGGACAAATAATCCTGCGGTTAAGGAGATAATGAAACAGTTGTACAGTCCGTTTATGCGAAAGCGTAATCGGATACTGTTTATGGATCCTGCTTCGGCTGAAATGACGAAGTACGCGGCAAATACGATGCTGGCAACGAGAATATCGTTTATGAACGAAATCTCAGAATTGTGTGAGAGGCTCGGTGTGGATGTGGAGCTGGTCAGGCAGGGTATCGGCAGTGACTCTCGGATAGGGTCGTCTTTTCTGTTCCCCGGCGTAGGTTTCGGCGGAAGCTGTTTTCCGAAAGATGTTCGGGCGCTGATTCATACAGGCTCTAAATATGGTGTTGATATGACCATAGCCAAGTCGGTACAGCAGGTAAACATAAATGCACACGAGCGATTTACAGAGCGAATTAAGGATTATTTTTCCGGCCGAGAGGAGCAAACAGTATTGGCTGTCTGGGGCCTGGCGTTTAAGGCAAAGACCGACGATATCAGGGAGTCGCCGGCAATTAACTGTATAAAGAAACTGCTCGATTCGGGGATGAAGATAAAAGCCTACGACCCTGAAGCCGGATCCGGGGCGATGGAGGCGCTGGCCGGCAAAGTCGAGACCTTTCAAAACGGTTACGACGCTCTCGACAATACCGATGCCCTTGTTATCTTCACCGACTGGCAGGAGTTCCGGAATCCCGACTTCGATGTGATAGCCAACAAATTGAAAAAGCCTGTTATCTTCGACGGCAGAAATCTCTACAATCCGGAAGTCGTCAAAAAGGCCGGCTTTGAATATTACAGTATCGGCCGAGCTCCCGTCGTGCCGTAATTAAAATTCACCCTTAAAAAGAAAGGGGACAATCATGAGCACCGCGATTCAAATCATAGGAATAGTTATTGTGGCCATTGGTGTAGTGTACGTATTGAAGCCGAGCGTGATGAAACGACTGTTTGAATTCTTTAAAAAAGGCAGCCGGCTGTACGTTGCAGCTCCGATACGACTGGCATTAGCCGTTGTCTTTTTAGTTGGGGCAGGCGAGTGTAAACAGCCCTGGGTGATAATAGCGATTGGTATTCTTCTTTTAATATCGGGTATATTGGTTCTTGTTTTGGGGCCTAAGAAGCTCAGGCCAATGATAGAGTGGTTTCAGGGACAATCGGAGATTCTTCAACGAGTTATAGCTTTAATTGTGTTGGCCGTGGGAGTGGTCATTATTATTAGTGCGTAAGGATTGTTTTATGAAAGTTTTGGTAACGGGTGCTGCGGGCTTCATTGGTTCGCACCTCTGTGAGAGATTACTCAGGGATGGCTGGCAAGTGCTCGGCGTTGATAATTTCGACGATTTTTACGACCCTCAAATCAAACGCCATAACATCGCCGGATGCCTTGAGAACGACAACTTCGAGCTGGTCGAAGCGGACATCCGTGACCGGACTGCAATGAACGATGTGGTCGCCAGTGGTGTAGATATAATTGTGCATTTGGCCGCCAGGGCCGGCGTTCGGCCATCCATTGACCAGCCGCTGCTCTATGCCGATGTCAATGTAAATGGGACGATAGTCTTACTTGAGGCGGCGAAGGAGCAAAGGACAGGCAAGTTTATCTTCGGCTCAAGTTCGAGTGTTTATGGTAACAATAAGAAGGTCCCTTTTTCCGAGGACGATAACGTTGACTTTCCGATATCACCTTACGCAGCGACTAAAAAGGCGGGCGAACTAATCTGCCATACGTATCATCACCTTTACGAAATGTCGATAACCTGTTTGCGTTACTTCACGGTTTACGGACCACGGCAACGACCGGATTTGGCCATTCATAAATTCGCCCGGCTTATCGGGCAGGGAAAGCCGATATCGATCTACGGCGACGGCACTATGAGTCGCGACTTCACATATATTGACGATATAATCGAGGGTACAGTCGCGGCGATGGAAAAATGCGGCGGTTTTCATATCTATAATCTCGGCGAGTCACGGCCAATAACGGTCAATGATTTGGTGGCTGAAATCGAAAAGGCGCTCGGCAAAAAGGCAATAAAGGAATACGTGCCGCCTCAGCCCGGAGACGTCGAACGCACATACGCCGATGTAATCAAAGCTGTCAACGAATTGGGCTACAATCCCTCAACAAATATAGCCGACGGGCTGGCGAGATTTGTGGCCTGGCTGAAAGAAACCGGCTGAAACTCGACACGCGTCACGCAATATACAATATGTGCATTCCATTTGCGCAGTCAATAGGCAGTACTCCGGATGCTCCGTCTAATGTTATGGACGAAAAATAAACTTGAAAAAGGCGGATGGTTTCTGTTATTATTCGGCGATTCCCAAAGGGAACAAATAATCATCGTGTTTATAAGATGCTATTTACAAAAGATTTAGGAGTAGATGAATATGGCAGATAAGAAGGCAGACCTGGCGGGGCCGGGGATAGG
>Ga0315549_1001572_pt1 | contig 23334 bp, 23 predicted proteins | sample SalMarSW160200MG_FD_203101 | JGI IMG/M metagenome (GOLD analysis project Ga0315549, IMG submission 203101) | Salt marsh sediment microbial communities from the Plum Island Ecosystem LTER, Massachusetts, United States - Salt Marsh Sediment SW1601-200 ... | reverse complement strand
GCCCCCAGAGTTGTTCCCTGATAGATTTTCACGTTATTGCCTATAATAGTAGTTTCCCCAATAACCACTCCTGTCCCATGGTCGATAAAGAAGTTCCTGCCTATCTTAGCGCCGGGATGAATGTCTATCCCGGTCCTGGCATGTGCACATTCGGTCATAATTCGGGGAATCAACGGCACATCCTTAAGGTAAAGCTCATGGGCGACACGATAAGTAGCAATCGCTACGATGTACGGGTAACTGATTACGATTTCCTCATACGACTTTGCAGCAGGGTCCCCGTCATAGGCCGCTCCCACATCGCCCTTTAGCATATCCCTAATTTGCGGCAGCCGTGTCAAAAGATACACTGTTCCATCCTCTGCAAGCTTATGGCAGTCGCCGGTATCGCAATTCTCCATTCTGCAGCGATACTTAAACGCCCTTTCTATCTGAGTGGACAACTCCGTGTAAATGTGGCAGAGGATATCTATGACTACAAAGTTTATATTCGACTTTGTAATCGCTCTTTTACCGGTATAGCCCGGGAACAAAACCTCGAAAAGCAAATCGAGGATTTCGAGGATTTTATCCCGTACAGGCAGATTGGTTGCGTCGATGAAGTTTATTCCCAAATCACCCTTGTATGTTTCGACGATTTCGCCAACCAGCCCTTCGAGCTTCTTGTCCGTCAATTGTCCCTTGCTCATATTGCAGACCTCCCGCGAAAATGCATCTATGCTCCGCTACATTACCTTATCGTACATCTCCGTTGATATGTAGCGCTCTCCTGTATCGCAAATAAATGTCACCACAACCTTGCCTTCACATTCAGGCCGGTTAGATAGCTGCACAGCCGCCCACACGTTGGCCCCACCGCTTATCCCCGACAGTATTCCTTCTTTGCATGCCAACTGTCTCGCCGTTTCAAAGGCATCCTCATTCGAGACCTGGATTATCTCGTCGATCAAGTCCCGGTTGAGGACATCAGGCACAAACCCCGCACCAATCCCCTGAATCTTGTGCGGACCCGACTTGCCCCCCGAAAGCACGGGGGAATCCTTCGGTTCAACAGCCACAACTTTGATTTTCTTGTTACGTTTCTTCAGCACCTCACCACAGCCGGTTATCGTGCCTCCTGTTCCAACGCCCGCTACAAGAATATCAAGCTTGCCGTCAGTATCAACCCATATTTCCTTTGCCGTAGTCTGGCGATGAATTTCGGGATTTGCCGGGTTCTTGAACTGCTGCGGTATAAAACCACTCGGGTTTTCCCCAAGAAGCTGTTCGGCCCTCTTAACTGCCCCGCTCATTCCCTCTGCCGCCGGCGTTAGGATAATTTCGGCCCCCAACAGCTTGAGTATCCTTCTTCTTTCGATACTCATTGATTCCGGCATTGTCAGGACAAGCTTATATCCCTTCGCGGCGCACACAAACGCAAGGCCTATACCGGTATTTCCGCTTGTCGGCTCGATGATAACCGTATCCGGTTTTATCAGTCCCTTCTTCTCGGCGTCTTCTATCATCGACAGCGCTATTCTGTCTTTTACACTGCCGCAGGGATTGCGTGATTCGAGCTTGGCAAGAATCGTCGCTTTCTCTGAACCGAGCTTGTTTATCCGAACCAGCGGCGTAAAACCAATAGCGGCCGTAATATCCTCAAATATCGCACTCATAATATGCTCCGCTTACTATATCTGATAATCAACTTTGATGGCTTTGGCCCTGTCAAGCGCATCCTGCAACGTTGTCGATTGTAACACATTCCTTACTGCCAACTGAACCTCACTCCATACCTGCCTCGCGACGCAATCAGCAGCTCGAGCACAATAGTTATTATTCGCCACACACTCAACTGTTGCAACCGGCCCCTCGAATGCATCGAAAACTTCGCTTAGTTTAACCTTGTCCGGCGGCTGAGCCAAAACATATCCGCCCCTGGCCCCACGCTGGCTCCTGACAAGCCCCGCAGACTTTAACGCAGCCATCAACTGCTCAAGATACTTAATCGAAATATCCTGGTGGTCTGCAATAAGCCGAGTCTGCAAAGGTCCTTTGCCGTATTGGTCGGCCAGCTCCAAAACAGCCCGCATCGCATATCTGGTTCGAGTCGAAAGCTTCATAGTATATTTCCTACTATTCCCATTACCTTGGTAGTATATTATACGGCCGTCCAGCAAAGTGGGAGCAGAAAAATAGGAAATTTTCAAAAAAATCTGTTCGGCTTGTGTTGAGAAATGTCATCAAATGCGTACGAAATGACTAAAACCAGCCGAAAAACGGCCTTGACGTACTGCTAACATCCGCATAAGATTCGCCTGCCCACAATTGGAAAAATAGTGAGAGATGCAAAATGGCGAAGCGAAACACAGCAGATGCAGACCCAAATCAGCCCCATCCTGGACGGGCTGAGCTTCCCGAACCATCCCTCGACCATCTCAAACGCCTGACCGACGACACGGGACTGTTTCAACACGCTAAATTCACAATACCGCTGCGACAAGAAGGTTACACTACCGACGACAATGCAAGAGCCTTAATCGTGGCCACAAAATACTACGCGTTATACAAAGACCCCGAGGCACTGCGACTGCTCGACACATATCTGTCCTTTGTCCTTCACGCGCATCAAAGCGACGGCACGGTGAAAAATTTCATGCTCTTTGACAGGACCTGGCAAAAAAGCGAGCCAATGCATGATGCACTGGGCCGTGTATTATGGTCATTAGGCACCCTCCTTGCTCAGCTGCCATCTTCGATACACGAGCAGGTAGTGAGGGAGCGATTCGACATATCAGCACCACTTATCGAAAAACAACAGCCGCGGAGTATGGCTTATTCGATGCTCGGTTTGCACGGTTATCTCAGGCGTGTTCCCGACGCAGAACATATCCGAAGCTGTATGAAAACGGCCGCCGATATTCTCGTGCAGGAATTCGAGTCAAACTCAAGACCTGACTGGCCCTGGTTTCACGATGCACTCACTTATGATAACGCGGCTCTGCCACATTCTCTCTTTGCAGCAGGTTTGGCCCTAGGTGACCATCAGTATCTTAAAGTAGCAAAAGAAACCTGTGACTTCCTGCTCGCGAACACCTTTACAGGCACACATTTCAGCTTCATCGGCTGTCAGGGCTGGTACAAGCAGGGAGCTTCTAAAGCTCAGTTCGACCAGCAGCCAATCGACACAACGGGAACAGTGCTGATGCTCAAAGCCGCACATCAGGCCACGGGCGACAACAATTACCTGAAAATGCAGCGAAAGGCATTCGCTTGGTTCCTCGGTGAAAATGACATTGGTGTGCCGCTATATGACGCGGTGAGCAAAGGATGCGGCGACGGCCTTGGCGCAGGCGGTGTCAGCGCAAACCAGGGAGCCGAAAGCACGGTCAGTTTCCTGCTCGCTTTGCTGGCAATGCTGGAAAACAAGTAAAAACAGTTAGACTTCCCAAGAGGAGACCTCCTGTGCTCATTGCAACTTTCAATGTCAATTCTCTTAGGGCGAGATTGCCAATCCTTATCGACTGGCTTGAAAAGAACAGGCCCGATATCCTGTGCTTACAGGAAACCAAGGTCCAGGATAAGGATTTTCCGGCAGAACCCTTCGACCGGACCGGGTATAACTACGCCTTTGCGGGTCAAAAAAGTTACAACGGCGTCGCAATTCTGGCGAAAAGCAGAATCGCAGATGTTCAATACGGCCTGGACGACGAACCAAAAGACCAAGCCCGGCTGATAAAAGCAGAAATCGACGGCATCATAATAGTCAATACGTATGTCCCTCAGGGGTATCTGCCCGAATCGGAAAAATTCCAATACAAGCTCGAATGGTTCGAACGATTGCGAGGATTCTTTGAAAAGCATTTCAAACCCACAGACCCTGTCTTGTGGGCAGGTGACCTTAACATCGCTCCGGAACCAATCGATGTTTACGATCCCGAAGGACTTCTCGGCCACGTCTGTTATCACCCGGATGTTCACAAGGCACTTAGGAAAGTTATGGACTGGGGTTTTACTGATATGTACCGGCTGCACTGCAAAGAATCGGGGCAATATACATTCTGGGATTACAGGCCCACCAACGCCGTAAAGCGCAATCTCGGCTGGCGACTGGACCACATTATGGCCACAAAACCATTAGCCGAAAAATGCACTGCCTGCTATATCGATAAGGCCCCCCGCCTTTTACCCCGCCCCAGCGACCACACGCCACTAATCGCAGAGTTCGAGATGCGAGCAAAGAAGACACAAAACGGATAGCATTTAGCGTATGGCTTTGCCGCTATGCCCACTTTAGCAAGGTATCGGTGGTTTAGCTTATTCGATAGCAAGTTCTATGTATAAATCGTTAATCTCGAATTCACGGCCACAAACATCACATTGATAGCTGTGGGCCATTTCGGCGGGGTGTTTCCGAGCTTTAACTGAACGTATATCCCCGCGGCAATTCGGACAGTATTTAACGTACTTCTGCGGACCAGTCTTAGGCCCTTTCGTTGCCCTTGTTATTTTTGCCATTTTGTGCCTCCTTTGACATTGTTTAAAATTAGAAATGCCACCATATAATTCCCACCCATTACGATAGTGAGCAAGGCAGATGGCTAAAAAGCCATCTGCCGCGTCGAACCACTGGGGTACAAGGATTCGAACCTTGACTAACTGATCCAGAGTCAGTTGTGCTACCGTTACACTATACCCCAATAAGGGTTATCACTGCCGTTTTGGCCATCTACTTTACAGCAGAGAGGCCACCTGTCAAGGCCTTGACGAAACAAATGTAATCAGAGATGATACCTGTACTGAGAGTTTAGATTTTGGCCAATCCCGAAATGGGCGGACAGACATGGGAATATACCAATTGTGCGGTAATCGTCGCTCATCCCGACGATGAAACGCTGTGGGCCGGCGGGCTGATGCTTTTACACCCCTCGACCCGGTGGACGGTCATTACTCTTTGCAGGGCGAGCGACCCCGACCGTGCGCCGAAGTTTAAGCGTGCTATGGAGCAGCTCGGCGCCAGAGGAATAATGGGCGACCTCGACGACAGCCCGGAGCAGACGCCGCTTCCCGAAAAAGAGGTGAAAAAAACAATTACTTCGCTATTGCCTCTGGACAAATTCGACCTTGTGATTACACACAGCCGATGGGGAGAATATACCCGGCACCTGCGGCACGAGGAGACAGCCAGGGCGGTGCTGTCGCTATTCAACACAAAAGACCTGCCCGGAAAGCAGGTATGGATGTTCGCCTATGAAGACGGTGGCGGCAAGTACCTGCCCAAGCCAATGCGCGATGCGGACGTGCAGGTCTGGCTGCCGGAAAAAATCTGGCAGGACAAGTATAAAATCATCACTGATATTTACGGCTTCGGGGCCGATAGCTTCGAGGCAAAATGCTGCCCAAAGCAGGAGGCGTTCCTGCGGCTGGGGGCAAAATGATGACGCTATGGTGCACTTATAGCGGATAAATTGAGGAGTCAAAAAAATGAAAGTTCTACTGTTATACGATTACCCGCCTTCGCCGGCGGGTCTCGCCACACAGGGACATCTGCTTCATCGAGGTCTCGAACAGCTCGGCGTCGATGTTCACTCGGTGAATTTCGAGTCGGCCCAGGAGAAAGAGTGGTACTACCGATGGTTCGAACCGGATGTAGTTGTCGGTGTGGGATACTGGGGCCACACGCCCTATCTGGTGCTCCATCCACAGCGCTACGGCATCCAGCCGATACCCTGGCTGGTGGCCGACGGCTATATGGGCGACTACCACGAGATACTCGAGAATCTGCCGCTGATACTTGTAACCAGTCGATGGGTTAAAAGCGTCTATATTCGGGACGGTCTCAGCGGCAAGAATATCGAGGTGCTGCCCGTCGGCTGCGACACGGATGCCTTTGCCCCGCGAGACAAGAACGACCCTAAGATAATCGCCGTAAAAGAAGCTATTGGCGTGGCGCCCGACCAGATAATGATTCTGACCATAGGCGGCGACGCGACCTCAAAGGGCGCACAGGAGGTTATGCAGGCGCTTGCTTTGATTGATACGAAGGCACCCGACTGGAAATACGTCTGCAAGGTCTGGCCCCAGCCGCGAACCGAGCAGCAGAACAATATCGATAGGCGTTTGGCTACCGATCTCGGCATCGACAAGAATGTCATATACACAATGAACGTCATGAGTAGAAACTTCATGCCGTATATCCTGGCAGCCTGCGATATCTACGCGGCACCATCCCGGCTGGAGGGCTTTGGGATGATTCAGGTGGAGGCCAATGCCTGTGGCAAACCGGTCATCGGAATAAAGGCGATGGGTATGCTGGACACTATGGTTCACGGCGAGAATGCCTTTCTGGCTGGAATAGCACAGGAAGTCCGAATAAGAGAAACAATGCTCGACCAGGAGTCAGGCCATGAGCCGGGACATCGAGTCGTCTTCAAGCGTCCCCGCACTGTGGACTATCGGGCAAGTGTGCACGATATTGCCGATTACCTTATGAAGCTTATGACGGACGCCGAACTAAGAAAGAAAATGGGTGAGGCGGGCAGAAAACGTGTGGTTGAAAAATTCGACTATCGCGTCGTTGCAAAGAAATTTGTGGATATAATCTCAAAGCGCCTGGGCATATCATAGTATGAACAGCACTCACAAAGACCTGATTGCACGAGCCAAAGAGGCAGCGAAAAACGTCCTGCTTCATAACGCTCACGGACCATACAGGGGCCTGCCTCGTGCGGCCGGCTGGGGTTATCCCGAACCGTACACACGCGATTTGATGATATCCTCGCTGGGTATGCTGCTGACAGGAAACACACGGCTAATCAAAGCCCTCAGAAGAACGTTCGAAACAGTCTCGCAGCACCAGAGCCGGCTCGGTCATATACCGTCGCTTGTCCACGACGGAGATGACCGTGGCTCAAGTGACTGCACGCCCTTGTTTCTTATGGCACTGGCGATTTTTCGCCAGGTAACCGGGGAACACGACTTTCTTGAAGAACCGGCACAAAAAGCGATGAGCTGGATGGAACATCAGAGTCCATCGGACCGTGTAATGGTAACGCAACTGCCGACAAGTGACTGGCGAGACGAGCAGTGGGTGCTTGGCTATGGTCTATACGTCAATACGATAGTCTATACTTATTTGATGCTGTTCGGCCAATATGAACGCGCAAACCGTCTCAAAGAGCAGATGGGGAAATTCACTGTCAAAGGCGACAGACAAAATCGCCACGTTCACGAAGGCCTCGTCCTCAGGAACAAGCCATATTATGCACTATGGTCATACAAGGTTTACAGAAGCGAACGCTTCGACCTGCTCGGCAACAGTCTTGCCATTCTCACGGGCATTGCCTCGCCATCGAGAGCCGATGCACTTGTCTCCTGGATTGATGATGAGTGCAAATCTCTGCGGGAAAACGAGAACCTGGCTGTGAACCTGCCGCCTAACTTCTTCCCTTACGTACATCCCGGCGACCCTGACTGGCTGCCGCGTTATCAGAAATACAATCAGCCGGGAGAATATCACAACGGCGGCGTGTGGCCCTTTATCTGCGGATTCTACGTAGCGGCCCTTGTGGCGGCCGGCCGGCACCAGCTCGCCGCAAAGAAACTACTCGCGTTTACGGAGCTTATAAAACCGGCACGCGTGGCAGACGTCGAGTTCGGATTTAACGAATGGATAAGAGCACAGGACGGCACGCCCCAGGGCGAAGACTGGCAGACATGGTCGGCTGCAATGTATCTCTATGCGGCGACCTGCGTCGAACGACAGGAAACCCCCTTCTTTGACAAGGTCAGGCAAGCCGCCAGAATCAATGATATCGCGGGATAATCCGACTGGTTGACAGAGAACTTCCATCCGGCTAACCTATCCTTATGGCTGGTCTGCTCCAAATACTCTTCACCTGCTTGGCAGTTTTTCTACTGACAGGTTGTGCCGACAACCAACAACAAGCAGTCATCGAAGGTATAAAGCTCAGCGACCTTGCAGCGACCGGTCCGGGTGCCCAGTCCAAAATCCTGCGCACCACCAATATAGATGTCTTCGGTTTCGAACTTCACACAGATAAGCTCGAATCACTCGATGAACTCTGGCAGGCATTAAATGCAGATTCGCTTCGATATAACAATCCGAAAGGCTTCGTACTAAACGGATTACGCGCGGCCAGGGGTGACTTCTCATCGCTCGATAAGGCAATCGAGCTGTTAAATGCAGCAGGGGCAAATAAGCTGTCGACCACGTCGTTACTGGTTATGCATGGTAAAGCCGAGGTGCTGCGAATAGGTCGAATAAACCGCAGGACAACCATCTCCTATATTCGCCGGCCGGGGACAGTCGAAACCGCCGAAGTGGGACCGGCAACCCTCGGCCTGCAGGTTTCAGCGAGACAGATATCCGGCGACCGGCCGCTGGCAAACGTCCAGGTAGTGCCGGTCATTTCGCACTCGACCGAAGGTCTCACCCCTCAGCTCGCACAGCGTCTTAAAGCGTCGGATGTATATTTCTATTCTGCTGGTTTTTCAGCGATTCTAAAACCGGGCGACTTCATGGTGGTTGCACCGGCAAGATACGAACAGGATGAAACTACGGCGGCAGGCCGATTTTTCACAAAGTCCGGGCCAAATCCGACAATCAGGGTGCTTTTATTATTCTGCACTTCCATTCTTTAGCAACGCCGTTCAAAACAGTATCATAAGCAAATGCAAGACACAGCAAAATCCATCGTCGCATTGACTCGCTGCACTGAATATATCGAATCCGCCGTAGCCGAGGCGGTTGCCAGACAATTCGAGCTGCTTGGCGGTGTCGAGCGATTCGTCAAACGAGGCGACAAAGTCCTTTTGAAGCCGAATTTCATCTCCCCGAAACCGCGTTACTGCGCCACACAGACCGACCCTGCCGTGCTCATCGAAATCGCAAAACTGCTTAAGGACTTCGGTGCAAAACCTTTCGTGGGCGACTCCCCCGCCTGGGGTAATGTGTACACCTGCGCAAAAGCGCTCGGCCTCGAAGAACCTTTGAAGAAACTAAACGTCCCCATCAGGCAGTTAAACAGGCCCGTCAGATGTCAAGTCGCCGGCGTCAACGTCGGGATAAGCTCGATGGCCCTGGACACTGACGTCATCATCAACCTGCCTAAATTCAAGTCACACCAGCAGCTCGTGGCGACTTTCGCCGTCAAAAATATGTTCGGCACGGTCAGTGGAAAGTGGAAGGCGTACTGGCACTTCGCAAAAGGGGCAAATGCGGAAAAGTTCTGCAAGTTTCTTATCGAGATATACAAACGTGTAGGCCCGGCCCTGACCATTATCGACGGAATAACCGTTATGGACGGCCCCGGCCCAATTAGCGGCAGGGCGAGACCTCTGGGCTGGCTTATCGGCGGAACAGACCCGATTGCCTGCGAAATCGTATGCAGCAATCTTGTAAACATCGGACCCGAACGACTGCCCATCGTAAATACCGCCAAACTAATGGGCTTCGGCTGCACAAGTTTCGAAAGAATCGAAATTGTCGGCGACGGGTTTCCGCAAACCGTATGCACGGATTTTGTCCCGGCCAAACAGATTCCAATCCGATTTTCGCTGTTGCACGTCTGCAAAAGCATCCTCAAGCAGATTACACTAATGGCAAAATCGAAAGTCTCCGGTTCGGTCGACTCATCGACCGAAAAATGTGCCGAGTAAGAGCAAAGTATGTTAAGAACAATCAAATGACTAAAGACAGGATTATCAACGACAGTCAGTTGAAAGCTCGTGCTCAAAGCGGATGGCACATTTTCATTATCTGTGCAGCGATAGTCGGTGCCACTATAATTGCCTATGAGCCGGTGCACCATAACGACTTCACCACTTACGACGACAACATATATATTACTGAGAACGCGCACGTTACAGGCAGCATCAGCGGCAGGTCCTTACTATGGGCCTTCACGACGCAGCACGCCGGCAACTGGCATCCATTAACCTGGCTAAGCCATATGCTCGACTGTGAGCTTTTCGACCTGAATCCCCTGGGGCATCATACAACGAGTGTGTTGATTCACGTGGCAAACAGTCTGCTGCTGTTCTGGGTGCTCAAGATAATGACCAGCGCGGCGTATCGTAGCGCATTTGTAGCAGCCGTCTTCGCTCTGCATCCCGTCCACGTCGAATCCGTCGCCTGGGCAGCGGAACGCAAGGACGTTCTCAGCGGTCTTTTTTTCTTCCTGACAATCGCCGCCTACATTCGATATACCCGTCGTCCGGCCGTGGCCGGATACTTACTTGTATTTTTGCTTCTCGCTTTGGGACTTATGGCCAAGCCAATGCTGGTCACCCTGCCATTCGTGTTGCTTCTGCTGGACTACTGGCCTCTGAGGCGATTTGGCAATCCGGACCAGGTCACGCAGAAGACAGCATCTCCCGGCCCAATGAGGCGAACACATCCACATTCGACAATACTTCGTCTGCTGACTGAGAAAATACCGCTATTCGCTCTGGTGGTCATTTCCAGCATACTAACTTATATCGTCCAAAAACACGGCGGCGCCGTAAATGATACCAACTCCGTCCCTATGGGTCTGCGGATATCCAATGCCGCAGTCTCCTATATCAGCTATATAGGCAAAATAATATATCCCGCCAAGCTGGCTGTTCTGTATCCATACCCTCGAAGCGGCCTGCCCGCGTGGCATATTGCGTTCACTGCAATGACGCTGGTTTTTATTACGGCAGGCGTAGTCTATTTATTCAAACGGCGATACTTGGTTGTAGGGTGGTTCTGGTATCTTGGGATGCTGGTCCCGGTGCTTGGTCTTATACAGGTAGGCGTTCAGGCAAAGGCTGACAGGTACAATTACCTGCCGTCCATCGGTATCCTTATTATGATTACGTGGGGCCTTACAGAACTGGTCCAGAATTTTAAATACCGAAAAATTCCACTGGGCATATCAGCCGGACTGGTGCTCGTCGTGCTGATACTATCCACAAGGAAGCAGGTAACATACTGGCGCGACAGCAAGACGCTATTCGAACATACCATTGCGGTTACCCGGGACAATTACAAGATGCACCAGAGTCTCGGCTTTGTCCTTGTGTCCGAGGGGAATTACGACGCCGGCATCGACCAATATCATCGCGCATTAGAAATCGCCGGTACAGACCCTGAAATTCACTGTGGTTTGGCCGATGCTTTTCGGCAATCCGGAAAACTCGCCGAAGCCATCAGCCGTTATCACCAGGCCATACAGCTCAAGCCGGACTATGCACAGGCATACAACGATATCGGCTATATTCTCATATCCGAGGGCAAGTATGACGAGGCGATGGCCGATTTTCAAAAGGCCCTGCAAATTAAACCCGATTGGCCCCCGGCTTTGACAGGCCTGGCACAGGTGCTGCTGACACATCGAGACCAAAATAAGCGTGACATCAGCCAGGCAACAGAACTTGCCCGTCGAGCCGCAGAATTGACGGATTACAACGAACCCACGATTCTCGATACCCTGGGATTGGCATATGCATCCACAGGACACTACGAACAGGCAATAAAAACGGCAAATCTGGCTCTCGAAAAAGCCCTTGCCGTAAAAGATGAAAAAATGGTTTCTCTTATTCGCAATCATCTCGGATTCTACGAACAAACGATGAGCCAACAGTAACCGGGTTTTGCGGCATTGACGGATTCTGCGTATCTAACTAATATCAGCTTATGCAGGACCATAGTAAAGCTATTACGATACTCGGTATCGAGACAAGATGTGATGAAATTGCAGGCGAGGAGTTTCCGCAAACCGTATGCATTGATTTTACTCCGGCCGAACAGATTCCAACCCAATTTTCACTGTTGCGCGTATTAAAAAGCATTCGCTGGCAAATGATACTGCTGGCTAAATCCTTAAAAAATCATAAATTGCCCTGAAGTCTTAATAATGAGGTGTAAATGAACAGGCGATTTTTCTTACGATTAGTGTGGGCGTTAGCCCTGACCGGTATAGGCTGTTACTCCCAGCCCAGCGGGAGCAGCGAATATGTAAACACGCCCCCTGCAGTTGTGACGCCGACTAGGCAGTGGGCAACGAAGATAACTCTGCCGGGGACGCTGAATTTCTATAAGGTTTCTGACGATTTATACCGCGGGGCACAGCCGGACGAGGAGGGTTTCAAACAATTGGAGGAATTAGGCGTTAAAACGGTCATCAATTTGCGTTCGTCTCATTCCGACCGCGATAAGCTTAAAGGCACGAATCTCAATTACGAACATATTCCTATGACGGCCTGGCACCCGGAAAACGAGGACGTAGAGAAATTTTTGAAGATTGCCACCGACGCAAATCTGACGCCGGTCTTCGTCCACTGCAAACGCGGGGCCGACCGGACCGGAATGATGTGCGCGATTTATCGCGTAGCCGTGCAGGGCTGGAGTAAGGATGAGGCAATCGAAGAGATGACAAAAGGCGGTTACGGATTTTACAGCATTTGGCAAAACATCATTGATTACATTCGCAAGCTGGACATCGAGAAAATCAGGCAACAGGCGGGTATAGAGACGCCGATTGCTGATAATTGATTATTATGCAAAATGAACCGGTGAATATCCTGGGCATCGAGACGAGCTGTGACGAGACGGCCGCGGCGGTTGTCGCTGACGGCTCGAACGTCAAATCCTCAGTGGTGGCATCACAAACCAGACTGCACGAGAAATACGGCGGCGTCGTCCCGGAAATCGCTTCACGTGCCCACATCGAGAGTATATACCCGGTGATAACCGAGTCGCTTGAAAAAGCCGATGTTACCAAGAACGATATTGCTGCAATCGCTGTTGCTAACCAGCCGGGCCTGACAATTGCTCTGGTCGTTGGGGTCACCGCGGCGAAAACCTTAAGCGTAGTATGGGACAAACCCCTTATAGCCATAAACCATCTTCACGCACACCTTCAATCGGCAATGCTGGCCCAACAAGAATTGCAATTACCCGCAATCGCACTGATTGTATCGGGCGGGCACACCTGCCTGTATGACTGCGAATCACCGCTGGAGCTGAGGTTGTTAGGTCGCTGCATCGATGACGCCGCGGGTGAGGCCTTCGACAAGGTCGCCACAATTCTGAATCTGCCGTATCCGGGCGGCCCCGCTATCGAAAAAGCAGCACAGACAGGCAATCCCCGTGCGATTGACTTTCCGCGTTCGCTGCTGGAATCTAAATCGCTGGATTTTTCATTCAGCGGTATAAAAACAGCAGTCCTGTACCATTGCAGGGGACAGGATATGAAAGGACGGAACAAGGTTGGCTCGATGAGCACTCAGGAGATTGCCGACATCGCAGCATCGTTTCAGGCAGCGGTTATCGACGTTCTCGTGGAAAAGACACGGCGAGCCGTCGAGAAAGTCGATGCCAAAACGGTTCTGCTCGGCGGCGGTGTTGCAGCAAACAGTGTGCTGCGAAACGTACTTGCGAAGATGTGCGAATCTTATGCCCCCGCGAAGAAGCTGCTTGTCGCACCAAAACCATATTGCACTGACAACGCCGTTATGGTAGCTTCTTTGGCATATTATAAGTACAAGGCGGGGGTTTTTGCAGACCTTACGCTTGAACCGAAAACCAGCAGTTGAAATAGTGCGGCGATACGGAGTCACCGCAACACAATTACTTATTCACAACCTGGTTAGGGAGTGCTCATATCCAGCCGGAACAGTTGGAAAACTTGCTTCAGCAGGTAAAAAAAGGCGAGGTCACTATCGATGAAGCCGTCGAAAAGCTTCGGCATCTGCCCTACGAGGACCTCGGTTTTGCCCGCATCGACCACCATCGCCAGCTCCGACAGGGGTTCCCGGAGGTGATTTACTGCCCCGGCAAAACAAACGAGCAGATAGTAAAAATCTTCTCGGCACTGGCCGCAAAGGGCAACAACGTTCTGGCAACCAGGGCTGAAGAAGATACCTTCGAAGCAATTGCCCAGACGGGGAAATTCCCTGCTGCCCGCTACGAGAAACAAGCCAGAGCAATAGTGCTCAAACAAAATGAACTTTCGCCGTCAAAGACTGTGCTGCCGATTGTTACAGCAGGCACCGCTGATTTGCCTGTTGCGTATGAGGCAAAGGTGACGGCGGAGATTATGGGCCAGCGAACCGAGCTTATTTCGGATGTCGGGGTTGCGGGCCTGCATCGGCTGCTTGCCCACGTGCCTAAACTTCAGGAGGCAAATGTTATTATCGTCATTGCAGGAATGGAAGGAGCGCTTGCCAGCGTGGTCGGCGGTCTTGTGAGCTGCCCGGTAATAGCCGTGCCAACAAGCGTCGGCTACGGCGCCAGTTTCGAGGGGCTTTCGGCACTTCTGACAATGCTAAACAGTTGCTCATCTGGTGTCACAGTAGTGAATATCGACAACGGCTTCTCGGCCGCCGTCACTGCCACACTCATAAACAAAAAAATCGAAACCAGAACCGACTGAGGCGACTATGCGGACAATAAAGGAAATACCCAAGCTCAAACCTCGTGCAGTAGATGCTCACAAAGGCGACTTCGGCAAGGTTTGTATAATAGCCGGCAGCATTGGTATGAGCGGGGCAGCAGCACTGGCGGGCAAAGCAGCTCTTCGCGCGGGCGCAGGCCTGGTGCGCATCGCCACACCGCAAAGCATACTGCCCATCGTTGCCTCGATTGAGCCGTCTTTCACCACAGTGCCCTTAGCCGAAGATGCAACTGGCCGAATCGCGGCAAAAGCCGCAAACACTATACTCAACCTGACCCTCGATAATGATTGCCTGGCCTTCGGTCCCGGCGTCGGCGTTACACAGGGCGTGCGCTCCGTGCTGCAGAAACTTCTCGGCCAGACGGATATTCCGCTAATCATCGACGCCGATGGTCTAAACAACCTGAGCAGGATAAATGAATGGCCCGGACAAACAAAGGCAAGTGTAATTCTGACTCCTCATCCCGGCGAAATGAAACGGCTTTGGACCGGCCTGTTCAGAACATCCATGCCCGCAGACAGGCGCTCCCAAGCAACCCAGCTTGCCGGCAAAACTAAAACAACTGTCGTCTTGAAAGGGGCTGGGACCATCGTCACCGATGGACAAAAAGTCTACGTTAACAGCACGGGGAACCCAGGTATGGCAACCGCGGGCGCAGGTGATGTGCTCACAGGCGTGATAGCTGCGCTGATTGGTCAGGGACTACACAATTTTGAGGCAGCGGTGCTTGGTGTTTACGCTCATGGACTGGCCGGCGATATCACGGCAAAGAAAATCGGACAAACAGGTATGATTGCAACCGACATAATTGAATCGCTGCCCGAGGCATTTAAGAAAATCTGAACCACAAAGTTAAGGGATGTAAGTATGAACAAGACCAAAGAAGCATCCATGAAGTTCAAAATGGATGTTGGAAAAATGAAAGCCGAGATACCCGATACCACGCAGGGCTTCGCGGCATTATTCACCAGGATTATGAAAGACGGCGCCCTGACCCTCATTGAAAAGGAGCTAATCGCACTAAGCATAGGCGTAGCACTGCGCTGTGAGCCGTGCATCTGGGGCCATATTCAAAACTGTCTCGACGCCGGAGCCACAAGACAACAAATTCTCGAAGCTGCCTCGGTCGCAGTGATGATGGGAGGCGGACCAGCTTACACCTATATCCCCGTAGTCCTGGATACGCTCGACGATTTACAAGAATCAGGTTCCGATAAAAGCTGAAATGCCAATAGTGAAAACGCACAAATTACCCTGGCCCTTTCCAGCCGCACGGAATTGGAAAGCCATTCAATGTGTGCGCCGGACCATCATGTGCAGATTTTGCTGGTATTATTCGCCAGCCGCTGGTAGATTACTATCGCTTGCTATGGCCTGAAGCGAGCCGGCAAGCCGGCAAAGTATGGATAATAACCAGGCAAACTCACGTAAAACACCTGACAAAGAATTAGCGGGAGGCAATACGGCTGCACAAAAGACCGAGCCAACATCACACTTCAAGAGGACGCTCGTCCCCCTGGACGAATACGCAGCCCGCCAGGGAATCTCCAGCGACATAGTTGAAAAGCAGGGCAAACTCGGCGTTATTCAGATTAGGAAATACAGGGGCCAAAAATTCGTCGTTGATGTCCCCATTGACCAGTTGGACGATACTGAGGCCGAACAGGTTGCAGAAACCACCCGCACACACATAAAGACGCAACCCTCGGCCAGCTCCAAACTGGTCACGGCAGGTCTTACCATCGGGCTTATAATCATCATAGTGAGTGTATTCTGGCTCTATATGGACGCCAGGACCCGGCTCGACGACCTAAACGCCGAGTATACGAGTCTCAAGAACACAAATAATGAATCTGCCGCCTCACGCGAAAACTTAGAAGCAGTCCAGAATGCGCTGGCTGGCTCAAAAGTTGAGCTGGCTAATATACAGAATCGAATCGCCGCTTCTAAAGCCGAACTAGAAAGAATCCAAAACGATTTGGCCAAATCCAGGCGGAATCTCGAGACAATCCAGTCAGAGTTGAACAGCGTTCAGGGACAGATATCGCTGTCAAGAGTCGAAATAGAGAGCATACAAAACGGCTTGAAAGAAAGTAAAAACGACCTGAATACACTGCAGCAGCAAAACACCGAAGCAGTGGCCAGATAACCACGGCTCCCCCCTGGCCGATAACACCTATTCAACATCGATTTGCAGTGACGTGTAAACGCCCCAGCAGTTTCCACGCTCCCGGAAGAACCACTGCCGCAAGTAATACCTTCAATATATCACCCACGATAAAAGGACAAACACCTGCCAATAGTGCCGTCCGGACATCGGTCAGAATCATAAGCCAGGCAAAACCAAATACGTGTATAACAATGTTGCCCAAAACCATTGCTGCGACGGTAGTTACAACTCGTTTGTCCCAGCCCTTTTCAGCTAAATTGCCCACCAGATACGCTGCTGCAACAAAGCCGGCCAGATACCCCCCTGTCGGCCCAATTATAGTTGCCGGTCCGATTCCAGCGGCAAAAACTCCAAGCCCCAGGGCCCCTTCACCAAGATAAGCAAGCATCGCCAGAGCACCCCGCCTTGCCCCGAGCAACGCACCTAAAATAAGCACGGCAAATGTCTGCCCTGTAACCGGTACGGGACTAAAAGGGATAAATACTTTTATCTGTGCACTCAGGCCAACGATAATCGAGGCGCAGACGACAATAATTACGTCATAAATAACCGCTGAAATCCTTTCATTAGGCCTGAAGACACCCGCAAGTGTATTAACTGCACTCATTTTTGGCATACTCGAAAAATTTTAATATAAAAAATCATCCACACGCCTTGCTGTCATTATATTATGAGGATATGCCGCCGTCAAACAGTTCAACAGAAGCTTGATTTAAGACTGCGAAAGTACATAATAAAACATATCAGGGCAATTGCTGCTCTGGGGTCCACTATGAGAAAAATGGCTGTTATCTTAAACTTGTTATTCATCGCCGGGTGCGGAAAACTACAAAGTGCTGCACCTGTCTCACGCTTCGATTCGGCTATTGAGAGACTCAGCAGGTCCGAACAAGAACTGGAATGGGTGAGCAAAGAAAAGGATTATTTCATCAAATTTCTCGAAGACCGTGAAACACAAAAGGCGGAATATGGCTACATCCTTGATAACAACCGGCTTTGCAACCAGATGAAGGATTTCGCACGCTGGCACGAGGACATTTCTCAGCGGGAAAGAGAGCTGGCCATCCTGCACGCTATCAACGTCTTTGCCGCCCACAATCAAACCGTAAAACACAAATCCGCCAACCATAATCAAATCAGGAACACCCGCACCTGATATTATAATTGGTTAACCGGCTAAATAATCCCCCCACTTAATCGATGGAACCAAAGTGGAGACGAAGGGAATCGAACCCTCATTTCCGCGATGCGACCGCGGCGTGCTCCCGTTACACCACGTCCCCAAATCTAAAACTGCCACTTATCGTAGCATACAATTCTTTCCATTGGCTCCCGGTCGGTCTGCCTGCGCCCATCGGCAGGATAGCCCAGAGCCATCAGCTCAATTATAGCAATATCCTTCGGTATCTCCAGAACTTGTCTAGTCTTTTCCGTATCGAACGAGCCAATCCAGCAGGTCGCCAGCCCAAGCTCGGTCGCCATAAGTGCAATATGCTCAAGGGCAATCGATACGTCAATCGGTGCAATGAGCTGGCCGCATCGCATCGCCTCTTTGCAGACACTGCAGGCCGCTATCATCGCCCCCGCTCTGCTAAAGACCTCCGGCCGATTCGTGCAGCCGGCGACCTGCTGCTTACGCTCCCTTTCGGTCACGATAATAAATCGCCAATCCTGCAGATTCTTCGCCGAAGGCGCCTGCCGGGCCGCCTCAAAAATCTTGTCCAGTTTTTCCTGCTCAACCGGCTTATCCTTATACACCCTGCAGGAATACCGTTTCTTAATCGCTTCAAAGACTGTCATATCAATCCCTTGCCAATCATCAACTACCCCCAAACTGTATTGCTGCCGGCAAATATAAGCTGTCATGGATATTGACGCAAGGGCTGAGAATCTGTATCCTGAAAATATCGCGGGCGATTAGCTCAGTTGGTTAGAGCGTCTGCTTTACACGCAGAAGGCCACAGGTTCGAGTCCTGTATCGCCCATTTTCCTCCGCTATTCAACAACAGGGGCCCGCACCGTCCGGCACAGGCCCCGTATTTGAGCATCTAATTCGAACCGTCTGGCTCAGGTATTAGGGAAAAGTCGTGTCCTCAAGCCACATATATCCCAAGATGGCCAGGTCCTTCATGTTAGTGATGCCATCGTCATATATATCGGTCTTGGAAAATGTGGCTATGCTCAACCACTCGTCCGCCATAATGTCCAAATCTTCAATATCTACCTTGCAGTTGTCATCGAAATCACCCTGCAGTTCCACCAAGCATCTGGGCTGGTACAGTCTGATACCGTCAAAATAAACTGTACCCGAGCCATTCTCGATACCAATAATGATCTCATCAACATACCGCAAATCGAGTCCGCTGTATGTAAAATCATCCAGGTCAATATTAAGTTCATGCCACTGACCATCCGAGAGCCAGTCCTCTTCCGGGAAGACATACGTCACCATACCGGATAAGTCGTTAGAATCCACTAAGCTGATATAAAGCGACGAGCCATGGGTATTATTCACATCGCCATAGAACATCAGCCGCAAAGAACACACGTCATATACAGTCCAATCCTGGCCAACAGGAAAATCGTTGACATGGGCAGACACCTCAGAATAGTACGGGTAAGATGAATTATCGTAGTCAATCCCCATACAATGGTTACCATCACTGGCGGTTTGATCCTCAAGGGAAAGCTCTGTAGGCCAGTTGCATTCCCAAACAGACTGTAACTCATAATTGTCCTCGTAAGACTCAAAATTATCAACCACTACAAAGTTGATTTCTTCTTCCCGCAATAAATACTTAGCCCCCCAGCCCATCTCCGTGTGCAGCTCTAGTATATAGTCGCCTCCCGCCAACTCTTGAGTCGTCATAGTAAATCCCCAGGTTGCACCGGCAGGAATGCCCCTGTCGTCGGGCTCAAATTCAATCAGCCAGGCGCCGTTAACAAATTCCTCACGAGTCCAAGGGTGCTCCCAGATCACTTGCATAGTATAGTCACCACACGGTGAATTCGGATTATACGGGTCGCTCGTGGCATTCGGCTCAGGAACCTCCGGCAGGTTTATATCCGGGGGGCTGTTAGGGTCAATAGTTTTATTCTTGTTACGGATTATCATTTTGTTTATGTGTGTCTTCCTGCTGTCCGTGCGTGTCTTGCTGCCTGTGCGTTTCTCGCCATCTGTGTCTGTATCGCCTTCCGAGTCAGGGATACCATCGTTGATTTCCTTGACATTAGTTGTACGTTCTTCTCCTCCGAAGACAGGTAACTGCCACCAAGGTCTGACCCATCGACAACACGTGTACACCTCGGTTTTAAAGGAGATTGTCTTACCGCTATTGTTTTGAACCTTAATCTTTTCGTGGTCAGGTTGCGGGTCAATTGTACATTTGTAGGCACTCTCGTCGGGGCCCCAGGGTGATTCCTGACCGTGATGTTCTTCATCCACCCTGGTTTTTGATGTACTCGCGTCATTGTTATAATAACCCGTTACGTCAACCACCTCCAGCTCGTCTGCATTGTCACCAATAAACCTTATATCAATTTCCTTTTTGCGATGCGGCAAATGACCATTCTTAACGTCAATCTCTATGGTCTCACCGTCTCTTAATGTGTTCGCGTCTTTCGGAACCGTCTTGCAGATAGCTGGGCCATAGTCCCCATCATCGGTATCGGTGTCAGTGTCAGTATCAGTATCCGTGTCGGTGTCGGTGTCTGTGTCCGTGTCAGTATCAGTATCGGTGTCGGTGTCGGTATCCGTGTCAGTGTCAGTATCCGTATCGGTGTCGGTGTCGGTATCCGTGTCAGTATCAGTGTCCGTGTCGGTATCAGTATCGGTATCTGAATGCAAGCCATCGCACGTTTCGAAGAAATCTTCATCGGGGCTGACACTGTGGCTGACGCCGCTTTCGGAGCACGCCAAAACATCCACACCCCAAACCAGACACTCATAGGGAGCAAAGTCGAGCTTTTTAACGATTCCGCTGACTATGTCTACAACCCTGAGGTTGCTGCTCGAGTAATAAAGGTCATTTGTCGGCATCAGGACAATATCAGGGTCGCTTGTCAGGGCTACATCCACATGGCTTTGGACATGTTCGCTAATATCAAATGCTATCTGGCGAATTTCGACACCCGAGACAATATCGACAATCCTGAGATGACCGCTTAGCTTGGTAGCATTATAGGTAGGCATAAGCGCGGTACTTCCATCCTCTGTGACAACCACATCCACGCCCTCCCAGGGATAGTTACCCGGACCAAAATCTATTTCATTTGATACGATTCCAGCGGCAATGTCGATTACCTTCAGACAGCCGCCGTTCGGTCTATGCCAGAAATGGGTTGGCATCAGGGCTGTTGCGCTATCCGGCGTTACTGCCACGTCGACCTCTTCGACAGGATACTCAAACGGGCGGAAATCAATTTTGCCTGTTACCGCCCCAGTAGAAATATCGATGATTCTCAAATGACCGCCCGGGAGATAGTCATCCCAGGTAGGCATCAGGGCATTGACATCATCGGGTGTAATTACAATATCAACGGCCGTCATAGGGCGGTCGCCCGGAGGGGTATCAATCGTGTAATTTACCCATCCGTTTAACACATCGATAGACCTGATATTGCAACTGTTGTCATTTATGTCGTAAGTCGGCATAAGCGCAGTGGCGCTGTCAGAAGTTACCACCACATCAACATCCGGCAACGGCTGGTCATAAGGGTCGAAATCAATTTTATGCAGCGGATTCCCCGCCGGCAGGGATATTATCCTGAGATGCCCGCTGCGATTATTGAAGTCAAGTGTAGGCATTAACGCCCGCGTCGCATCAGGAGTAACGACTACATCCACACCTTCGAGTGGGCGTTCGCCGGCGGAAAAATCGATACGATTAATAATGCCTCCGGTGGCGACATTGATAATTCGAAGATGTCCGCTGAGATTGACGGGGTCATAGGTTGGCAGCAGGGCAATACTGCCATCAGGTGTCAGTACAATATCCAAATCAATTATAGGATAATCGTTGGATGGGAAATTAATGGTATGTACCGGGATACCCCCCGGCACGCTTATTATCCTCAAATGTCCTCTGTTATCCGCGATATTTCTTGTCGCCACTAACGCCATTGAGCCGTCAGGCGTAAGACTAACATCAACGCCGGCAACCGGCTGGTCGCAGGCAGGTAAATCGAATTTTTGGATTACCGTGTTGGAGTCTATGTCGATGATGTTCAAATAACCGCTTGAATCGTTGATGTCATACGTCAAAAGCAAGGCAGTGCTGCCGTCAGGCGTAACCACAACGTCGATATCAGCGACCGGCACCTCGCCGTCAAGAAGATTTACTTTGCGCGTTACCAGAGGGTCCGAACCAATCTCGACAATATTGAGATTGCCGCCGTATCTGCTAAGGTCAAAAGTCGGAAGCAGTGCGACCTCATCTGCACTGACCAGGGGTGTTGCAAACAAAGCTATCAAAAGAATACTGCCAGCTACAAGGAATTTGGATTTAGCCATCACGCGAATCATTACTTGTCCTCCAATTAATCATCACAATTTTTCAATACGAAGCCAATAACAGGCACAAAATCAACCTTTCAACAGACACCTTTCCGATGAAGAAAGCAGCCAATCCAAAACAGGGATTTATAATAACCTGCGGGATAATTGTGGGCACAAAACTCAGCCGACGCACGGACTCCGCAGCCAAGCGTAACTATGGCGAAATAGCCTTGCCCTTTGCAAAACAACCTACTGTCCTCCTGCCCCCCTACCACACGGACACTTCAGACAGTATGGGGACACACAGGAATTGTCAAGAAAATTTTTGTTTTTTTGCTATGAAGGGAAAACTTCGTTCTCTCTGTTCTGGTTCGGTGCAATGGGTGCAACGGAACGTGTATTATTGAGATACAACAGCATTGCCGCCCCTCCTGTATGCCCGTCAGACTGGGTTCTCAGGGGCAATGCGGGAAAAATCAATCGGCGCCATAGGTAAGCTTTATTTCGTCTGCGATAACTTCCAAGCCGGCCCGGACCCTCCTGTCGTCCTGAGCGTAGCTGATTCTGATACACTCGTGCTTATGCCGCCAATCTTCATCAAGACCGGGAAAGAAATAATGCCCCGGCACAACAATGACTCCTCGTTTCTTCAGGCGCCGGTAAAGCTCGACATCAGTAATCGGCAAACCTGGCAGCCACAGCCACAAAAAAAACGCCCCCTCTGCTTTATGTATGTGAAACTCAACTCCTTCGAGCAGCTCGCAAAGCCGGTCCACCGCCAGTTTTGCCTTGGCGTGATAATAAGGTCTTATCACTTCCCTGCTCAGTCGTATTATCTCGCCGCTTCGCACAAGCTCAGTTGCGATGGCTGCACCGATACTGGCCGTGCCTAAGCTCATCACCGCGTTCATCTCAGAAACCATCGCGATAACCTCTTCACAGGCGATGACAATGCCGGTCCTTGTCGCAGGCAGTCCGAACTTCGACAAACTCATACACACGATGGTGTTCTCATTCCACACGGGCCTAGCCTCGGTGAAAATTATATTCGGGAAAGGCGGGCCATAAGCATTATCGATAATCAACGGAATGCCCTTAGCCATAGCTATTGTATTCAGCTTTGCCAGTTCCGCATCGGTCAACACGTTGGCCGTGGGATTGGTCGGCCTTGAAACGCATATCGCACCGATATCCTCGCCGACGTTAAGCCGGTCAAAATCTATATGATACTTGAAGGTAT
>Ga0315549_1001567_pt1 | contig 23385 bp, 25 predicted proteins | sample SalMarSW160200MG_FD_203101 | JGI IMG/M metagenome (GOLD analysis project Ga0315549, IMG submission 203101) | Salt marsh sediment microbial communities from the Plum Island Ecosystem LTER, Massachusetts, United States - Salt Marsh Sediment SW1601-200 ... | reverse complement strand
TCCTTGTAAGATGGGGCAGTTGTGTGATTAATCTACAGAAAAATAGCTGAATCTTGCTAGCTCAAGGCTAAAAAAGGCAAGATAAATGAATTACATAGATAATGTTATTAAAAAAATGAAAGAAACTATTTATTGATCACTTGCTTTAGAAATTAAATAAAGTGTTTTTTCTTTTTATATAAAATTATCCCCATCACAACTAGTCCTAAAGAGCTAATTACAATTAAAATATCATATCCAGGGATATCATCTAAATCTATAGGAAATGTAGTATCGCTAGTTGTTGTAGTAGGGATTGTAGTAGTTGTTGTTGTAATATCTTCCAGAACTTCAACAATAACTATATCAGAAGCATTATTACCTGCTTTATCAAATATATAAATAATAACTGTATGAATACCTTCTGATAAATTATCAACATTATATATTATCTCATTATTCGAAGTCCAAGTTCCAGTCTCTTCAATAGTTCCGTCTATATTAATAGTATAATTATCTGGAAAAGCATCAGTTGCGATCCAAGTAATATCATTCCCAGTTTCACCTTCTTTAAAAGATATATCTGAAGCATCAGATATGATTGGATTACTAGAGGGTAATATATTTACATATACAATATTGATTGTAGTATGACCTCCTTTATCAGATAAATCAATAATAATTGTATGATTATCTACTTCTAAACTGTCTACATTAAAATCAATGGTAATTCCAGAAGTCCATTGGCCACTTTCTTCAATAAAACCATCTAGGGTAATAGTATATTCGTCTGGAAAGGAATCGGTAACATTCCAAGAAATTATGTTCCCTATCATACCTTTTTCAAAAGAAATATCTGAAACATTAGATATAATGATTGGATATTCTACTGCAGATACAGTGACATTTACATTATCTATCGTGTAATCTCCCCAATTATCATATACTTTTAAAGAGTATAAATAAGAGCCTTGAATTAATCCATCAACACTAATTGTTATAGGGATACCTGAACTCCAAGTTCCAGAGTCCACAATAGTTCCATCTTTCTTAATCTTATAATTAGTGGGTTCTCCATCATAAGCAGTCCATGAAATTTCATTTCCCGTCATATCTTCCTCATACATAATATCATTAGGGGGAGTTATATGTGGCCTTTCTGGCCCAATATTGGTTACAACACTACTTATACCTTCGAGGATTCCAATAGTGCTACCTGATGAATCTGATAATTCATTAACAATTATATCTAATGAGCTTGTACCGGGATCTCCTCCTACAAACCATTCAATAGTTAATATATGTAATCGTTCACCGGGGCCCGTACCACTTGTATCAAATCCAGTTATTATTACCTCCCCATATCTATATACTATAGATGACAAAAAGCCATCAGGGCCAGCTTGAACTCCATACCCGCTATCTGAGATATCAAATATAGATGGATTCCATAATAACATAATATCATAATAACTCAAACATTCAGTTCCACTATTTACATATATCTCAGTAGAGATTATTTCACCACTCTCGGCGGTGATTTCACTTTCACTCATCCAAACTTGACCAACTTCATATTGTGTTTTAAGCGTATTAATATTAATAAAATAATTATTAGATGAAATTGGCATAATTATAAAAAATACTAAAATTAGACCCCCAATTAATAGTTTATGATATTTTTTCATTTATTCTAGTCACTTTTGGTAATATTTTCTAATCTTTTGATTAAAAAGAATCATAAATTATAGATTCTTACTATCTCATACAATTATTTTTCACCTTTCTAATTAAATAATTATATGAAATAAAAAAAATAAAAAAAATTTTTTTTAATAGTTTTTTACATCCTCTTTCTTTTGATGTATATCATTGCTAGAGTAATCAATCCTAAAGATATCATAAAAATTAAAATATCATATCCCGGAAGACCATCAGAATCTGTAGGTGTTGTAGTATCACTTGTTGTTGAGGTGGTTGTTGTTGTTGTTGTATCATCTTTTGTTACTTCAACAATTACAGTATCTGAAGTACTATGACCTAATTCATCAGTAACTTCAATAACAACCGTGTGAGTTCCCTCTAATAAATCATCAACATTATATGTAAATACACTACCAGAGGTCCATGTATCAGTTTCATCAACAGATCCATCAACAGTAATTGTATATTCATCAGGAGAGGCATCAGTTGCCGTCCAAGTTATTATATTTCCAGTTTCACCCTCTTCAAAAGATATATTAGGAGGATGAGAGAGAATTGGATCAGCTGCTGGAAATAGTGTTATACTACTATTTAGCCCTTCTACCAGACCAATCGGATTAGTACTTTCATTAACTAAACTCTCAACAGTTAAATTCAATTCAGTTGTTCCATAATTTATCCTTGTCATTGTAATTATTAATAAATGAAATTCTTCACTTGCAGGTGCACCCATAGCATCAAAACCAGCTACAAATACCCTTCCTCCTGTGTTATTAACATTTTCTGCCATTATAAATCCGTCAGCGCCTTCATTCACACCGTCTACACCACCTGATATTTGAATTATGTTAGGATCCCATTCTAATATAATTCCATATGCAGCAACAAGCGATGTTCCTGAGTTTAAATAAATATCTATGTCAAATTCATCTACTCCTTCTAAATCTCCCGTACCAGTCATCCAAACTTGACCTACTTCTTCTTGTGTTTTAAGATTATTTACTGAAGAATTATTATTTATTGATGGAGTTGAAAAGACTAAAAAAACTACTAAAAATAGATTTGCTATTAATATTTTGGGAATTTTCTTCATAATTTTACACATTTAATAATTTTATTTTGTTTTTTGATAAAACTAAAAGAATAAATTAATGATTCCTTTTATTTCATATGAAAAATTGGTATAGATACCTTTATAGTTTAAAAACGCTAGGTATTATTTAAAGTAATATGGAGAATTATAGAATGAATTAATTTTAAAAAAGTTATTAAAACAAAGATTATTAATTCAATGAATGAGATATTATAAGAACTAAAAGATAATTATATTCCCGCTGATTATAAAAAGGAATTCTTATGATTGAAATTTTTAATTATAAATATATTAATATAGATACACCAGTCGACATTGAGATTTATAAAAATAAGGAGGGAACTATAGACGGAAAATACGTTGTTATTTCATTAAATCGTCCTAATCATTTGAATGCGCTAACAATAGAAACATTCAAGGAAATTACATCAATATTAGGCGAAATAGAATTAATTCCAGAGATAAAGTGCATAGTTTTAAGAGGAATAAAATCCTATACTAAAAAACCTTCTTTTTCATCAGGAATCGATTTAAATAGGTTTTCTGAATTAAATATAAATCCAACACAACCATATCACAAATCATTTTCCACGTATCTGCTTCATAAATATTTTAAATCTATTGAAAATTTCTCCAAACCTTTGATTGCTGCAATTGATGGTTATGCTTTAGGGGGGGGTTTTGAATTAGCCCTCTGCTGTGATATTATTATTTCAAGTATTCGCTCAATTTTTGGATTTTCTGAAATATCAAGAGGTATTTTTCCTGCAGGAGGAGGAACTCAGAAAATGATAAAGAATGTAGGATTAGCAAGAACTATGAAACTTCTATATTCCGGAGAATTATTTTCTGCTACACAAATGCATAAATGGGGTTATATAAACTATCTTGTTGATGATGATAAATTTGAGGATTTAGTTTCTGAAAAAGCAAAATTTTTAGGAAATAGCTCGGCTAGTGTCTTAATAATGATTAAGAAATTAACCAAACTAAATCTTAATTTAGCATCAGATTTCTCATTTCAATTAAAACCATCAAGGTTTAAGCATGAGAATATTTCAAACTTAATTCTTGAGAATCTCAATACACTATATACAAAAAGAAAAATAAAAAGAATAGTTTGAGAATATAAAATTCAGAAAAAATAAAAATTATTATAAACTTATTGAGAAATAAATTAAAATTTTTATTTATATAACAATAATTATAATTATGGATAATATAGTTGACCATTTCAATGGAAAATTATACACCAGTGAAATGATTAAAAAATGGAATTTACCTATTAAATTAGAAGAAGAATTGGGAGTCAATCAATTTGAATACTTTTTTTTAACAAGCTTTCGAGAGGACCCACATGGTGAACTACATATTCATTTATCCTTATTTCCAACTAAATATAAAATTATATATCTTTTAGAGGTAAGAACTCCAATAATCATACCTGAATTGCTACATAGTAGCCTTAACATAATAAAGGAAAAAAAAAATGATATAATTACATCAACAGGTTTTTGTACACATAAAAATACTTGCTATTTTGGGATCTTTTTTTCCTCTCCAGCTAGGATATCGCCAGGTTCCTTAATTGAAGATATTAGGAAGTTAGAAAATGTAGAAAACGCTAATCTTTATAAATATACTTCAGAAGGTGCTAACCAGATTAATGAAAATGATATTTAGAGCATAAATAGATTTGATTTATCTAAAGGATATTTATGATTTAGAAATCTCTCCTTTTAGTGAGTTCTGAATTTCAGATTCAAAATCAGTAAATATAGATATATCTCCATGCCAACTTTCAAGAATATCATTATATAATTTAAGGAATTTATATGCTATTTCGTTTAATTCTTCAATTAACTTCTTTTCTTTTGTTTTTATCGAAGAATTTCCAATAAATAAGTAATATTTTCTTTTTAATATAGCAAATCGTTTTCTTGATAATTCAAAACTTGAAAGGCCTTCTTTTACTAATACTTCTGCAAATGAATTTAGGGCACTCATCAATCCACCAAAAAGATGAACATCCATTTCTTTATCAAAAACTCTATGGAATAAAACAATCCCGGATAGTGATTCTAATATCCATATGTCTTGAAGTATTTTAGCCAATAATGAAACCTAATTGAAAAGATTAATGATAAATAGGTAGATATTGAATAATTAATAATATAATTGAATTATTAATTTTTATAGATTTAATAAAAAAATATGCTTTATTAAATACATTGATTCTTCATTAATATTAGTTCAAAAACTAATATGTAATAATTTATATATTTTTAAATTCTCAATTTCTATATTAAGAGTCAAGGGTTATAATTAATTTTATAACTCTTAATTCTATTATTTAAAAGTAGAATAAGTTTAAACAATTAATTATTGATCAAAAAAAGCCCTCCATTTTTGAGGAAGGGATAATTTGATTTAACTATGAAATAATTATTTATTATGTTGTAAATAATATAAATAGAAAATCATTGAAAAAACTTTATATGTCCTCCATAATTCTTAGGTAAATAGTTCATATTAAATTAAATAGTCCTCATAAAATGAAGGATATACTGATCATAAGAGAACCTTATGGTAAAGAAGAATATGAAAGGATGTATGAGTTAAGATGGGAAGTGCTTAGAAGCCCATGGAACAAACCAAGAGGTTCTGAAAAAGATGAAATGGATTCCTATAACGAAAGAGTTTTTCATTTTATAGCTTTATTAGATGATAAGATTATAGGGACTGCTCGTTTTCATACAAACAATGAATATGAAGGAGAAATCAAATATTTAGTTGTTGAAGAGAAATATCGATGTCAAGGAATAGGAAAAAATATTATAGATCATATTGAACGGATTGCTACAGGATTAGGTATACCTTATATTAAATTGAATTCTGTAAAAACAGCCCAATGTTTATTTGAAAGATTAGATTATCAAATAATAGGAGAAGGGCCATTATTATATAACCAAGTTAAACAATATCGAATGGGTAAAAATATAATATCATTACTTACTTGTTTATAAGATTATTATAATAATTTGATTAAATAGGTTTCATAATTCAAAATTGTTTCTTATTATCTTAAATTATAATATACAAAAAAACAGATAAGATGAGAAAAGAAGAAGAATATTGTTTAGACGTTGTTAAGGTTGCTAAAGCGATATATAATAAAGGTCTAGTTGAGAAATGGGAGGGAAACGTTAGTATTAGATATGATGAAAAAGAAGAATTTTTTATAACTCCATCTCTTAATGATTATGAAAATCTAATTAAAGATGATATAGTTCATATGAGTTTCAATGGGGAAATTCTGAATAATGATAAGATTCCTTCTTCAGAAACAGAAATGCACTCTATGATATATAAAACTCGTAACAAAGTTCAATGTATAATTCATACACATTCAGAATATGCAACTATTCTTTCAATTGTGCATATGAAAATACCAATCATCATGGAAGAACAAGTAATTTTATTGGGGGGTTCAATTAATGTTTCTAAGTTTGAAACGGCCCATACAAAAAAAATTGGTAAAGCTGCAATAGAAACTTTAGGAATTAAAAATGCTGCTTTATTAGCGAACCATGGGGTAATTGTTTGTGGAAAAACGGTTGAACATACATTAAAATACGCTGAACTTGTCGAAAAATTAGCTAAGATATATTGGGGCGCATTACAGATTGGTGATCCTTATATTTTACCTATAAAAGATTATGAAATTTTTATAAAAGATTATAAAGACAATTTTTCAAGCTAAATTCATAAAGATAATCTTTAGCCATTAACTTATTTTCTTAGAATAAGGTTTTTTTGAGACATTTTATTTATAAATAAAAAAGAATAAACTACTAAGAAATAGTTGAAAAAATTGAAATTGGGAATAAGTTCTCTTGGTTATATAGTCAATTATGGTAAATTTCATAATTATAGTTCATTGATGGAATTAATGATAGAGGCTACCAGAGATTGTCTAAAAGAAGCAGAAAAATATCATATAGAAGTATGTGAAATTGTTTTAGAGCCCCCAATTATGCTTTCACAGGAAAATGAAGCTATTTTTATTGAATTGTGTAACTCATTTTCAATTGAAAAACAGATACATGCCCCATTCATTGATCTCTCTCTCTGTTCATTTAATAATAACATATCTCAGGCCTCTATTGATTCATATATTAAAGCAATAGAGTTGACTAAAAAAATAGGGGCAGATATCATAACTATTCACCCTGGAATGGCTAATTTTCTAATTGAACCTCTAAGAAAGATAAACTGGAAAATATTTTTGGAAAATATGATTTATTTATTAGATTCAACTAAGAGTATGGATATTTTAATATGCTTAGAGAATATGCCTAAAATGTTAAATATCTTTTTAAATGTTAATGAATTTAGAGATTTTTTTAACAAAATCAATTACAACAATATTTTTTTAACTTATGATACATCTCACTTTTGGACATGTGGAGGAAGTATATCAGATTTATGGAAAAATCTCTATCAACGAATAAAAAATATTCACTTGGTCGATAATTTTGATAAAGAAAGTGATAAACATCCTCAACTAGGTTCAGGCAATATAGATTTTGATGAAATTTTTCATTATTTAAGAGAATATCAATATAAAGATTCTTTAATAATTGAACTATCAAATTCAGAAGATATCCCTAATAGCATTAGCTTTATACAAAAATTCTTGTAAGTTAATAAAAAACCTTTATTGGAAAAATAAATTTTTTATTTCTTTGGAATTTATTAATTAATTATGCCTATTATTTCACTCCAGATTTCTGAAGATTTATTGCAAAAATTTGAAAAAGTTAGAAAAATAAGCGGATTTGATTCAAAAAGTCAAGCTCTACGAGAATCAATCGTTAAATTTATAGAAAATTATGAAAAATTTGAGAATTTAGAAGGATATAGAATTATATCCATATATTTAGTTTATCCTATCAGAGAAATAATTATAAATGAGATATCTGAACTTTATTCACAATATAATCAGATTATTAAAACTGCTACTGATTGGAGAATTGCGGAAAAAAAAATTGAAATAATTATTGTTGTTGGAAAACTTGGTTTAATTAAAGATCTTAAAAATAAATTATCAAATATTAAAGATGTTATATGTTCTATGAATGAAATTATCATTGATTAATATTTATGTTCAATCAAACCGAAGAGAAAGATCAACTTTTATTGATGGAAAGAGAGTAATATCACTTGAACTTATTATATCAGGATTTGCTTCTAAATAATTTTGAATAGTATTAATTGTTATCCCTCCAGAGACTTCTACTAAAATTTTTTTATTTTTTCTCAAATTTGATTTATCTAATAATTCGATAGATTTTTTTACATCATCAGGAGTCATATTATCACACATTATTATATCAGCTCCATTTTTTGCCGCAATTATGATATCTTCTACTTTTTCAACTTCAATTTCAATTTTTTTAGAAAAACTAGCCTTTTCTTTCATTTTTTCTAATAATTTTTCTATATTTCCTTTATAATATTTTAAATGAGTATCTTTCAATAGTATCATATCATCTAAGGAAAATCTATGAGTATCACCCCCTCCTAATTCTACTGCTTTTTTTTGAAATATACGAAGTCCAGGGAGAGTTTTTCTTGTACATGCGATTATTACTTTTTTTCCCATCCTTTTCACAATATTTATATATTCTCTAGTTGTTGTAGTTATTGAACTCATATGTATTAGAAGATTGAGTGCCAATCTTTCTCCTAAAAGTATATTTCTTGTATTTCCTTCTAATAAAGCTATGATATCTCCAGATATGATTTTTTCTCCGTCTGTTTTATAAAGAACTACCTTAATATCCAATAGATTAAAAAGGATTTTTATTTCATCTAATCCAGATAAATAACCATCACTTTTAGCAAGAATTTTTGCTGAAATATTAGAATCTTTTTGTATAACTTCAGAGCTTATATCTTTAAAATAGCAATCTTCTTCAAGAAATTTCTTTAATATTTCTTCTATTCGTAATTTATTTAAATTCATCTTATTAATATTGAGTGAATTAATCAGTTCATTTTTAGTTAAATGTATTAATAGTATTAAGTAACCACTAAAAATATACTTATTTCAAATAATTAGATTCCAAAAATTCATAAAATAGGGGGAATTTGACATTTAAAAACTTTAAAAAACTAAAAAAGATGAAATTGAATTAATTAAATAGAGATTATTTTAATTAAATCTTCTTTACTATTTTTAATTGCCCAATCAAGTAATTGATCATAATAATGTTCTACATCATCAGATTCTGGAAGTTTTGCCAAAATTGCTAATATAAAGTTAGTGTCACCTTCAGGAATCAATATATTTCTCATTATAATTAAATCATCTAAAAATTTGATTTTGACAGTCTCTAATGTAGATAAATTTAATTCTTCTCTTGCCTTATCTGCTGCATCACTTAATAATGAACTCATAGCGGCTATAGATTTCTCATCAGTCTCATCTACTTTTTGAGAAGCTAAAACTAAACCTGTAGATGTAGAAAATAACGATGCTCTAAAATTACCGTTTTCATTTAATTCTCTAAGAACAAGCTCCAATCTTGTTACCATAAAACCTCACATATTTTAAATCTTTATATCTTTGAAACAAATCTCGCATATTTGTTATTAGTATTTATAATAATATAATTCTGATATTTAATTTTAACTTATATTAATCATGAAATTTTAAATTAATTATAAATGTTGAGACAATCCCCTTTTCAATATTTAAAATCATTACACTTGGTCTAGCAATAGGATTTTTAAAACCTTTAATTTTGTTTGGAGCTTTAGGTTCGGTTGGAGAACCGGGATTTAATAACAATACATTAAAGGGTGTTCCTTTTATTAACGGTTTATGTGTATGTCCATAAATTAAAATCCCTCCAATTAAATTTTTTTCCTTACAAAAGAGTTCTAAATCTTTAGGTAATTGATGTATAATACCAATATTATATTGTTTAATCTTAATCTCTATATATCTTTTTAAATTAATGATTTCATCATTTTCCCCAGCAACGCATTGTACAGGAGCAATTTTTTTCAATTCAACTAAAAGTTCTTCCTTACATATATCTCCAGCATGAATCACTCTATCGACATCTTTAAAGATCTCTCTCAATTGGTCTATTAAGATCTTATATTTTCTATCACTAAAATTATTAATATGAGTATCAGAAATTATTCCTATTTTGACCATTTTATGCAATAATATTTAGAATTTTAAGAATGTTAAATTTTATTAAAAACAAAATTAAAAGTTATTTATCTTTTTATTTTTCCTATTTTTATTATTGATAGATGTTTGATTAGCTCTTTTTTTTAGATTTTAGTAGCTAAAGAATTTTCACTATTCTATCAAGAGTATAAATAAATATAATAAATAAAGATATTAAAATCAATATTATTCATAATAGAATAATATTTTCTAACTTTTTATTAAACTTAGATGAATATCATGGATATTAAATCATTAAAAAGTAAATTTTTAATTTAATAAAATCCTAATAATTATATACTTTTTTTTCTAATTAATTAATTGATAATATTAATATACAACAATTCAAATAAGGAAGTTGAGAGGAAAATTGACAGAGCCTGAAAAAAATCTAGATGATGCAAACACAGAGGAATTTGAATTAGAAGAGATAATTAGTGCTAGCAAGAAGGAAGAAATCGATGATATGACAACTTTATTTGCTGTCAGAACAACAATAAATCAAGAAAGCAATATTTTAAGACAGATATTCTATAGATTTAGGATTTTAGATATTATTCCTGACATTAAAGCAATTCTTATATCTCCTTTACTTCCGGGATATATATTTTTTGAGGCCCCTCAAAAACATGATGTTCAAATAGCAGTTCAAGGAATACCTCATATAAAAGGAAGAATTGTCCAAAATATATCATTAGGAGAAATCAAACATGTATTATTGCCTCGTTCAGTCACAGAATATCTAGAAGTAGGAGATACCGTTGAAATTATTAGTGGTGTATTTGAGGGAGAAAGAGCAAAAGTTATGAGAATGCCTCATGATACTTCAAGTAGTGAAGAAGTAGTAGTACGTTTATTGCAAGAAGAAACACCTATTACTATAAAAATACATGGTGATTATCTTAAATTAGTTGAAAAGAGAATTGAGGAAGAAGAAAAAAAGCCAGTTCCAAAAGTAAAGGTATCTGCCTCAGAAGAATTACCTCAAGATTTAGAGAAAGTCCTAAGCTTCGAGGATGATTTCGATTCAGAATACGATGAAGATTCAGAGCGCGAAGATAAAGAGGAGCTAGAAGCGCTCGAAGAAGAGGAAGAAGAATTTGAAGAGGAAGAAGATGAATGGGCTAAATTTGATGGTTTTTAATTTTCTTTCATATTTTTTTCTAAAAACTAACTCATCATCAATTTTTTTATATAATATTTATCATTGATTAAATATCAAAAAATATAGTTATTTTAAAAAGAGCTAACTTAAGATAATGATTAAAAATGTATTTATTCAGAAAGGTAATACAGGGGAGTTAATATTTTATAAAACATACCAAGATGTATTTGATATAAAATTAACAAGTAGTTTTCTTGGAGCAATTTTCTCTTTTGTTAAACAAACGCTTAGGACTGAAAAATTATCTGAGATCGAAGTAGGACCATTTAAATTTATTTTTGAGATTGAAAAAATAAGAAAAGATGAATTATTATTCGCTATTTTTGCAGATCGTGGTGATAATTTAGTTGAACTTAGAAATCAATTAAGAGAGATTAAAAGTCAATTTCTAGATAAATTTGATGAGGATTCTTTAACTCATAAATTCACAGGTGAGATCTCTAAGTTTAATGATTTTGAGAAGAATATCGAAAATATCTTAGAAAATAGTAAACAATTAGTCTCTGATGATGTAAAAAAAGATTTAATGAAAGTTTTTAATGAATTACATACATTTTCAGTATTTGTAATTTCTTCTGCTTTATTAACACAAACAGGAAGAATAATTATTTCAAATCTAGAATCTAGTGTATTATCAGAGATAATTCGCCTTTTAGAGGGTAGATTTATAACCGGTAACTATAAAGTAAAGGAATTAATATCATTGGAAGATTTTGGAATATTATCATTAAAGGGAATTAGTGAAAGTTTTATTTCAGTAATTTTATTTAAGGAAAATTGCCCCTTTGAAACTAGTTTAATTATAACGAAAAAATTCTCTCAAAGATTAAAAGATCTGATAATGTAATCCTCCATTGTAAAAAAATACTCATTAAAAAAATAAATTATTCTCTATTTTTAATAAAAAATCTTTTAAAAAAAATTTTTAAGATTCCTAATCTTTTAAAAGTTAAGAAAATATAATCAATTTTAATGAGTGGGAGAACATGGAACATAAATATAAAACTCAAGTTGTAAATGATGAAATTCTAGAGAAATTAAATTTAAAAAATCGTTATAGTATGATCAATAACATATTAATGCCTATCTTAACTCCAGAACAATTTAATTTATGTAAACAAGTTCAGAGATTTTGTTTACGTTTTGAAAAGAAAAATAATATAACGCATGGGCCTAATGAGGATGTTTATGAATGGGTTGGTGCTTTTGGTGAAAAAGGATACCTTTCACGATCTCGTGCTTATGAAATTATCGATCAAAATTATGAACAGCATGGTTTAGTTGCAGATTTTCTAAGATTTTTACCAATAGATATGTTTGATACTCAATTTGCCTTTGTTACTGGTGCTAATGTATTGGCTATAAATCCACTTTATTTTCATCATGACAATATTCCCGAGAGGGTAGAAGCTCTAAGAGAATTAGTTACAGGGAAATGTGTAGGATGTGTCGCTATCACAGAACCTGAAAGAGGTTCAGATGCAATTCATCAGTTGACCTTATGTGAAGAACAGGAAGATGGAAGTTTTATTTTAAATGGTGAAAAAGTATTTCAGACAAATGGTCCAAGGTCAAAATGGGCTATAGTTTATGCCACTGCAGAGAAAAATAAAGGAGATAAAATGGCACAATTTCTTGTAAATACGAGTTGGGAAGGATGGCAATGTGAACGAGTAAATATCCCTTGGGTTCCAAAAATCGAGATTGGAAAGGAAAGCTTAGTAAATCTAAGAGTTCCTAAAGAATATGTACTTGGAACTGTTGGAACCGGTCGTGATCATCTATTTGAAGGATTAGTTGATGAAAGAGTTGGAATTGCTCAAATTGCCACATCTCAATGTTGGGGTGCTTTGGTTCATGCAATGATTTATGCTAATATAAGAAAGCAATTTAATCAGGAAATTATAAAATTCCAAGGTGTTGGATTCCTATTAACTGATCTTTGGGCACAATTAACTAATGTTACCTTAGGATTAATAAAATTTTGTGAGATATTCGATCAAAAAGTTGAAAAATTCGGCGGAGCAGAAAAAATACCTAATAATATAAAACAAGCAATGGTTGCATCTGCAAGCCAATTAAAATATCAAACTACCCATCTTTCAAAAGTAATTAGTTATGAATGTGCTAATGCCATGGGAGGAGCTGGTTTATCTGATAATACGTTAATACAAGATTATCTTGGAATATCAAGAATACAAGAAATTGTTGGTGGAAGCAGACAAATTCAACAATATGTTATGAGCATGGCCCTTAGAACTCTATTTAAAATGTCTCTTTAAATTTAAAGAAGCTATTTTTATAAATTTATTTTTATTTTATTTTTATTATTAATATAATCTTTTGCTATTTCTCATTGGATTATATAATAAGGAAAATAAGCGGATTAAATATAAAATAGAAAGAAAATTTATTTTTAGAAGGTAATTATTTTAAAACAAGGAATTTAATCTTCTATCTCATCGTCTCCCATTAAATTTTCTATTTTTTCCTCAATTTCTTCTATTTTTGCATCTGTTTCTTCAATTTCTTTATAAACCTTACAGGTCGCACATCCATCATCTTTTTCACATTGAGGAAGAGTATCACATTGTTCTTCAAGTTTATCTCTTTTTTCCATTAATTCTTCTACTTGTTTTTCAAGACTTTCAATACTCATATTTTTCACCTAAAATTATTAAATTTGTATAAAAATAAGTACTACATATTTTAATTCTTTTTTTATATTAAAATATTTTCATTGAGATTTTAAATTATCTTATCTAAAAAATCCTAATATAAAAAATAGAACCATCAAAATATAATTTTATAAAAACATATCTATATACTATAAATTATATAAAAAAGATTGAATGATACATAATAATAAAAAAATATGTATAAAAAAACAGAGTTCAAAGATTATAAAGAATTTGATCCCGATTATATAGTGTGGGAAAAAACTTATGGTAAATCAACAGATAAACCTATAGTATATGACTTTCCTAAAACAAATGGAGATTTTAAACAGAAAAAATATTTTATAGTAAAAGAAGATGAAAAAGCTCTTTTTTATAGAAAGGCAAAATTAATCAGTGCTGTTGATAGTGGTATTTATGAATTATCAAAAAAAAGGAAGAATATAGAATTTAAAATTATTTGGATTGATATAAGTATCATCAATATAGATTGGGGTATACCACATATTAATGGTATACCCATAAAAGAAGGATACAAAATTGGCCTACATGGTAATTTAAAAATATCAATAAATCATGTAAAGACTTTTTATGAAAAAATAATAAAAAAAGAACATATATCTAAAATTGGGCAGTTGAAAACCTGGATTACAAAAATCATTGCTAAATCGTTAAGGGTATTTTTTGGGCAATATTCAGTTAAAAATATACCTATTGTTGAGCAAGAGAAAATAATAAAACAAGTTAAAAAAAAAATTAGTAGAGATTTTAAAAAAGTTGGATTGATATTGAATAATTTCAATATTTTAGGGATGAAACTCCCAGAGAGTACTAATCAAGTAGTAAAAAGTCAAAAAACTAAAGAAAAAGTTCTTTTTAACATAGATGAAAAAATTCTTAAAGATCTTTTAGAAGAAAAACAAAATTTATTGGAAAGAATTAAAGAATTAAAGCATAAAATTAAAAATTTACAAGATTTACTTTTAGAAGATAAGATTAACAAGCAAAATTATGAGAAAAAGAAAGATCAAATAGAAGAGTTTATTCATGAAGTAGAAAATGAATTAATAAGTATTGATGAAAAAATAAAGGAAAAAACTCAAAACTAATATAAATTTAATCTACTAATTTGAACCAAACATAAGATTTTCCATCTTTTATAAATGGTTGGTCATCAGATGTTTTTTCAGGAAGTAAATTTATTTTATATTTTTTATAAAGATTATATAGCTCTTTATGAATCTTTTCTGTCGACCATTCTGTATGTTGTTTTATTTTTTCAATCATTGTCGAGATATGTACAAAATCCCCCATTAACTTTCCTGTTGAGTTATACACATCTCTTATGATAGTAAGTAATTGTTCTCTTGATATATCTCCATCTAATTGTTCTTTTTTATCATTGAAAATTATTTTTTCAATTCTTTTTAGTCTTTTTTCATATTCTTCAAATTTATTTAATATTTCATCGTATCCTTTTTCTAAATTAATAATTATTGAAGAATCCTGAGATGAAATTTGTTTTTTATTTTCATGTTTTATTTTTAACCTTGCTTTTTTCCATTTTAAGAAAGTTTTTGTTTCTTTACCCCTTCCAAATAGCCTTTTTTCCCATTTCTTGTTCAAATTGTTCAATTAATACTTTATCCTCGGGCTTCATAGAAAAAAACTCTTTAATGTGATAATTAATAAAGGAATAATTTATCCAAAAAAAATAATAAATTTTTACTATTTAAGGTTCTCTAAATTTTTCTTTAAATTCTAATAAAAATATTAAATAATAATAATAACTAATCAATTCTTCAATCAGAATTTAATAATCTTTCTAAAACAAAGATTGATCCTTTTTTATCTAAAGGTTCATTATTATTGCCGCATTTTGGAGACATTATACATGCAGGACATCCATTATCTCTTTTACATGAGCATGTATTAATTAATTTATAAGCAAGTGAGAATAAGTTATTAAGATTGAAATATAATAATTCCGCGATTCCTATTCCTCCACGGTAAGCATCGTATATATAGATAATTGGCTCTTGTTTTACGGGATCGAAATCGATTGACACACCTCCTAAGTCCCATCGAGATATTTGTGCTAAAGCGGGGGCCATAGCGATCATAGCATGCTCAATAGCATGAATTGTCCCCCCAAGATCATAACCTTTTAGTTCTAATTCCTTTTGGATTTCAAATGGGATATAGAACCATAAAGCTTGAGATTCAAATTCGATTATTGGAATATCTTCTAAAGGGCAACGACTTTTTATTTCCTGTGTAAGCGTATCAATCACTTTATAAGAATAATAATCATGTTCAACCTTAACATTGCCAAAAAATGCCTCTATTTTGTTTTTATCACCTGATTTTTGTTGATTAATTACCTCTAAAGGGGTGATATCCGTGTGTTTTAATGATTGGGTGTAATAATCTACATTTGCTTTAGAGATAAATACCTTTCTCTCTTGAAAGTCAAGTTCTTTAACAATATAAGATTCTGCTTCATATAAATATATTGCTCCAGGATGTAAATCCCTAAATACAAAACTTTCATCTTCATTAGTTAAGTATTGATCATTAAGAGGAGTTCTCAGGATAACTTTATACATTCTATCAGAAAGATCATTTAAACTATATTTCTGATTTGGATAAAACGTTCCTTTCCAGTAATATTTATTCCCTCTTTTCATTAATAGGTCTTCTTGCACTAATTCTTTTATAGAAGTTGAATATAATTCTTTATCTTCAATTCCAAATTTATCAAATTCCTCAATTTCTAATGGTTTTTCTTTAGATGCACATGCCAAATGATTTTTTAAAATATATTTATTATTTAAAGTAATGAGTATATTCTCTTGAATTGGTCCAAAAAGAATATCAGGATTGTGAATATAAAATAAATCAAGGGGATTTTCCATAGGAATTAGGGTCGATATTGATAATTCTTCACCACGACCAGATCTACCAATTTGTTGCCAAAAACTAGATAATGTTCCAGGAAAACCTGAACTAATTGTTGCATCCAATGACCCAATGTCAATTCCTAACTCTAAGGCATTTGTGGAGCTAATTCCTAAAATATTCCTATTTTTAAAATTATTCTCAATTTCTCTTCTTTTAATTTTACTTATTCCTGCTCGATAACTATGAATTTTATCTTTTATTTGAGGAAATGACTCTCTCGTCCAAATTGCTTGTAGTTCTGCCATTTTTCTTGATAAAGTAAATGTTAATGTTTGAATATTTTTGTTTAAATGCGCTATAAATAGATTTTTAGTTTCCTGATGAGCAGATCTATATTTTCCAGAGATATCATCATAAGGTAGATCCCATAATATTACCTTCTTAACACCAGAAGGTGAATCATCTTGTTTTATAACACTAAAATGCTCCCCAACTAATTTTTCTGAGAATTCCTTTGGATTATTAATTGTGGCACTTGAAAGCACCCACACAGGTTTTACATTATAACTTTCAAGTATTCTTTTTAATCTTCTTATTAATAATGCAAAATTAGAACCAAAAATACCTTTGTAGATATGAATCTCATCTAAAATAACGTATTTTAAATTTTTACATATTCTATTCCACTTACGTTTAAACCAAGGTAGATAATAATGCAATCCGTAGGGATTAGTTATAATGATATTAGCATTAGTTAAAACTTGTCTTTTTACATTTGGTTCTACATCACCATCATAAACACCTAAGCGGTCTTTTTTAATATTGGTCTCTGTCATAAGTTTTAATAATGAATTATATTGATCTCGTGCTAAAGCTTTGGTTGGAAATATATAAATTGCTGTATTTTCTGGATTTTGAAAAATAGTTTGAAGCACAGAGAGATTATAGCAGAGAGATTTTCCAGAAGCTGTAGAAGTAACTATAATAGTATTATTTTTTTTTCTAATTAAATTAATTGCTTCAGTCTGATGTTTCCAAAGACTAATATTCTTTTCATCTAACCATCTTTGAAGTCTTTTTCTTAGAGGTAATTCAAGTTTCCCAAAACGAGCTATTCTTGCAGGAATGTGCTGTATATAAGAGATTTGATTCTTATAATAATCCTGAGCTTTAATATATTTAATAAAATTTTCAAAATCTACCATTTAATTCTTCAAGAATATAATATGAACTATATTAATTAAAAATTACAAAGAGAATAATTTTTTTGATTTATCTATTAATACTCTTTTTAATGTAGGAATATAATTATTATTATTAATAATGTAGTTGAATTAAAAATAAAATTATTTATTAAACAATTATAATTATTATTTTACTCTATAACCTAGAATTTATAAAAAATCTTGATATGCCTCAATCTAAATGGAAAAAAGTAGATTTTAAGGAATTTATTGATGATTTTGGAATTAATATTATTGTAAATAAGGCCCCAATTATATTATTTTCAAAAAAGGATAAAGAAAAAGAACAACATCGTTCATTTATATTATTCATTATTCTATTTGGATCTTTACTATTTTATCTCACAAATTCATTTATTTTTTATAAAATATTATACCAAGATTATCTATCTATCTCTTTATATATTATTATAGCACTATCAGTCTGTTCAGTATTCCTCTTTTTTAATTTTATTACATCTAATATTAACATTAAACCTATAGAGTGTTGGATTGAAATTTATAAAAGGATTTTAGAAAATAAGTTAATTGATTACTGTTTTGTCTATTATCCAATCTTCACAGGAAAATGTCATCCAAATGAGGGTTTTAACATTATAAATAAATTATTTCATAAAGAAGTCTTTGGAACAACAGTAGATATAACTCAAATCGAAGTTTACTTAAAATTAAATAAAGATAAGGAAGATAATAATGAAGACATTGGATTTGCTTTTAGATATACTAAAGGAAATCCGTTTAAGAGTGAAGATGTGAATAAAAATCCTTGGAAATTTTTTTCATATGAAAAATCTTTAGGGGATAATTACATAGCTATTGGAAATTGGGCTCATCATTATGAATGGAGATATGATTTAGTATTAGATTTTGATAAGCTTAATGAATATGCTCCATGGATAATTCAAAAATGGGATGAAACAAATATAAAACCAATAACAAAAGAATTTAAATTTAAAATAGGATGGGAAAACAGATTTATAGAATCTGAACCTAAGTTTAAACCTTGGGAAGATAATTTTAATGAAGTTACGACTCTTTCTGCTGGATCAAATCATAACCAAACAATAATAAATGATGCCATAAATAAAATAATGGGTATGGATATAGAAACAATAAAAGATAAAGATATCAATCCCAAATTATTTGAATTTAAAGTATTTTTCCAAGATTTAAAAAAAAAATAACTTACCATTAAAGAAATTAAATTTTTTATTCTAGAATATTTATCATTCTATATTTTATTCCCATATCTTCTCTTATATTGAATGATTCCATTAAATATTCCATTATTACAATAATAAAAATATATATAATAAGATTTCTTATGAATCTCTATACGTTTTAAAAAGTTTAACTAATTTTAAATATGTATTAAAATAATTAATATCGTTTAAGGTGTGAGTAAAATATCAAATTTAAGCTATAATATAACAGAACTTAAAATATCTTTGAATAAAATTAATTACGACCAATCTTCAAAACTATTATCTATTGAAATTCTTGATTACTCTTTTGTGGGATCCTATAAAAAATCTACGAAGATAGGAGCTATTTTAGATGATATTTTTAAAACATTGGGTCAATTAGAAATATCCAGAACAGATATTTTCATAATAGACATCAATTCTGAGATAATTTCTGAAAATATAAAAATAAAAAATCTTAGAATTAAGACAGATAAAGAAGAGAAGAAAGAAAAAAAAGAAGATTATGAAAAAAAGAAGAGTTTTAAAAAAGGTAGAAAGAAAGAAATGGCACCTAGACCTGCAGACGAAGTAGGGAGGTCATCGGAATTTTTCCGATATCGTGGTATTTTTCAAGAACCAGAAGAAAGTTATGAAGAGCGGGAGGAAAGGCCCGGGAAAGCTAGAGAAGCTCCAAAAAAGGCTCCAGTTGCAAGATCTCCTCGTTTAATACCTCCACGTGCACCTCAACCAGCACCATCAGCAACACCTCCACCCCCACCAGGCAGTGCTCCCCCTCCAGGAGGAGGGCCTCCTGAAGAACCTACTACTGGAGAATTTGTAGAAAGAGTAGCAAAGAAAATGGAATCAGATGATTCATTACTCTTTAAGGACGAAATCTCAGAGGATTTAATTGTTTATAACCTAAATATGGCCTTACAATATTATTCTGTGATGATGGAAGGTAAAAGTTATTTATTGTATGTCTATTTTTCATATGAAGAATTAAAAATTCTTGACGAAGAAGGAAAAGTGGTATATAGGACTCAAATTAAAATCGAAACGAGAAAAAAAGAGCCACCTATATTAACAATAAAAATAGAGGGTGATGAATTTGAAGTTCATCCTCTATATGGAGAAGTGATTGTAAAAAAAGATGCTGTAAATCCCCCCGTTATAATTTTTTCGGTTATGCCTATTAAAAGGAAAAAAGACAAACAAAAGAAAAAAGATTTGACAAGAAAATATCTTAATATATACATAGATTTTGAGGAAAAAAGGATAAGTCATACTGTTTTAGCTATATTAGTCCAACCCAAGCATTGGTCCAATTCATTTAGACATAAGTAAAAAAACAGCATATATTATTTCACTTAGTTCTTTTATAATAACAATAGTATCATTTTTATACACAATAATTACTTATAGTGGGACTCCAGAAATAGGAGAGACTCTTACTGGATTTATCCCCGGCCTAGCATCAGCTTTATTCTTTATAACATATATAGTAACTTTAATAAAAGGTTTTTATCCAATAAAAAGAAAGTTTTTGAGTATCATGAATTTTGATAAAATAAATCCAATCAACAAGTAATTAGAGATTCTCCTCTAAATAATCCCAAAATTTCATTTTTTCATTTGTTATTTTTTTATTTTTAGGTTTTATGAAATAAATCTCCCGTTTGGCTATGATAGGAATATCCTGTAATTTAATTATTTTTATCAATCCTGCATCTTCTGCCTTTTTAGCTATTAATTCACTTAAGATGGAGATATAATCTGATTCACTCACAGCAGAAATAATAGAATTATTATCATCAATTTCTAATTTTATATTTAATTCATTATGTTTAGGAAATTGAGCTTCAAAGATATTTCTTGTTCCAGAACCTATTTCGCGAGATATAAAGGGGTAGGTTTTAAGTTCTTGGAACTTAATAGTATTATTTCTATTTTTTAGCAATTCATGATTAGGAGCACATATAAAAAACATTATATCATCTCCAATTTTAATAGAATCAAATTCTTCCATTTTATAATTCATAAAGCTACCAACTCCAGCAAAATCAGCTTTGTCATTTTTCAATATACTTAAGGATTTCTGTGAATTATTTATCAGTAGATCAAATTTTATTCTTGGATTCTTTTCCTTAAATTCTGTTATATATTTAGGCAGGATATGGGATCCTGGAAGTTTAGATATAGTTATGATAATTATATCAATTATATTATCTTTTTGCTTCAATAGTTCTTGTTGACATTGATCATATAAATTGATTATTTTTTCAGCATAATCTAATAATAATAATCCTTGTTGAGTTAATTTAAATTTTTTTGTCGTTCTTTCAATTAGGATAATATTTCCTAATTCTTCCTCCATTTGAGATATTCTATGTGATAACGTACTCTGAGAAATAGATAATTCTTCTGATAATTTTGAAAAATTCTTATATTGGCTTAGTTTGATAAAGTTCTTTAAATATTCAATTCTCATATCAACACATCACCTCTAATTTTTATCTAAGATACTTTTACAATTAGGACATATTTCTATATTCAACTTGATTTTAGAATTACAAAAAGGACATATATTAGGTTTGAATTCATTTGTGTCTAATAAGGTTTTTAAATCCATTTTTATAAAAATTTGATTATCTAATTGTGTTTTAATTTGCTTTATCTGAGATTTTATTTTATTCAAATGTCGAGTGAAGTTATTTTCATCAAAAATTCCTTTTGAAAACAGACTTATAATAATTGCCAATTCAAATGTTTCATTAATATTAATATTTGTTTTTGCTGAGGTCTCAATATAAAAATTAATATTAGAAGTCATGAGAAAATTGGTTAATTTATCATAAATAATATAATTATCTTGATCTAAATCAACCTTATTTCCAACTAATATTATTTGCTCCATTCCTATTCCAATATTCTCTGCTAATTGAATTTTACTCTCAAGTCTACTATAATCAAGCCTCTCAGTAAGATCAAAAATAATAATTAAAGAATTTGCTATTTTATAATATTGAGGTCGTTGATGGTCATATCGTTTAGCACCTAATAAATCAATAAATCTTATTTTATAAATCCTATTAAATTCTATCTCTTTTCTAAATTCATTGGGTTTATATACTACTTCTGTATCTTGAATGAATTGTTCTCCAATGAATCTCCTTAACATCGTAGTCTTACCTGCATATGTCTCTCCATCAACTACTATAGTAATATCTTCTTGCATTTTTAATTCATTACTTCTTTATTAATTAGATTTATCTCAGCTATATTTTTATATTTATCGAAAAATTGAATAAATAATGACAAAATATTAATAATTTATACAAAATTATGGTTATTGTTTAATTAAAAATTGAGTATATGTTATGGAGCTAAAGAAAAAAGTTTATACAATTGTTATTGGAGATGGAGCATATTCAAAAGAAAGACCATACACTATGGTAAGATTTGCTTATACCGCTTTATTGGAAGGTCATAAAGTAAATATCTTTCTTGTTGAAGATGGTATTTTCACAGGCAAAAATAATCAAGATCCCAAAACTTTTGATAATATATCAAAGTGGATGATAGATATAATTGAGGAGGGTGCAATGATTAAAGTTTGTGGAGTATGTATGAAAGCAAGAGGTATGTCTGAGGATGAATTAATTAATGGAATTGAAAAGACTACCATGAGCGGTTTTCTTCAAATGTGTAATGAAGCTGATAATATAATATTTAGTTAAATTTCTTTATAAGAGGATTTAAAAATGGAAAATATATATAAATTAAACTGTGAAGGGTTAGTTTGTCCAATGCCAGTTGCTAAAACGAAAAAAACATTAAATTTGATGCAAAAAGGGGAAATACTAGAAATAACAGGAGATTTTGTTGAGGCTTCTGAAAATATAAAAAGATATGTTGTAAAAGAAGGACATAAAGTAGTTGAACATAAAATAGAAGGAGAAAATTATTTATTAAAAGTTCAGAAATTAAAATAAAACAAAATTGTAAAATATGATAATAATGAATTAATTCTTCATTTGACTTGAAACCCAATCATAATAACCCATATCATCCATTACTTTTGGCATTTCTGCAAAAAACTGTGATGTAATCTTTTTTATATGACTCGCTGCTACTGGATGGAACATCATAGCTAAATCAAGACCAACTAAAGTCAAT
>Ga0315549_1001566_pt1 | contig 23386 bp, 22 predicted proteins | sample SalMarSW160200MG_FD_203101 | JGI IMG/M metagenome (GOLD analysis project Ga0315549, IMG submission 203101) | Salt marsh sediment microbial communities from the Plum Island Ecosystem LTER, Massachusetts, United States - Salt Marsh Sediment SW1601-200 ... | reverse complement strand
TCTGGTGATAGAAAGCTTTTTCATAAAAGTATCTATATGAACGAGCTTTTTGTAACGATGTGATACATGAGTGATAGAGAAGAAATGATATGGAAAAAACTTAAAAATTTAATGCGTTATAAATAATAGAATATCAATGTTTTTTTTTTAATCCGAAAATATTTTTCAATCCTATTTCCAATTATTATTTATTTTTGTAAAAGAGAATATTAAAAAAAATTTCATTATTTTTATTAAATTAAATAATCAATAAGATGGATTTCTGATTTTGTTCAAGGATACTCAATTTTATCAAAGCTTCTATTTTCCTTTATCGGAATCAAACTCAAAAAACTCTGTATATTTTTGACAGTTTGGGCAATAATATTTTCCAATTTCAGTTTCATCTAAGGATAATCCGCATTCTTTACATATGAGTGTCATAAATGATACTAAGAAATTAATGTATTTTAATATTAACGAAAAATTTTAAGATTGGATTGTTATGAAAAAAAATAAAATTCTTTATATTCTGATTTTTTTTGATAATTGTTAATTTTTTTTACAATTTTTGGTAATTTTATAAAGAACTAAATCTTTTTTTTATAATAATGAAATATTTATATGATTCTTGGAAATATATTAATTCAAATCCCAGAATCCTCCTTTTATTCTACAATTTTTAATTTCATCAAGCCAATGTTGGTTTCTTATGGAATTTAAGTTTTATTGTAATTTTTCATTTTTCATTTTCTTACTTTTTGGAAATTAATAATTTTACTTTTTCTTTTAATTCCTCCAAATTATAATTTTTTAATTTATCCTTACATCCCAACTCTTTTAATTTTTTAATAAGTATCTCTTTTTCATTAATTAGACTCTTTTCTTTGAACTCTAAAAAGCTTAAATGATCGGTTTTAGCTCTTTTTTTATTTAGTTCTTCTTCTGGAACCTTTGATAATAATTCTCTAACATCATTTATTTTATTGAATTTTTCTTTCATTTCTTTCATAACTTGTATTTGTCCACTCAAGATTTTAGGATCTTTATCACTTCTTAATACTTTTAGAGCATTACCATCAGTTAATGAAAATTTATCGTTATTTCTTGATGGTGATTGTTGATTAGGAGGAGGATTTAAATATGCTGGATATCCCATCATGTTTTGGGGTGCCTGAAGATAAATTGGAGCTGAAGGACCATTGCTGTTTTTTAAAGCGATTTTCCTAATAGTTGAATTCAGTCTTTTTACATCTCGTTCCAATTGTTTTACCTTTTCATATCCTTCACGAACTATATGAAACGTTGTTTCCCAAGATTTATCTTCTTTTAATTCAAGCCATTTCTCAAATTCACTATAATTTAATGAAATCGTTATATTTTTTCTGGTAGATTTTTGTAAACTGCCCTTTTTTCCAACGATTTCTGTTTTTATATTCTTCGTTTTCACAATTTTTTGTTTTTGGGATTTTTGAGGATTAATTCTATTTAGACTTCTTTTTTTTAAGGAATATTTTGTTTTTGTTTCAAATATAAGTTCTTCTTCAGTAATTTCAATAAGTTCCCCATCATTATAAGAAATTTCAGATAATTGGAAGGTTTTATTTAAAAATATATCTTCTCTATCACCAGAATAGTAAAAAATAGTTAATCGAATGACATTTATCTGTAATTTATTTAAATCAGAAAGACCTCCTAATTGAATTGAAAAAGAAATAATATCTGCCGAAAAATAAATATTTTTTATAGAAATTAAAAAAGGTTCTTGTATTATGTAAGGAGCTCTTTCTTCTTTTTTGGACAATTCATATTTTATATTAATACTCTTAACATTTTCTTGGATTAATTTTTGTTTTTCTTCGTCAATCTTTTTGAATTTAAAGATTAACCTATTTTGATCCTCCCAAAACAATTGTAAGAGTTCCATATTATATTTAAATCCTATTTCTCCTGGATTTTACTAAAAAAAAATACTCTTAATTCTATATTTACATTAAAGAATTTAAAATCCAATAGGGTACTAATTTTTTAATTTAAAAAACATAAGTTAGAACGCTCAAATATTGAATTAATAATATTAATCAAAAATCGAAGACAAAACAAGAATTCATCATTATAATTTTTAATTATTTGAATTTATTTAGACTAAAAATAAAAAAAAAAGAAAATAATTTTATATTTATAAATTATATTAAATGACTCCAATCATAAGGTAATTCCAATTTGAATTCTAGAAACATACCTCCATACCAACAGCTAAAGTCTACAATTATATTAAGTTTAACATTTGTTTGTAACATTCCAAGTATATAAGGAGTATCTATTAGAATAGTAATATTTAGGGTGCTAGACTTTGAAAAGCTAGGAATATTTCCTAGTGAGGAATTTAAAATACCTCCAACTTTTGTATTTGCAATTAAAGCAGGAGGACTACTATTATTTAATGTCCAGATTTCAACATCTAGATTTATATCTCTTATAGCGTAAATACCACCATTATCCATACTAAATAATATTGAGATACCTATATTATCATCACCATAAACACCTGGAGTTCCATTTTGATCCCAATAAAAACCAGCACTGGGATTTAAATTAGGTCTAAGTTGAGATCCACTAGCTAATAAACTAATTATATAAGCTAATAGGACTAAACTTGTGAGGGAACTAAATCCTTTGAAAACTCTGAACCATTTAAATTTACCTTTGCGAGGTTCGCCAGCTTTATTTTGTTTATGAATTTCATATGCTTCAAATAAATATCTCAGACCATTAAAACAAGCATTTGCTAAACATAAGTATGCAATTATTTTAACTCCTATTAATATGGTAATATCAATTGGATCTATAGATTTAGTTATACTAAAATTTCCTAAATCTACTCCTGGGTTAAATCCACCAAAGAAATAGAAAAGAAAAATCCCTGAATATACTGTTATTAGGAACATTAATAAGCTATTAGCAACAGTATCTTTAGGATAAGCCACCTTGAGCATTGATATAACTATTCCAGCAATAGCAAAAGGAATCATCATATAAATGAAATCCATATTTAAAGCAAGTATACCATAATAATCAAGAGCAAATAAGACGCCATATGGTATGCCCAAATAGAAAATTGCAACTATGATTCCGTGAAGAATCATTTTACCAATTCGAATTTTCATTTTGATAACATTTTTTATAATTAAGTTTATAATATTAGATAGAGATTTTTAATTAAAATCTATGTTTTATAATTTTTATTTCTTGAAATTAATGGGAAATCAGAATTATAATATAATTATAATCATAAATAAGGAAATAAGTAGAAATATACTAAAAAATGATCAAATCAAAGAATTCCATTCTGTTTGATAACAGAAAGTAAAATCAATATATATCCCCCCGAAAGTTCCACTAAAAATTATTTTTAATTGAAGAACTGCATCAGTAAGAACTAATCCAGGAACGTAGAGTGTATCAATCATTATAATCATTTGTTGATTAATTATCTCAGAAAATGCGGGAAATTCATTGTAATGTATCTGAGATGTTTCTCCAACTTTTGTATTTTCAGGTAAAATTAAAGAATTATCCGTTGAAAGTGTACATATCTCGAGTTTTAATTTGACATTCTTAATAGCATATACTCCTCTATTATTGAAATCGAAATGTATAGTAATATTCAATTTGTCATCATAAGCATCAAAGTATGTGCCATTATTGTTATAATCTAAATCATTAATTGGATCAATATCATATAATTTAGGTAAAATAAGAGATCCACTAATAATAAGGCTAAATATATAAAAAATAAGAATTAAATTAGCAAAAATTGAGCCAATTCTAAGATATTTACTTACTTTTTTTTTTTTTATCTCGATTCTAGTATTCTTTTTATAGAGTTGGATGATTTTAATTAAATATTGAGAACTTTTAAAAAAAGTACCTAATAACAATAACCATGCAATTATTTTAACACCAAGAAGAATATTTGCTTGTTCTGTTTCAATATGAAAGTTTCCTAATTCAAAACCCAGTTCAAATCCTCCAAAAAAATAAAAAAGATATAATCCTGAATATATTGCTATTATAAATCTAATTTGGTTATTTCTTAGAGTATTTTTAGGATAAGAATATTTAATCATATTTATTCCAGTCCCTATACTTCCCATAATGACGAGAGTAATAATAAAATCAACGCTAAATGAAATAATATTGAATAAGTACAATCCATATAACATTATTATTGGGAAAATGATATAAAAAAAAGCATGTATAATTCCATGGAGAATCATACTGTGACTTTGAATAACCAATTTAAATTGTTTCTTATTATAGGGAGTATTTTTAAATTATTTATAAAAATATTCTCAATATTTAAAGTTTTGAGGTATAAATTTCCCCATATTAAAAACATGAATATAAGCTAAAATAACTAAAAAATATCATAATTCTAAATTAAAGAATTCAATAGCATTTTCCATGGTTTTCTCACTTACTGTCTTTTGAGAAACATTATATGAATATGCAATGGCTGTAGTAGAATATCTTACTTTTAATGGAACATTAAAAGGATCTCTTTTATAAGGATGTTGATAATAACTATCTATTTCCGTTATTAATGATTCCAATGGTGCTTCATTTGTTATCTCTCTCCATCGCTTAAATCCATATGCCGAACTAGGCACGGATAATAGAAAGCCTTTTTCAGAGAGAATACGGCTACAATTTTTAGGACCAGAAAAACAATGAAACAATACGTTTCTTAGATCTATTTTAAAATCATTTATCATTCTAATTATTTCTTTTGTTGCACGATCATCTTGAATATATCGATGGTTGGGATTATTTTTATCAAGATCTTGATTTGAAGGATTTCTAATATGAAGAACATAAGGTTTATTTAAATCTCTTGTTAATTTAAAAATTTATCTTTCCCCCTCTTTTTTTACCTCCATACCATTTCAGCCTTATATTTTAAATTCTAATAATATAAATAAAGATTTTAACTTATTAATGAATTAATCAATTACAAGGATATCTATAATTAATCTTAATCATAAGTTGTTCTTAGATGTAAAATCTTGATTCTTAAATCATCAATATCGATTTTTATTTTTTTTTCAGTTCTAAAAGTAATTAATTTTTCTTGATTAGCTATCATAGTAAAACAATTCTCCTTAAAATGACCTTCTAAATTTTCTATTAATAAGTAAATAAAAAACGCAGGTTTATTTGAATATAATTTTATCAATAAGTTGTAATTATCAATCCTAATAATATTTATATTGAACTCTGGCACTTCTAAATTACAAAATTTAGGTCTTGTTAGTAAAAAACTATTAAATAGTTCTTCTCCAGCATTATTATAGGTTAAAAATATAAAATGAGTTGATTTATCAAATTCTAATGAGTCAAATGTTCGTTTAAAAAGTTTAATAGAGGTTTCTGGATGCAGAATTACATCTAAATCATCTTCTTTTATAATCTCTCCAGAGAATTTTATATATTTTATATTTAAAACTCCAGAACTTTGTTTAAATGTATCATTTATCCCCCAGATTTCAATATTTTTATTATCTTTAGAATATACTACAATATGAATTGGACGAAAACATCTTTTTACAGTATAATGTAGTAATTTCCAATTTCCTGTGTACTCTATTGAAGACCAAGAACTTACTGGCCAATTATCATTAAGCTGCCAATAAATAATACCCATACATCTAGGTCTCTGACTTCTCCAATATTCTATTGCTATTTTTAATCCATAAGCTTGTTGTATTTGACTTAGATACAATATTGCTTCAAAAGATTTAGGATTTCTAAAATAATTACTAATTGATTTAGAAATTATTTTGTTTCCTCTTTTATTCTTCTGGTGATGCTCCATATCTTTCGATTCTAAATCTATTTGATTAACCTCCATAAATGTTTTTACTGTAGATAAAGAAGGATATGATTGATATCCAAATTCAGAACAAAAACGAGGGATAACCTCGTAATATGCTTCAAAAGGTTTTTCTTCATGCCATACACTCCAATAATGCATATCACCCTTTCTATCATTGTGCCAATTATCAGTAAAATCATTCTCACCACCACATGGAGAACTAGGCCACCATATTCTTTTTGGATCTATTTTTTTAACTATATTTCCAATAAAATGATTTAATTTAAGATAATTTTTAACATAGATATCTCGTTTTTCTCTTGTAATTTCAAACTCTGTAAGCGCTCCAACATTTTCATTATCACCACACCATATCACAATTGAAGGATGATCTTTTAATCGTTTAATTTGGTGAATTATTTCTTTTTCTACGTTATTCATAAATTCTTTTGTTGCAGGATATATTGCACAAGCGAACATAAAATCTTGCCAGACCAGAATTCCCCTTTCATCACATAATTGATAAAAATAATCACTTTCATATTGTCCACCTCCCCAAATTCTAATTATATTCATATTTGCTTCTATTACATCATCCAATAATAATTCATATCGTTCTGGGGTCTGAAGAGAAGGTAAAGCGTCAATAGGAATCCAATTCGCGCCTTTACAAAATATCTTTTTATTATTAATCTCAATAATAAAACTCATTCCTATTTGATCTTCTTCATTTATTAATCTCAATTTTCTGAGACCAATTTTCTTTGAAATAATATCATCGAGAGTTTTAACTGTTAATTCATAGAGATTTTGTTCACCATATCCAAATGGCCACCATAATTTAGGATTTTCTATTATAATCTTTTCTCTAAATTTATTTAGACCTTTGGGTAACTTCTTCTCAATTATTCTTTTTTCATTTCCAAGATAAATTTCAATAATCTCTGAGATTATGCAAGGTGTATATAATTCAATATCTATTGTAATCTCACAAATGTCTTCATTATGTTCTTGAGATGTATGAATATATTCTATACGAGCATTATTATGTGCACCAATATAAATATCTCCATAGATCCCACTTACCATTAAACATGGTCCCCAATCCCATCCTGAATGACATTGGACTTTTCTAATTAAATTTCTGTGCATAGATTGAGTTGGATACATCGTATGTGGTAGTGGTATTGATAGATTTTTACTAAGTTCTAAAGCTTTATTTTCTACTGAAGTAAAATCAATACTTATTTCATTTTTTCCTTTAATAAGATATTTAGAAATATTTGCTCGAATTCTATTAAACATATTTTTAGAACTATGAACTAAACATCTATTTATTTTAATATCCGCTATTGTATCTAAAGAATCTATATGAAGAAAAAGCTCTTTATCAGCAAGTAATTCTTTTGAAACAATAAATGAACGATAACAGCTCCAATCTTTTTTACCAACCCATAAAATATCTAATTCATTAGTTCCTATATAAGGGTGTGGTATTTTTTTTGCTTCAATCAACGCAGAGAATATATCTCCAGGGATATTAAATGGGATTGTTTCTTTTCTTTCATTTATATATAAATTCCAAGAACCGCTTAAATCAATTATCCTCAAATTAAATTTCCTCTAATATATCTTGAATATTAAATATTCAAGTAATTATGATAAGAATAATAAAATGAAATTTTATAAACTATATCCATAAATTTAATTTACTGATAAACAAAGAAAAAAAATTTTTTATCAATGTTGATGTGAATGAAGTAAATAATACTATGAAAAAAGCATTCCCAAAAACAGTTTCTGGAAATGGGATAAAAATATTCGAACTAATACTACAAATAATTAGATAAATCATTGTTGATATTATTATTTGAAATAAACTAAGTATTAATTAAGTTATTTTAATAATATTATCATTTGCTTTCATCATTATAATTTTTTCATAAATTTTAATGTAATCCTTAACCATTCTATCTACATTAAATCTTTTTTCAACCCAATTACGACAATCTAAGCGATTAATTAATTTAATTGATTTTAAAACTTTAATAGCCTCTTTTTTATTATCAACTAAAAAGCCTGTTTTGCCATTGTTAATTACTTCTGGCATACTACCCTTATTAAATGCTACTACAGGAGTTCCACAAGCCATAGCTTCAATAACTGATAGACCAAAAGGCTCATTAAAATTTATAGGATGAATTAAAGCATAAGCTCCTCCTAGATATTTATTTCTTATTTTAGGATTCACAACTCCTATATAATTAACATTTTTTTTATCAAGATGAGGTTTTATGTAATTATTGAAATATTTTTTATCTTGTATAATCCCTGCCATAATTAATTTCATCCCAAAATTATTAGCTATTTCAATTGCTTCTTTAGCACCTTTATCATGATGAATACGCCCTAAAAAAATAAGATAATCTCCATGTTCTGGACAAAATGAAAATTGATTTAAATCAATACCATGATATACTGTTCCAATATAATTTAACTCTGGAGCTCTATCAGCATTACTTATTGAGACATAAAAACATTGTTTATTATATTTCTGATAGACTGGTAAAATTTTTGGAGTAGAAAAACCATGAATTGTGGTTAAAATAGGAGTTGATGTCATTTTCGAATATGTTAATGGTAAAAAATCAAAATGATTATGAATTATATCATAATTGCCAGCTTTCTCAAATAATTCTGAAATATGTAAACATTCCCACACTTTGGGTAATAATTCTTTATTTTCCTCATAACCTTCGGGACAAACTCCCACTAAATTTCCTTTAGTTAAAGAGTTTTTTGTTGCAAATAAAGTGACCTCAATTCCTTTATCAACTAATCCCTCAGTCAATAAAGAAACGACCAATTCCCAAGGACCATAGTTCTTAGGAGGAGTTCGCCACGCAATAGGTGCAAGCATTGCTATATGCATAAATTTCAACTCTTTAATGAATTATGTTTTTTATCAATTCAAATAATTTAGAAAGATAAAATATTGCAAAATCTATAGAATTCTTGGGACTTCAAAATCATATCCAAATTCAGGACATAACATATATAAAATCCTATTTTTTTCCAATGACCCTTTCTTATTATTCTTTGTTTAATTTTATATTCAAATTTCTCACAATACATCTGCAAATATTTTTCCTCTTTATCTATTCATTAACCATACTTTTAAATAATGCTTGAATTACTTAAAACAATTTCTAAAAATCAAAAAATCTTTAAACATATTCTTCATTGACATATTAAGTTTTATTATATTCTTTTTTTTGGGTAAATACAAAATTCAGTAATGTATAAAATCTAATTCCAAGCAATATTTTGATTAAAAATGATAAAGTATCTTTAAGGATTAATTTATAATTTTAAAATCAAAAGATTATTTTAAATTGAAAAATCTAATAGCATTTTTGATTGTTTTTTTACTCACAATTTTTTGATCAATTTTATGTGAATATGCTATTGCTGCAATTGAATATTTAACATTTGTTGGAACATTCAATGGTCCTCTTTTGAAGGGATGTTGATAGTAGCTATCTGTCTCTGTTAATAATGATTCAAGTGGAGCTTCATTTGTTATTTCCCTCCATCGTTTAAAACCATATGCAGAACTAGGTACAGATAAAAGAAAACCTTTTTCAACTAGAATACGGCTATATTTTTTAGGACCAGAAAAACAATGAAACAATACTTTTCTTGGATCTATTTTAAATTCATTTATCATTCGAAGTATTTCTTTTGTTGCACTATCATCTTGATTATATCGATGGTCAGGATTGTTTTTATCATGATCCTGATTTGAAGGATTTCTAATATGAAGAACATATGGTTTATTTAAATCTCTTGTTAAATTAAAGATTTTCTCCAGTTCTTCTATTTGTCTATTTCGTTTTTCTAAAGATTTAGCATGATGGAAATCAAGGCCAATTTCTCCTATTGCTAAATATTCTTCTTGATTATCCAATATATAATTTTTCCATTCTTCCCAGAATTTATTATAAATATCTTTAGATGTAAATGTTACTGTTTGGGGAGCCCAACCACAAGTAAAACCATAATTATCTCTGTATTTTTCTTTGAACTTTATTGTCAAGTTCAAAGTTTTCATATCAATAGTGCTTGTTATTAAGTATAATCCTCCATTCTCGAAATATTCTTTAAATTGAATATCGTTTGATGGTAAGGAATCATTTTTCTTAGGTCTAGGAAATGGTAGATGACAATGAACATCAATGAATTTAAGATTTTCTTCTGGTTGTGGTATTTTGTTTTTTTGTGACATGATAAAAATCAATAAATGATATTGTATATTAGAGAATGATTTTTAAATTATAATTTTTATTTAAAATTTTTACACACAAATCAAAAGACTAAATTAGTAAAAATTATCAAAATTGAAAAGATTGAGGGCTATTTCATCAGTTTTCAGCTATCATTTTTAAACTTTAATTTTTAGTTATATTTATTAATGTAGATTTTTATGAGATTTAATGGGTATAAAAATTTGGGTTATAATAAGTAATAATTTACCTATATGAGGAGTCATGAGTATATTTAAAAAATTCTATCTTGCAAAATTTAGAGGAAAATTGAGACAGAACCTAAGATTTGAGAATTTTTCTTTAGATGAGGCTTTACAAGAATTATTAGATCATATTCCTCTAAATGATGATGGTATAATTGAAGTATACAAAATAGACTTCTTTACTGATAAAAAAACTCTAATTAAAAAATTTGTACTAGTTAGTGAATTGTTCTTAACAGAAAGAAAATTAGAAACTCTTCTTGTTTAAAATATTTGATATAGTAAAATACATATCATACATGTATTATTTCATTATTTATTTGACTTTGAAAAATCATTTTATTAATAATCATATGACTAAAATAAAATGGAAATAATCGAATCTGATATAGAAATTGAAATTCTTAATTCTAAATTAAGATTGTTATCTTGGTTATATGAAGAGCTAAAATATTTCTCGGCAGAAATAAAACAAAAAATAAAACAAAAAGGTCGAGAATTACCCCTTAATTTATAAAAAGTTATATTTCGATAATATAACTTATATTAAAAATAAGGAATCACGATTTATTTTCTAAAATCAGCTTTAAATTACGTGCAAGTATTCGATTGTTTGGAAAAATAATAATTTAAAAATGATGATTAAAATTAATTTTATAAAATAATGCTGTAATAAAAATGTCAGATAAAATTTCTTTATTTAATAAAAGGTTTCTTTTTCTTTTAATTTCATTTATTATATCATTTTTTTTTATTGGTTTGATAATTTTTCTAGCAAGTCCAAGTACAAAAGGAGTTTTATTTGGATTAGAAATGCCTCCAGAGTTTGTATCACATTTTATTAATCTATTACCAGGTCCTCTATGGACGGATATATTATTTTTATATGGAGCTCCTATTTTAATGTTTATTATTATATCTTTTATCGCACCATATACTAATAAAGGATTTGTAAAAATACATCGTATTTTTTATATATTCAGACAGAAACCATTCTATGGATTATGTCTTCCCTCGACAAAAATTTATGCTTCGAAATTAATTTTCCGTTCAATTATGGCAGGTTTTTTATCATTTGTCATATCAGCTTATTTTGTACAGATAGGTTTAGGTCATTTATTTCGATATGGATATGCTCCATCTGAATTATTTGTTGCAGAAGCTACATTCTTAGGTACATTCTTTTTTCTTCCATTTGTCCTACTATTATTTTTTATTTTATGGGCTCTAGAAGACTCAGGAATTGTATCTTATAGAACATTTAAAGATAAAAGAAAAAATGTTGACATTAATGGAGTATATAAAATATATAAGGGATTTGTAGAATATACTGTAGGATTTTCAACACTGATTCTTTATTATGTCATTACAAATGATGCATTAATAAAACATAATCCAGGAGATCCTGCATTCTTAATTCCTTTAATTTTATTTTTTCTACCATTTATTATATGTGGATTCTGTGCAATTCCTATATTTTTATATGAAAAATACTTTGATAGAACATTAAAACGAGTAAAACTTTATCTTAAAAATCAGGGATATAATGAAATTAATATACCAGAATTTGAAAATATAGAGATTAGATAATCATAAATGTAAGTAAATTATTTGAGTCAATCTTTTTTTTATAATATACAAAGATTTTAAAAAAAGTTAAAAAATAAAATAATTTGAAATAAAAAAAATACTATTCTTCAGATTCAGCTGCCATAGCTTTTAGTAATTTTGATAATTGTTTTTCTATACCTTTTATCTCTTTATCAATAACTCCGATTCTTGATTTCTTTTCCTTCTCGATATCATTTAATTTATTCTTAAGTGCTTTAGCTTTTTCTTTCTTTAATGTATCAACCTTTTTGGTTAAATCTTTAACGAGAGTAGTTAATTCTTTTTCTTTTGTATTCCATTCTTCCGCTTTTTGAGTAGCTTCATCTAAATTGCTTTGCTCAGTTTTTAGAGTATCCCTTGTAGTCTTAATCTTCTCATCAAAATCAGCTTCGATTTCTCTCTCTGCTGAAGCTTCTTTTTTGGTAATTTCTTCTTCTATTTTTGTTATTTCATCTTGTTTTTCACTAATTTGATTTCTTAATTCTTCCTCAGACATAATTATATCTACCTTTTTATTGATCAATTTAAGTTTTTTTAATTAAAGAATTATGAATATGAATATAATTAAATTGTATTTATAATTTTTAATTATTCCTTTTTCAAAATTAATTGAATAAAATTAAATAAGCGCTATTATTTCTATTAAAAGATATTGTTAAATATTACTTTATCATAATCAGATTTATTTAATTCCAATAATTTAGCAATCCCTTTATTCTTAAGAATTTTATTAATCTTTATTGTATTGCTACTCAGTTTATTATAGAATTTTTCTTTTAATATATTTAATCCATCTATAGATAAATTAATTGTTTCAATAAAAAAGTCTTTTTCTCTAAATTTTGGAATTAATTGAGACTTTGCTTCTAAGTTGTGTAAACTGTTTAGAAACTTTTCCACCGTCTCAGGAACTTTCTTATACAGAACATCTGGGATATAATATTGTAATAATTTTCCAAAATCATTTCCAATTTGGTTGAATAATAAACTTAAATCTCCATTATTCACATCGATAGATAATTCTGATTTTTTACCAAGTATATCATCTAATATTTTAAAAATAGTTGTTAATACATCATGATTAATACTATAGAAATAGCCTTTTTTCGTCATTACAGAGTGGGCAAAACCACTATGTGCACTCCGCGTATATATTTGAATTTTTCAACCATTTGTTCAGAATTATCTAATAAAACCTTAATACTATTGAAGAAACTTAAATTTTCTTCATAAATCTTTTTTAAAGATTTTGATTTTTCAAATAAATTATCAAAAATAGTTACTAATTGATTATATTCTTCAATAGTAATTATGTTATCATTATTTATTATTTTTTCATATTCTAAATAATTTTCTCTTAATTCTTTTATAATTTTATTTAATTGATTCAAGATTTCTAGATATTCATTTATTAAGATATATTCATTTTAAGATTTTAACTCTTACATCGATTTTCTAATATATGATAATATAGTCATATCTTTAAAGCTTTGGTTTGATACAAATATTAATCTTAAATAATGATTAAATAGAAAAAGTTGTAATAATTAGAATTAAGACTTTATAAATTATTTAATCTTCAAGTAAAAATTCCCATGCACAATAATAGTTATCAGGATGCTTATCAGGAGGGCATGTTAAGCATTTCGTTTTTATTCTTGAATCTATGGTTTTAGCAAATTCCGAATATTCAATGATACCTACAGATTTACATGGAAAGTCAGGTAATCCCTTAATTTTTCGAGCCGATTGTACTCGGCAATTATTCATCCTAAAAACACATCGATTTTTTGAAATTTCAATTATTTCTTGTTTGTTAATATTAGCATAAACTCTATATTTTAAAGCTTTTATTAGAGCAGGAATGCCTTCTTTTTCAGGAATTTCAAATTTTTTCATAATCCGCTTGGCTTCTATAGGACTAAAAATCTTCCATGATTCTTTATCTAATTGCATTGCAATATCGAGCCCGTATTTCTTTTCAACAGCAACAAACCATGTCCCATCTATGGCCAGCCAGTTTTTCGAAATATCTTCTATATATTCAATTAATTCTTCTTTTGAGAGTTTTTCTAAATCTTCCTTCATAATTAAAATTAGCTCTTTTCAATTCTATCTTGATTATTAATCTAATGAAGTAATCAATTATAATTAATAAAAATGAGCCAAATCCTATTAAATAAAAATTATTAACAACTCCAAGTTGAATTAAAATAAGTTCTAAAATTATTTATGTAATAATTTATATTTAACAAGATTAATTCTATGATTTAAACATGCATAATAAATATATTTTTCATATAATAATTGCAAATCTTTTTTGGAGTTTTGTTCCTGTATTAGTGTCTGGATTATTTAATTCTACATCAATAATTATGGTTGTTTTTTTAAGGTTTTTTCTTTCTGGAGTTATATTATTTTTATTATCAATAATTTTAATTTTTTATAATAATAAATTTACAGATAAAAATAAAATATCTATAAGACAAGTCCTTAAACATATATTAGAAAAGAATGAAGGTTTCTCAAATCTTAGATATATTATATATTTTTTATTACTGGGTTTTTTTGGGATAATATTACATATTTTTGGATATTTTTTCGCATTAAAGATAACATCAATATCATTTGCCTTAATAGGATTTCAATTAAGTATAATTATCATAGCTTTTTATGAACATGGAATAAGATTAGAAAGATTAGATATCTTTAAAACACTTTATCTTCTTATTCTAATTTTTAGTATTTCAATTATTATATACATAAAACTTCAAGATCCAGTGAAATCAAGTATTTCTTCTTCATTTACAGGATGGTTTTATATTATTTTATTTGCTGTATGTGTATCTTTTTTACATATTGGTGTTAGGAAAGATATTTATACTCCTCTTGAAGTCAAATTAATTAACAAAAACGTTAATTTTAAGATGATCAGGATGTTAATTAAGATCTCCCTTATTTTTCTATTGGGTATCGCTACATTATTTCCATTTATTATTTTAATGTATTTATTTCCTATTGAAAATAACTTAAATAATGAAATAATCATTTTTTTCGAAGAATTTTCAAATATCTTCAATATATTATTTAGTTGGGATATGATTACATTAGTAATTTTCTCCACAATTATTCCATATGTATTAATGTTTATTGCTAGTGTATATTGGAGCCCTTATAATTTAACATATAGTCAATGGATTAGCATTCTAACAGTTATCGAACCCACATGTGCATTATTGATAGGAGTGATCTTTACTGGCGAATATTTTCCAGTAGAATTTCTTATTATTGTTATATTTTTATTAACAATCTCAATTTTATTTAGATATGCTCATGAAACAAGAAATAAAGTAAATGCATATATTTTATTAAATATTAGACAAGGATTACTAAATATTCTGCCAATTAAACTAATAAAACTTAATGGAGTATGTTGTGTACAATCTTTAATTGGAACCTATGATTTATTATTAAATATCAAAACTAATTCAATAAAAGATATTTATAATCTAATAAATAAAGATATAAGAAAAATTGATGGAATCAAGAAAATAGATATTTTATTTATTGATAAAATTAAAAAAATTTAAAAAACAAAAAATTGAACAAAAATGACGATAAAAGCCCTTATATTTTGCAAAATATCTCATAAATCCATGTCAAATGTATTAAATAAGCTTAATCAAGTTCCAGAAATAAAAAAAGTATTTTCATTAACAGGAGATTATGATATATGTGCGGAAATTGAAGTAGATTCTATGGATATATTGTATAATTCTTTTGCAAAAAAGATTGATCCAATTGAAGGTATATTAAATACAAATACACATATGATTATGAAAGAATTTATAAAATAATCAATAAAAAATATAATCAATTTCTTTTCCTCTAACAAAATTCATGTTTAGACTCATTCATCATTAAATATAGATATTGCTGGATTAATATCTAATTCAATAGAAATACCCGAATCTTGATTATGACTTGCATCTATTACTTTTTTATGTTTTTGATAAAATTTTTTGGTTGCAACTTGTAATTTTCGTTTTAATTCAATGGAATTATAATCACTAATCAAAATACCTGTTATTCCCTTATATGGTTCTAGTAAAATTGACCGTCTATCCTTTATCATTTGACGCATAGTTCCTGACTCCTTAATAATATGGTTTGTGATAATCGAAATAGAAGTTAAAGCTCCACCATAAATATCAATCAAATCTTTACTTATACCATCCTCTATATTTTCTTCATATATATGTTTAGCAATAAATGTGCTATTAAAATTATCCATAAACAATAGGATCTGTGGTTTTGCTGGTTTAAAATAAGTATTGTTAAACTTCATAATATCTTTTGTAGAGACCACACCAACAGCTTTTCTATTTTCAGAAATTAAAACTCGTTTATAATTATTTTCTGTTAAAAATCTAATGATCTTATCAATAGGGGTTTTAACATCGATTAATTCTACAGGTCCTTTCATAATATCCTTAATCAGTATTTCTGCCATATCCTCCTTATATAACCCCCCTTCATTAAGAAATTGAATAATATCTGTTTTAGTAATGATATAATATTCATTCTGCTTTTCATTATAGATAAAAATGGCAGATATTTTATGTATATCAAGTAATTCAATAGCATCTTTTAATTTTGAATTTTTATCTAACATAATAACGTGTGGAGTCATAATCTCCTTAGCGACTGTAGATTCGATATCCATATTATTCACCAAATTAAATAATGAAGATATTAATTTAAATTTAAGAACTAGAGAATATATATAAAAAAAATTATTTTAACTATTAATTTTTTAGCCATTTTAATGAGTTTATTATTTAGAAAAGAAAAATAAATATAAATAAAAATTAAATTTATTATAACTAAGTTAGATGGTTATTTAACGTCCTTATTTATTCTTTATAGAATTTCTTTATTTTTTACTTAATTAATGTAAATTAAATTTATAGGTTTTTTATATTTCCAAAACAGTTCACTTTAGAATTGATAAATATATATTTATACTAATGATAAAAAGAGATGATAAAAATGAATTTATTTTGTGAAGAATGTGGGAAAGAAATGGCTATTCCAGTTTGTTGTGATAAATCCATGATAATTAAAGATAATTATTTATTATGTTGTTGTTCTAAAGAATGTGGATATCAATCAATCCCAGAATGTTGTGGTAAACCAATGCATTTAAATGAATAATTGAAATTGATCTGAATCTAAATATTTTTTAAAATGAAGAAAAAAGGTTTTTTAATTATTTTATTTCTTTTTTATGTATATTTAAACCACAATTATTGAAATTCCTAACAAAAGACTAAAAGTTATAATTTAATATTCTAATAAAAATCAATCTTAAAAATTCAGAACTTATAGATCATTATACAAGTTAAAAAATCAAAACAAAAATCCTCATCAAAATTATTATTTATTTGGCTTTAAAAATTTTTTATATTCCTATAATATTACTGCTAAAGTGATTTATAACATAAAATTTTATATATGATTAGCTTTTATTTTTAATATAATCCAATTATAAAAAATTGACAATAATATGAATACAAATAAAAAAAGAAAAATAGGTTTTTCAATTATTTGCACATTTTTAATAACACTTATATTGCCTACATTACCTGTTGCACAAGTCACTAATCCTACTAATCTCAGAGAAGAAACTGTTATAAGCTCAGGTTATTGGAAAAGAGTTCAATGGGGTGGTAATCCCTGGGATCCAAATCCTGTTTTTGGATATGCCCTAATGTTCGAACCTTTATTTGGTATGAATACTGTTGATAATGAGATAATTCCTGTTATAGGTACTTCTTATACTTGGAATGCTGATGGTAGTAAACTTATTATTTCTCTTAATCCTAATGCTAAATTCTCTAATGGTGAAAGTATAACTGCTACAGATGTAATCGCCAGTTATGAAACAGCAGCTAATCAATATAAATATAAAAGCGATTTTACGAAAATAGTCGATAGTTTTTTGATTATAGATACTAATACTATAAGAATTGATTTAAAACCTAGTTTTAATTACAGTCGAAAAATAATAGAATTAATAACTACAGATATCCCAATTTTAGATAAGGATGTGTTAGATCTTGTTAAAGCAGATCTATATGTGAGCGGAGAATATGATTATATGAACGGGGATTTATCTTTATGGCAACCTAACTTTTACGATCCAGCATATAATTCCGCCTATAAGGTCTATTCGGGCCCATATGAACCTTATTATTTAAATACTGATGGTACAGACGAGAGATTGAGATTAAGAGATGATTGGTGGGGATTTGGGAATATTTACCAGGACTTACCCAATGCTCCAACTTCCTCTATTGATGGAATACCAAAATATATATCAAATCAAATATTTAATACTAATGAACTTAGAAATGAGGCATTACTTGCTGGTAATATAGATTTACACTCGACCTATTTCGAAAATGTAGTCTCTGCTTTACAAACTAATGAATACATTAATACATATTATGAAAGAAATCTTAATAAACCATATTTTCTTGGTCTAGGACCTGTTATTTCACTTGTACCAAATCAAATCAAATATCCATTTAATGAAAAATGGATAAGAGATGTTTTTGCTTATTCTATAAATTATGATATCTATCCAGATTATTGTTTAGAGGGAGATTGGACTAGAGCAAGCCAAGGGTTCTTATCACCTGATAGTCCATCGCATACAAATGAATATGATCCTGCTATCGATGCACAATATCAAATTTCTTATGATCCAACTATGGCTACAAAAATTTTGGAAAAACATTGTAAATGGAATGGTGCATATTGGTTTACAAGAACAAATCAATCTGATGGAGGAGGTACCCTTATAGGTAATTATGAAATCATTAACGTCCTAGGATGGACTGATATAAATGCAGCTACGGATTTACTAGCAAATGATTTGTATAGTATTGGTATCCCAACTGTAAGAGTTGATGTTAGTCAAGCTGATTGGGTAATACTAGTCAATGATCGAAATTTTGATTTAGCATTGCAGAACCAAGGTCCAGATTTACTTAAATCATCATTAAAAGTACTTGATGGTTTAAGAGGTGAACATTTACATAATAAAAATGCATCATCATGGCAAAACTCAAGTTATAATGATCTTTACAAACAATTTGAAGTTACAGCAAATGATCCTGTAAAAACAGCTTCTATTGTTTCTCAAATGCAAGAGATTTTAGCTAAAGAGAAACCAGAAATCCCTATTTGTAATAATGCATTTTGGTACCTTTATTCAACACAATATTGGAAAGGATGGCTGAATGTGAATAATCTTTATAATCAACAAGCAACCGTTTATACAGTCGATACAATGGCAGTAAAAGCACGATTATATCTTAATTTAAGACCATCTAATTCTCCCGATCCTACCCCAACTATACCAGTTCCACCAAATATTGATTCTCCTACAGATATTGATTATCAAATGGGAGATATAGGTAATTTAATCACATGGTCAGCAACAGATGATAATCCCACTGTTTATAAAATCACTCAAAATGGACTTTTGGTTTCCACCGGTTCTTGGAGTTCTGGGAATCCAATAACAGTAAATGTTGATGATCGTCCTTCTGGAATCTATATCTATACTTGTATCGTTAATGATGCTGATGATTCATCTAATTCAGATTCTGTCATTTTAACTGTGATTGGTCCACCAGTTATTATTGATAAACCTTCAGATTTTGAATATCTAGAAGGAGATACTGGTAATTTAATTACTTGGATTGCAACGGATAATAATCCAACAACTTATATAATTACTCGAAATGGTCAAACTATAGATTCCGGTTCATGGAGTAAGGGTAGTCAAATCAACATCAATGTTGATGATCTAACTGAAGGAACATACACTTTCACTTGTACAGTTTATGATGGAGATGAACAAACAGATTCTAACTCTGTTATTGTGACTGTATATACATTTCATAATGGAGATGTAAATCACGATGGGGATGTCAATATTATTGATGCTCTTTTGACAGCTTATTACTATGTAGCACTTGATCCTCAACCCTTTTATCCAGAAGAAGCAGATGTAAACAGAGACGGGTCCATTGATATTGTAGATGCAATGTTGATTGCTCAAGCGTATGTTGGATTGATTGATCTTCCACCATAAGATAATTGAAAAATAAGTAAAATTATCGAAAAATAGTATAATTAACAAAAAATTTTTTTTATATCTTAATTAATATTTACTCATTTTGTATTGATACTTCCATATTTAATGTAATCTTTTATTATAATTGAATTAGGAATGCCTTAATTATATTGCTTTAAAAGAAGATTATTAATATTCAATAAATATGTAAAAGAACGTAAAAACTAGAAAAATACTCATGTTTATGATGAATAATTTTATTAGATATTTTTTCATCATCTATTTATGTTTATTACTCCATTTAGTATTTTGTAATTATAATTAAAACTTCTAAATCTACGTTCTCATATTACACTAATTAGAAAATGGAAAATTAATTTGTTATCAAGGATGTGTGTGTTTTGTATTAAAAAATATTAAAAAATCATGCTATATTTTAAGATATTTAACTTTTATTTATAGGAGATCATTTAAATTTCTTCTATTTTAAAATATAAAAAAAAAATTTAACATTTAAGATTAATCCAAATAAATTACCAAACTAAATCATTAATGACTTCTTGCGCTTTTTCTGATACTCTTTTACCTAAAATCCTTTTTACGCGAAGATCACTAATGGCTTGCTCAAGTTGAGTATCTAGATTCTTAATTTGATCCATAAGATTTGACTTATCGCCTTCTTTCTCAACTAAATTAATAACTGGATTATATTTATTCATAAGATCTTCAAGTTTACTCCTAAATTTTTCTTTAACTTTAGTCGATACTATTTTCGAGTTATCAACTAAAATAGGAAGGACAGGTACTCTTTTTGTTGTTCTTTTAGTGTTTGGATCTGTAAAATGAAATATAAATATAGGAATCCCAACCACAACATCTTTAGTTTTTAATTCTATTGTGTAGTTCTTAAGAAATTGTTGTACACCATTCATTTCCTGATCTTTTACATATTCTATATTGTCTAAACAAGCTTGTTTCACTCGTTTTATAGTAGTCACTATCTCTTCAGCAGATACAGTTTTACTGCTAAGATCACTATGCTTGTTTTCAATCTGCCTTTCGACATCAGCAATTTTTCTCTCTAAATCAGTAATTCTCATTTGATGCATTTTCTCTATATCTGAAATTTCTCGATCTATATTTCTGTGTAGCTGATTAATTTCATTTTGATATCTATTAATCGAATTTCCCAATTCTGCATATCTCATATTTAATTCTTTCATTGCTTCATCAAGTAGAAAAAGCTCCTTTTTATCAACAGCATTTTTTACTCTTCCAATGGAATTTTTAAATGAATCAATATTATTTTGAAATTCACCTGTTTTATCATTTATTTTATATTTACCCGATTTAATTAATTCTTCTGGAGTTGCATGCAAGTCTCTTTCTTTCTCTTGTTGCAATTCTTTATTTAATATGGCGAGTTGTTTTTCCTCTTCACTTGTATCGATCTTTGTATCCCTAAATTTATCAGCTTCTTGAGCTCCTTTTTTAACCCATTTTTCACACAATGAGATTATTATTTCACTATACTTATCAAGCATTTTTACATCCTTTTGCTCAATAAATTCATATATATCTTGAACCATTTTTATCTGATTAACACTTTTAGAAATAGGATCTCCTTCTAATAAGAAATAAGAATTTGAAAAGGAACTTATATTATATTGATTTAGAAAAAAAGTTTTGAAATAATCAATATCAGCAGCAGTAAATAATGCCTCTTGAATTATTTTTCCTCTATTAAAATTAGAGGATTTACTTAGATGTCTTTTATTATAATTTTCTAACGATGTCAAAAAAGAAACTGGATCTGCCCCAGTTATTACATTATCTGGTTTTGGAGGAATTTTTTTAAATTTACCCAGATATAATGTTTCCTGTGTATTTAGAAGATAAGAGCATACGCAAGCACGAGTTTCATTTAAAGGAATCAACCGAACTGGCCAAAAACATGCTGTAATGTGATGAACTTTTCCAAGCTTTTTTAATTTAACACCATAAATATCAATCAATTCTACTAAACCCATAGCCATTTCATTTAAAAGTGTAGCTAGGGCCCTAGTAGGAATAATGTCCCCTAAATTAATTAAATAAGGAATGACTCTATCTACCATTTTTTGTTATTTCACCTTTGTTATATTATTCTTTAAAAAGGATTAATAATTAAGGTTTTCCTTTTGAGTTTTTTTGATTAACAAGCTGAATAATAATATTATAATTAATAATTTTTGTGGATATTAATTATTCGGAATTTAATATTTTCAATTTGTCTTTAGGTAGATTTGTGAAAAATTCAATTTTATTTTTCTCAATCATCTCCACGTTTAGATAAGATGGATAATAACCTGAGGATTGTAAATTGAATGGAGAGAACACTTGTAAAAGTTTTTTGGATCTACGAACAAGAAAGCTTATTAAAAGATATTGTGTGAAATCAAATTGACTTAATAATCTTATTGCTTTAAACAATTGTGATAACTTAACATTGAAAAAAGGTGGATCACATAGAATAATATCAAATTTTTCATCTATCCATACTGGTTTTTTAATATTAAATTTATGAAAACCAGAGATATTAGCAAATCTTGTATCTATATCTAAAATACTACATTTTAAATGTTGCCTTACACAAGCTTCACCAACTTTAGGTACACATAATATACAAGGATTAGTATATTGCTTTAAAAATTCAACAAGAATAGATATCGTTTGTTTGTTAAAAAAAAATTGCTCATTTTCATATATTTCATCCATTAATTGATTAAAATACCACTTAGTTTAAGAATTTAAAAAAATAAAAAAAAATAAAATTGATAGAAATTAATCATTGTCTTCTTTATTTTTTATTGGTAACCCAGATGGATAGAGATTTGTTAATTTTTTAGGTTTTATAACGTATCCTTTTGTCTCCATCTTCTTATATAGCCGCTGAGTGTTATCTTCTAATGAAAACTCCATTATTTCTTGTGAAAGTAAAATATATGAAAAAGCAGTGAAAAATGGAGTTCCCCAAAAAATTACTATTACCATGAAAGTTCCAAATATTATCATTTCTTCTTGGAAAAATCCACTAAAATCTACATTTGAAAGAAATTGGAAAAAAGTTACTAAAGCAGATATTCCCGCTACTCCCTTAATCATTGATTGAGACCATACACTTATCGATTCAACATCTCCTGGTTTTCTATGTTTTTTTGATTGACGGAAGTATACTATTCCAGCATCATCCAAT
>Ga0315549_1001565_pt1 | contig 23391 bp, 25 predicted proteins | sample SalMarSW160200MG_FD_203101 | JGI IMG/M metagenome (GOLD analysis project Ga0315549, IMG submission 203101) | Salt marsh sediment microbial communities from the Plum Island Ecosystem LTER, Massachusetts, United States - Salt Marsh Sediment SW1601-200 ... | reverse complement strand
GCAAGGAGCGAATGCCTTTCAGTGTCTGGCTAAAGGAACCGGTTACACCTGTCAGTTTATCATGTATGTGAGCCTGCGGGCTTTCCACACTCACCTGAGCCGTAGTGAGGCCGCTTTTTCTCAAAGTTTGCGCCCGCCTTGTGCTAATCAGAGTGCCATTGGTAATCAGGTTTACCCGCAAACCCAAGTGTACGGCATAGCGGATCATTTTTTCCAGATCATTTCTTAGGAGGGGCTCACCCCCGGTAAATGAAAAAAATGGAATTTGGGCCCGGTATTTAAAAATACGGATAATTTTCTTGATCTCCGACAGCCTAAGTTCACTGTGCTGTCTTTCCCTCATCTGTTTATTACCCACATAACAGAACGAGCAGTTATTATTGCAGCGATACGTAACCGCGATTTCTCCCAATATGGGCAGAAGCGTATAGTCAAACCCAAAGGGAGTGGTTTCAACCGCCCTTCTTTGTTGCGGTGCTTCGGGGCAGCCTTGAAAAAAGGCTTTAAGGTCGCAAAAGAAATTGTGTACCTGCTCTGCCTTTATTTCATCCTTTAAAAATCTGAAATGTCTAATCCGTTTTCCTTTTAACATGGCCATCAGCAGAGCCGTTCCTGTTTGATTAAGTTTATAGACTTTGTTGGGAGGTAAAATCAGCACTCTGTCAAAGGAGCGCACGTAGATATATTTTTTTATGCTTTTAATAAAATCGTCAATCCAGGAAAGCTCACGCAGTGTCAATGCGCACCTCCGGATACACAGGCCGAGTGACAGGCTGAGTGACAGGCTGAATGGCAGGCTGAGTGACAGGCTGAATGGCAGGCCGAGTGGCAGGCATTATGGCAGGCCGAATAGCAGGCCTCCACTCCGGAGGCAAAGGCCGGAGGATTAAAACAGCCTTCAAAACAGGAGGCCGAAGACATGAACTCCTGATAGTTGGTTGAGAGCTCACGGGGAAGGGCCAGATTCGCGTAATAATGCTCATGATAGTAGATAGCGTGATAAGATGACCAGTATACGGCATATTCCCTTGTATCATCCTGCTCCTGCTCAAGTTTTTTTCGATAATACGCTTTGGTAGCCTCGGCATCGCAGTCCCAGACTTTTTCCTGCAGCCTGGCCAGCACCTTTTCGAAAAAATCGGATAACACACCGGAAAGTACTCTGCCTTGTGTGTCAAATGCCTGGAGAAAGAATTCTTCGTATTCATGTTTTGCAAGATTTGCGGAAATAATCTTTATCTGTAAGGGATTCTCGGCAACAAGTTCTATTATACCCTGGCGTGTAAGGCCTTCAAGCATAATAGCTACAATACGCGGCAGGGGCAGATCCAAGAGCAGAGCCGCTTCTATGGGATGAAGGTTCTCTACGATTTTATCCTTTTTCCCGTATGTTCCTATAATGAGTTTGGGTGGAACCCAATTGTCCCCGGCCCAGCGGATGCCTTCAACCCGTTCCACCACGCCGGAGAATCCTCTGTTTTTAAGCATAAGTATTAATACGGCAATCCCTATTATAGCGCCGAATATGATCAGATACCAGATGCGTTCATCTGAGATAAGGGGAAACTGTTTGGTTTTAAGTTCAGTATCATTTATGGTTATCGCATTCTGTTGTAGATAGAACTGGATTTCCTGCTTCTGCTTTACACCCACATTATCCTGATGAAAGAGAATACTGAAGTAATAACTCCCGTCATCCCCTTGAGTGGTATAATAATCTATTTTATTCTGCTCATTAACAAACTGTTCGGTTCTGAAATTTATTGATTGTAAAAACTCCTGTGTAATTTCTGCGGTCTCAACAATTATAGGCAACACCACCCGGACCGTTCTGTGTTCCATGGCATACTCCCACTGCACGGGTGCCCAGTGAAAGTAAAACAGCTCGCCGAACTCTGAAGATTCTGTTTTCCCGATGTATCCGTAATCTGCAAAATCCACTCCGTAGTTGAAGAAGTACATGGCCGTACCTTCGAATCTTTTATCGTCCTCAAGAATAATATCGTAGGTGTTGTCGTCCATGGGGATTATTTCAAGGGGGACACGCGATCCGTCGTCAAGGTCGGCAAAGCAGGAGCTGAGATTAAAACGGGGAGAAGCCTGTTCGCCTTGAAAATAAAAACCGCTCATGGTTCCGTCGTACGTGGTCCATTGGGTGCTGTAGTAAATTGCCGCTTTTCCGTTGGGAAATACCACCACATCGATTTCAACCGAATCCAGGCTCACATCAAGTGAAAAAAGTGGAAATGAAAACAATAAAAATAAAATTGGGCCAAGGAATAGTTTTTTCATTCCTTTAATTCTTTGATGATCTTAAATTGATCCTGTCGTGAAAGGCCTACCAGGTCTTCCGTCATCTTTTCCTTAATTGTCCGGGTTAATGCTTTAATATTTTTAAGGGTTTTTTGTTTATAATCAGTAAAATCTTCATTATCGTTAATGGTATAGCGTTTTTCCGTGGCTGATTCATCCAGCTCTTCGAGGTAAAGCTGGCAGATAGTGAGTACTTCATCGATGGCGTGATTTGCTGTGGGTGAGTAGGTCTTAAGCTCCCGGCATTTTTCCAGATAGCTTCCGGATATTAATAGAAAATATTCAATTGCCTTTTGTACCTCGGTATCACCGATACGGAGGAATGAAACACGCTCTCTAATTTTTTCATATTGCGTGATGGTCTGTGCGATGTTGCGAGAGCGGTCTTCATCTTTGACATTCACTATTTCCTGAGCTCCGCGCCGGGAGAACAGAATCAGACTGCTTGTTGTAAGGTAAGCAAACACGCAGCCGAGGGGAATCAGTATTCTTAACAGTCCCTGCAGCAGCAGAACTGAGATAATAATTGCGGCACTGAAAAGAACAAATAAAAAGATGTTTGCTTTTGATCTCAGATAATAATGCAGCAGCTTTTTTATTTTCATGTTTTTATAATAAAAAGTATAGGTCACATTACCTGTTTGTCAAGAACATAACAAGGAAGTGTCAGCTGATTATTGATTGAGACTGATGTTGGGATCGAAGTTTATTGGCTTGTATGAAATTAGTGATTGATCCACTATACCTTGAACTTATAAAAACCTATATCATTCGGATCAAACTCATGACCGAATTCTGCTATTACTATATGTGTGCCATTTGTGAAATAAAGTTACATTTTGTCTTGTACATGTTCTGCTGGAGTTACACAATCTAAAGAGCCGCTTACGATAAGTGTTTCCACATCTGTGTATTGTTGGGTTCTTATAGTGAATTTGTCCTCTTCTGATAACAATGTATTGGGTTTAAAGCTGGAAAAATCGTCTGTATCCCCTAAGCGTATTTTTGAATGACTTGTACAAGAAAGAAATAGTAAAATTAGGCTAATACAAAGTGTAATTATTAGAAAGCTATGCTTGTGCAATGTGTCACCTCTTTTTATATAGAGTTCTAGAGTTTAAACAATTCGCTAATATAAAAAGTAACATAAAGAATTATGATTAGCCTAAAAGAAGTGGTTATGTCTTTGCTTATCTAAATCCCAGCTGAAATATATTTTTAAATATCTGAGCTTCTTGCAAAAATAACATTTTTGCAATTTCCTCAAGTAATTATTTTTAATTGTAAAAAATGCAAACTCTTTATCCTTAAAGGCAACAGCCAGGTATTCTCCGTTAGGCGCCAGGCAAAAGGCGGTTATGGCTTTATTAAGGTTAAAAGCGAATCCGGCAGCTTCAATTTTTGAATAATCGGTTACTTCAAAGATATTCAGCTTCCTTTTTCCCTCACTTAAAAAACAGAGCCTGTTACTATACCTGGCAAGCGATAAACGATTATTATTTGTTATTTGCATGAGAGCCGCTATATCAAGCAGTCTGGGGACAAACATACTTCCCGCGGCAATTTTTTCTTCAAGTTCTTTTAAAGGATAGATGAATATCTTTTTCTTTATAGTATAGTCATAAAAGCAATAGCATGGTCCGAGTTCGGGATGAAGGAGAAAGGTACCGTCTGAGTCTTCGGAAAAAATACCGCAGAATATCGGCTCACTGATGCCTTCCTGATAATCAGCGGATAAATGATGCAGGTAAATGGCTATTTTATCCGATTCATAATCTCCTATATGTTCCTGCCATTTCATCCAATCGCCGTTTGGAGCTATTTCTATTTCATCTATGTATTGGCTTTTGCCCGCAACCTGTTCTTTAAAGGGCATTACCCTTACCTTCTCTCCCTCACCTTCCCAATAAACAATTACAAATTCCGGCTGCTCATTCCCCTTATTTTCTATTTCACCAATTAGAATTCTTTTTTTTAAGTTCATGTTTACTGTTCTACCGTGATAAGTCCTCACAGTTGAGTGCGGGTAAAAGAATATCTGCTTCTCACTCAATATCTTTGTTAATTCGTTTTCCCATTTTTTTTAGTGAGGGGATCTACTAAATACCATTTATATTTTTGCTCCGGTGCATCCTGTAAACTGCAGTAGAGGATTTTATTTTGTCCGAAGTAATGTATGCATCCTCTATATGGAATCTCATCTATAATTTTATCGTTTAAGAAATCATATATTCTAAATACACTGCCGCCGGGAAAGACATAATCCAGGATCATTATTTTTATGGTTTTGTACCATAGGCCGCTTACTTAATCCAAATCCCAGCCGTTGAGAATTAATATCTCGGGTTTGTATTCAAAATGGATGGTATCGAAGTAGAACCACTTCCCTCCCCAAATAAATTCGTGCCGCTCAAAAGCTTCAATAAAAGCCTGGGGCGGTGTAAAACGATCTGCGTACGGTATACTATACCACTCTTCATAATACTTTTTTGACCAAAGCCAGTATGTTATCTGCTTGGCCAGGTTTTTAGGAATTATGTCGATGGCAATACCATAAGCATGGCTGCTTAAGGAATTGGTATCGGCAATGTTACGCCATGTATAACCCGCCACATCTGCTATTGAAGCAATAAACGCTTTTAATTCACTGTCCGTTTTAGCCTTTTCCGTAATTTCTTCTTCCACTGCGGCCAGCTCTTCCAGGAGCTCTCTGTGTATTTGAACTTTTTTCCCCAGAAAATAAATGTTTTTTACGCGCTCATAGCTTGTAGCCTGGTCATGTATTCTCCAGAGCGCATTATAGATGCCCGGATGTCTGTGGGGAGGATTAAGCTTGCGCTCTGCAATTTTGGCCTTAATGAGTTCTTTCTCTTGGTCGGTAAAGGTTGGAAGGGGAGGCAGTCTTTTTTCATAGCGATAAAAAGGGTATGCGGTATATTCTTGTTTTTGATTCAAGAATCTTTCAGGAAGCAGACGGCCTTCGCTGTAGTAAAACCAGGTTCCGTTAATTCTCAAAGCCCAATCGTTACTGCGGAATTCCACTTGTTTTACCTTGTCAGGATAGGCTCGTTTAAACGCGTACATGACCTGCTTCCCTGATTTACGGAACGCTTTTCCGTATAAAAAGCCGTCCTCTTTCGAATGAGTACTGAGGTTTGCCGATTGCATTTGATCCGTTACTAAAGCTATCATGGAAGAAGTGCATGTTGTACTGCTGTTAAAAATAAAAATGGCGGCCGCTATAAGAAAAAGTATAAAGGTCCGGATCCAGTTCCGCATACTTATATCATATACACTAAAATGAGTTTTCTCAAATGAAAAATAATGTATGTTTAATGAATTACTTTTTTTATCACATTCTTTTTTTGTTTTATTTGCTCTCCAGCCATTTCAACGCTTCGTCCAGATCATCGAATATTTCAACAGTAACATCCTGTTTGGAGTACTATTCAATAAAAGGATGCAAATTCATCTTGACTACAACTTTATCGGGCATCATTAATGCCCAATATTTCCAGCCCGCTTTCATTACTCTTGGAGCCCATGTTGGAAAAGCCCATTCGGCATCATCTTTGGGTAACGCCGAATTGTCTCTTTTGATATATCAGATACTCCCTATATAGTATATTTACTATTTATCTAATAAACATATATGTCACTCTTGTCAATTTTTTCGAAGCCAACTATTATGTGGCTGGTAAGATTGTGAACTACCGAATAATATATCCTGACAATGCCCTTTTACTATTCATTAAGTACTATTAAGTTTATGAGCATAATAGCGCGGGGAAGCAGGAGGTTTGATAAATGTCAGATCCACTTATAAAGAGGACCCAAGGGTATCTGGAGAAGTGAGAATAACGAGCTAATGGCCATCAGTAACAGAATCTGTAATATTATCATTCACTATAAACGAATTGGAAATGAGGAAAGGGGTATTCGGATTTATGCCCATTTCCTGTAATTTGTAAGTTAATCTGATTTTTTCAGGCATGGCTTTACAGGCATCCCGTTGTTTACGAATAATTGTCAACACGTTTTCTTTATATTCAAAGCGAAAATCTGCTTTCGTGGTACAGCCGGTGCTGACGACTTCGATAGTAATCTCGCCTTTTTCAAAATCAGTTGAAATACCAATCAGTACTTCCGGCTGTTCTGCAACAGCATGGATTATACCGAATAACAACATGCCTAATGTAAAGATTAATACGTAAATTGTTTTCATTTTTCACCTCAATTGTTTTATATAATAAAGCATGCACACATTATATTTATCTTTTAGATGCTTTATCAAGCGATAATTTAGATTATATCGCCCCTCTAAAAATGATTCCGGAGATCTGTTGCTTACTGCAGCTCGTTGTTCCAGGGTTTGAGCCATAAACCGGCAAGCTTGCCGTTATTATCCAAGACAACTCTGATTTCAGGCTTACTGTCACCTGCCGTAAAGTTCCCCTTAAAGCGAAAAATATGGAGTGATTTATCCTTATTTATCCATGTTTCAACATAGTCCATGGATTTAAACGCATCGTACACATTTTTGATTGCTTCATGAGCTTCTTTTTGTTTCTCTATTGTGAGTCCCAGACGCATTTCCTCTGTGGCTTCTTCACCCAACAGTTTATACTTTTCTTTTTCGTACGATAAAAGAATGTTCGTGCCCAGGTCGGAAGCTTTTGCTTTCATTGAACTGTTGCCTTACCGCACATAAAAGAAAGAAAAAGCGAATCATCTTGCGCGGGCAAGGTATTAACAAATGTGAATTCCTTAGGATTAGTATCCGCTGTAACGGTTACAGAGATAATTGCAGCATAGGGCTCATGGGTCTGCTGCAGCAAAACCTCGATTTCAGCATGTGCATCAGCTTGTATGGTAAATGATAGGGTATATTTCATCCCCTTATAGCTCTTAAAAAAATGTCCGAATTGTACATGCCAGTCAGTACCGCTTGCTTTTTCCACAAATAACTTTGCGGAAACCTTACCTGCCAGAGCATGTTTTGTTTCTCTTGAAAATATTAATCGCTCGCCAAACCATTCTCGTACCGTCCATTCATGATTATCTGATTCAAAATTACCACCTGTAACTTTAGCTATGCTTACGGGAATTTTAACATTCACAGGATCGGCCAAGGTACCTTGGTTTGCTCCCATGTCAACGGCTCTCACCGAATAGCTAAGAGAGGATCCGGCTTTAATATCTTTATCTCGATAAGTATTTTTATGCGTTGTGCCAAGAAGATTGCCATTTCTGTAAATCTCATAACGCAGTACCTTTGTATTGTCCTCCGCATCTTGCCATGTGAGTTCTACGGAATTCCTGTTAAAGGCAGTAGCCAAATTTGTTGCTTTTCCCGGCGGAATCGTATCATCAACGCCCAAAGCCTTTCTCAATGCTTTCTCGTCCTGCCCGTGAAAATACAGCGCCTTGTTCATTTCCTGTTTATAGAGGTTTGCAATAGTATTGTTTGCTTCGATTCTGCAGTCGCCCCAATCACCCCAGGGCAGATTGTAATCTTTGCTCTTCTGCGCCCAATCCCAGTTTATGTAACACAAGGCTTTAATTACGGGCTGTCTGTTTATAAAATCAAAATAGGGCTTAAACCAGGCATTCCAGTCTTGCTGGCCGTTATCCGTACAATGACAGGCCATTGAACTCGACACCGATACGCAGAAATACCGCATGGCCCAGTCCGTCCAACAAACGGCACAGTAAGGCAATCTTATCATCGTACCTACCTTCGGCAACATCCTTATCATAACACGACGTACATTCGCCTTCCGTCAGACTGTACGTCATGGAAAGCCCGATCTGGGGAATTAAAGAGACGTTGTATTTTTTTCATAATAGTTTAACTCTTGTACTAACTTGTCAAAATCGCTTGGAGTAAGATCCTTCAATTGAAAATAATATGTATATATGGATGGCTTTGTGTTGTCCGGCATGAGATCAAAGTAATTTTTAAAACCTGCGGGGTCCTGTCCGGCGCTGTTATAGATCATATCCTTAAGCTCCAGCCGTGCGCCGAAATTAAGGCGGGCAGTAGGACCGGATGTTTGTGCTTCAGAGGTAATAACAAAAAATACTATTATCAGAAGGGCGGCAACTGCTGGGATTATTCTCGCTTTCATATGCTCCTCCATTTTAATTAAATAAGCTGTATACTATAAATAGTAAAAGATATTAAAAATAAAGACTCCGGGAAAACAAAACATTTCAGTATTTCCGTATATGAGGAGTGCAGCAGTCTTAATTCCTCCAGCATCGGAAATAAAAAAGTATTATTAAACAAGCTTAAGCATATTTTTGTCCGGCGATCTCATGAGCTGTAACATCAGAATTTACATACCTTCCGTGTTTTTCAGTATATAGCTTTTTGATTAAAATCGACTGTAAAGGACAATAAGCAAAACATGCGTAGCAAAAATAGCACTGAACATGTTTTTGCCATACGGGTTTTCCTGCAATAATTTTAATCTTTTTTGATAAACAAACCTTTTCGCATATTCCGCAGCCGTTACAGGTTGAGTCGGCGTAATAATTTATTTTACTTTTTTCCTTTGAGTTTTCAAGAAGAGCCATAAGTGCGGAAATAAATTTCTTAAGGAATAGGTTAAAATGTAGCGGAAAATCATGTTTTGGATTTCTCACCTTGTTTACGATTATATTCTTAATCGAATCAAGTCTATGCTGAATGTCAGCTTCCAACGCGGTTATGTCTGCTGCTGTCCCCGGATAACTGTTCATTCCGGGGATATATACCGGCATTACACCTGTGGGTGAATTAAAAGACATTTTTAGATTAAAATAGCAGTCTAATTTTTTCCCTATTTTCTTTAATATTTTAGCGATGTGAATGTCTGATATTATTGGAGAGCCGCCTCTTGTAGATACCGCAAAGATATATTTCGCGGATTGTAAATCAAGTTTTTTTAGAAATCGCTTAACGGGAAAAGGAAAGGTCATCATATGGATGGGAAACACAAAACCTACGGTTTCGCCGTTTGTTTCTATAACATCCTTATTTAAAAGACTGACCATGGGTATAAGTTCTGTATGCGGGATGAGTTTCTGTAGTTCTTTTGCCACGTGCAGCGAATTCCCGGTTCCTGAAAAATAATATATCTCTGTACTCATAGCTTATTTCTCCTTTACAGCGGTTTTTAAGAATAAAAACATTTTATTAAATTCTAACTAATGAGGAAATTGCAAAACTCAAAATATATTAAGTTAGTAAAATACTTATTCTCTATACCATAATAAGTTAACAATTTCCATTTTAGGAGCTTCTTGCAAAAATGTTATTTTTGCAAGAAGCTCTAATAATATAACAAATAGTATAATCAAAATCAGTGATAAATGGCGCAAGATTTTGATATTTTATGCAGAAAGCGAATTAAGAATTATACTTGACAATTATTTTTTCTCATAGCATATTAGTATATGCTTATATACTTAAAGGAGTTGGGTTGAATAATTCCGTCTCTAATGTTGCTGAAGTTTTTAAGGCTCTTAGCGATGCAACAAGGCTTAAAATAATCAAGCTTATTTTAGCAAAAGGCAATAATCTCTGTGTTGGTATGATTGCTCATAAGCTGGGTATTAGTCAGCCGGCTGTTTCACAGCATTTAAAGGTTTTAAAGAATGCAGGTTTAGTTGAGGCACATAGAATGGGATTTCATATGCATTATAATATAATAGATAATGCTATACAGAAATATGGTGTGGATATCCGAGGAATATTAAAGAAAATTGATATAGAGTTCAACGAGGTTGTGAATTGTGAATTAAAAGGTGATAAAGAAAAATGCGATGAGGTTAATTAATTTTTTTTGATAATTAAATAAGTATTTGCTTATAAACTTATAAAAGAGAAATGGTGATACTTTTATTTATCGTTACTATTTTATTAGTAATATTATCATTCATATTTAATCTACAAAAAACGATTAAGGGAATGAAAATCGCAGTTAAACGATTCGGCAAGATCATTATCCCGTTATTAATAATGCTTGTGCTTGTTTCTGTGATTTTATACTTTATACCGGAACAGGTAATCACCGAGTACCTGTCTAACGGGAATAAGTATTCCAATACTTTTTTAGCATCCATAATCGGTTCTATCACAATGCTGCCTGGATTTATCGCGTTCCCGCTCTCCGGCATATTAAAAGATAAAAATGTAACCTATATGGTGATCTCTGCGTTTACCACTACCTTAATGATGGTGGGGATACTGACTTTTCCGATTGAAAAGGAATACTTTGGGGTAAAAGTTGCCTTTTTACGAAACATTATGAGTTTTATTATTGCATTAGCCGTTGCAGTTATCACGGGGATATTATTCGGGGAGGTATTCTAATGACCAAGAATAAGATTATAAAAATAATTATCATTTCTTCATTTATTATATTTATTGCGGTTTCGTATATGTTGAACTTTGAACAGGGAATAGATATTGGAAAGAATTTTTTTGAATTTTCTCTTAATCTGATCCTTCTTTTGCCTTGTGCATTTATTCTAATTGGTTTATTTGAAGCCTGGGTGAAAAGAGAAACAGTTGAAAAGCATCTAGGTAAAGATGCCGGATTTATCTCTTACTTTTGGGCTGTTATCCTGGGCGGTTGTACGTTCGGATCATTGATTGTTGCTTTACCTATTTCCTATTCATTATATAAAAAGGGTGCCAGGTTAACAGTAATATTCACATATCTGGGTGCTGCCGCTATCTGCAGGATACCAATGACAATTTTTGAGGCATCATATCTGGGAGTTAAATTTACTATCATAAGATATTTGGTTTCTATTCCCCTTGTTATTTTAACTTCAATAATACTCGGCTCATATTTAGAAAAGAAAAACTTTAAAGTTATGAAAGGAAAATAGTGTTGTAATATTTGAATAAGTATTTGCACATAATTTAAAAGGAAGGGAGGTGTAAACATGTGTGGACCGGCTTATGCATGATACATGCGGATGCCATTGCCACAGTGGATTTGGTATAGGTGTATTTAGCAAAAAGAAGAAGATTGAAATGCTCGAAAAATATCTTGATTGCTTAGATGAAAAGAAAAAAGATATTCAAGAAGCGATCAAAGAAATTAAAGAACAAGGATAAAAGTGAGAGAGCTGTCCTGAAAATAGTGCGGAGAGCTCTTTTTTTCTAAGTCTGCTCTTCATTATATCTTTATTATAATGTTAAATAGAAATATACATGTTGTTTCATTCAATTGGTTGAAGAAAGGGATATTTATTATGCTATCAAGATATTGCAAAAGTAGAGCATATTTTAAAATTACCTGCATAGGCCTGCTTTTCCTTTTTATGGTTCTTGGTGCCTGCGACAGCGGATCTGAAATTATTATCATAGAAGAAAAAACTCCCGACTACTCTGTTTCGGCCATTGCGTTGAATCCGGATCTGGCCTCAACCAGGGACTACTGGCCCACTGAGGAGTGGAGGACCAAAAATCTGAAGGAAACAGGTATGGACACTGAGTTACTAGAACAGATGATGGAGTATGTAAAAGAAGACAAGGTGTATTCGTTGATTATTGTTAAAAATGGTTATATCGTGCTTGAGTATTATGACAGCGGTTTCGGGAAAAGCAGTATGTTTGATATATATTCCTGTACCAAGAGTATTAGTTCTTCTCTCATAGGCATGCTTATCGACCAGGGTAAAATTAAATCAGTGGAACAGCCGCTTACAGATTTTTTCCCTGAAATAAAAGAAATGAATGATCCGGAAAAGGAACGCATACTTCTCAAACATGTACTTACTATGACAACAGGCATTGAATGGCCCTTCACAGGGGGAAGAGAAGTTTATATGGATAATATAAGAGCAAGCCGTGATTGGAACCTTTACGTGCTTGAGAAATCTGTTGTAGCACCACCGGGAACTGTGTTTAACTACAACAGCGGCGGATCGCATCTTCTTTCATCGATTATTACCCTTACTACGGGAAAGTCCGCAGAAGAATACGCTCGTGAAAATTTGTTTGACAAAATCGGAATTCGGCAGGTGGTGTGGTCAAAAAGCAGGCAGGGTAACTCGACAGGGGGTTGGGGGCTGGCAATGAGGCCGTTGGATATGGCGCGCTTTGGTTTTCTCTATCTCAACAATGGTATTTGGGACTGTGAACAGCTTATTTCCAAAGAATGGATCCAAGCCTCCACAGCCGATCATACAGGCGGATTTTGGTTCCCTGTGAGTAAAGGATATTATGGATATCAATGGTGGATTGGTTCGGCTGACTCACAGAGTGCCAGATATTTCTCTGCCAATGGATCTTACGGTCAGCATATTTATATCGCACCCGCATTTGATCTTGTTGTTGTATTTACATGTAATCTTTATAGCAATGAAATTTTAAATCCTATAATCTATATGGATAATTATATAATCCCTGCCTGCCAGGAGGAACAAAAAGACAAAGACATAATAATAAAAAAAATCGATCCCTTTTACTACTGCACCGTGGAAAGGCGTAGAAGTGCAGATAAGATCCGGGATGCATTTGGAACCTTATACACAAAAAAGTATGAGCAGCAAATACCCACGGAATTTATCCCTTTTATTATTTATAAGAACGATCCATTTGGTACTCCGGAGCAGGAGTTGGAGTGGGAAGTAGGGCTGGCCTTGAATAAAAAAGTGGCTGTCAAAGAGCCGCTCACTGTAAAGAAATGGAATCATGTGCTACATGTAAGCACAACCATTCCCGGAAGCGCGGATATGCTGGGACAGGAGAAAGCTGTCGAAAAAATGCGCGATTGGATTGCACAACACAGCTATGAGGCAAACGGCCCACTTATGAAAAGATTATTTGCAAAGCCGGTAATCGATGATGCTCGCGGCCTGGAAAGAGTTGAGTTCCTTATACCTGTAGAAGAGGAAATGTAGTAATCACGACTGACAATATTTTTTTACTTTAACCTCTCCTCTTAAAAAATATCTTATTTACAATCGGAACGGATTTGGCATGTTCCGTAAACGATTCAATAATTTTTTTATATCTTATTGTTCGTTCCTCAATCAAAGTCATTTTATCTTTTGCATCCTTAAACCATACGCTTTCCAGGTATTTATGCACAACGATACTGAAATAGTAATACGCTTTGTGAAACAGTTTAACCAGGTTTTTGACCTTTGCTTTAACCTTTTCAAGTTCCTCCGTATCTTTTGGACCCGGGGTGTCCATGATCGTCTTAACTTTTATCTGCCATTGGGAAGGATGGATTTTCATAAAACATTTCATGCCTGTTTTATAAAACGCATAAGCGGGATCTTTGTGCTTTATTATTCCGCTTTTTTTAGGGATTGGGTGCTTCATTGTTTTTACGGAACGGACTGCATCGGCTTTATAGCTCTTCATGAGTCGTTCGCGGGCTTGGTTTATCTGAACGAACAACAAGTGTTTTTCAAAGGAAGCGTTTGTGACATCCGGATGAATTTCTTTGACGATTTTTCTGTACGCGCTTTTAATTGCTTGAATATCGGCGTTTTTTGGGATGTGCAGTATTTGATAATCAGTCAGCATAAGTGGCGGTTTAATCTATAAAGGAACTTAATCCTCTTCGCCCCCCCTAAATCCTCTCCGTGCTCGATCTGTCCTTCGGGTACCTTATGAAATCCGGTTCCATCCAACCTGATTTCATATTCTTCACCGGCGAAACTGTACTCCAAATAGCCGTCGCCCATAAAACGTATCACGGTCGGAGAAATAAACCGATATGCTGTGATTAAACCTATGTAATCATCTCCATACTCCCCTGGCGCCCAGAAAACTTGTATAATTGTGTTTTCTTTTAATTCATAATAAAAAAGTGTGGATTCAATATAATAAAGAATGCCCTTTGTCTCGGGCTGCCACACTATATTGCAATAAAATACGGAATCCATGCTGCCTAAACTCTTTAATGTTACCTTAATCAGAAGGCCGTATACTGTCAGGATAAAGATATGAGGTTCCTTTTTGTACATGGCTATAAACGCGGCAGCTTTTTTATTAGGTGCTTCGGAAATTTGGGGAGTAATCCATAAAGGTTCTATAGTCTCCTCAATCAGTTCAGTCACAAAAAACTTATGGGCCTTAGTTTGAATATACAAATTTTTATTTTTTAAAATTACTTTTCCTTCATCGAATAAATGCATATATTTCTTGAAATATTCTTCATTTCGTACCGGATCAAGGTCGGTATCTGTCTTTGGCTTTATCATGTAATTTTGTTTAAGTAAGGCGGCATAATGCAGGTGATAAATCAATTCCCCGGGATTATGGAGTGGTCCTGTTTTTTCCGATACACCGGCAGGCAGCTTCCCGATGTGGTATGTGGATTTCAGGCCGGTTTCTTCGGCACAGGTATCACAATACACGTCGCTTGATCCTGACACTCACAACAATATAACTTTTTTTATCGTAAAGCATGATAATCAACTTAAAGTGGCTATGCGGACTTATGGTGTTTTTAAAAACAAGGGATGCGTAACGTATGAGGTAATTGATACGGTAAATGAATCCAAAGGCTACTATAAATTTTCTGATTTTCAATCCGGTGATGAACGGGCGTATACGGAATTTACTTTTAAAAAAGATGGATTTTTAATGGAGGTTTATACAAATAAATTTAATAGGGTTAAGCCTTTACAGCTTCATTCAAGATGGGAGGCAAAATTAAGTGATCGTAGTTCTGCTCTTGATGCCATAGCACATTTTAATTATCCTCAACCGGTTATGGTAAAAGATTTTTCCGATGTTTTTAAAGATATGCATGAAAGCATATCTTTAACTTTGGAAAACGATCCCTATGATTCCTCATAACAACCTTATGTGGGTAAGGTTACTGTGAATATTTCTATTGATAAAAAATTGAAAATTGTAAACAATCATGAATTGTTTTTAGTATTAACTACCCAATCCCTTTTTAACGGATATAGTTATGTGGAGAAAAATTTAAAATATATCTACAAGTGTATATTTCTGCCTGTGAACACAAAAACCTTCACTTTTAATAATATTCATCCGGGGACTTACTATTTATATTCCTATAATGATATTAACGCTGAGAGAAGGCATTTAAGCGGAGATTATTATAGTTCAAACATAAGGAATAACGCCTTTACACTTGGTTTTAACAGCCATATAACAGTTGATACTGTAATAGATTCTGGTTTTGCCTTAATATCTATCTACTGAGCTTCTTGCAAAAATAATATTTTTGCAAGAAGCTCTTAAAATGGAAATTGCTAACTTATTATGGTATAAAGAATAAGTATTTTACTAACTTAATATATTTTTAGTTTTGCAATTTCCTCTATTATTTATATTTAAGTTCAGATTTATATCATAGTCAAATTTATTTTATAGTACCTGCAGCCTTTGCAATAAATACAAATCTTTCCGGCGGCACAGGAAATAGATTAAAGAGAAGCAAATTGCTGATCAATGAGAATAAGCGTAGAGTATAATCTTTAAAAGAACGATTGAGTTCACCTGCATTTTGAGGCGCAGCGGAAAAATGTCAGGTGCAACGATGTGTTATGTGTTTTATCCTTTTTTCCTGGCATGAGTGATCAACGGCTTCTGTCCCTTATCTTTAAAGCTGACAACGATTTTCTCTGCTTTATCAAATGGAACAGTTATAAAAGAGAATTTGTCCATTACCAGTATATCTCTGATATCTTTGGATTTAATTGAGACTCTACTCATAATAAGCTCAACAAGTTTTTTGGCATTAAACCTGTCTTTCTTACCAAGTGCGACAAAAAGCCTTGCTTTACCCTGTCCGTCAAGTTGCTTTCCCTTTGCGGCGACCTCATTTATTTCACCATAGGCATCAGGATTGAGATCTTCTTCGAAACTATATTTTAGCAGAGCGGCTAATATTTCTGCCGGAGTATTATCCTCAAGCAATTTCTCAGCCCAGTTATGATATTTAGTATCAATCTCATCTTCGAGAATAGTCGTCAGATCATCGTATATCTTTTTCTTTTTGACTTTGATAATATCTTTGACTTTTGGTACGTGTGATTTCTTAATATCAGTCCTAGCGATCCGCTGTATAAACATCAGTTGCTTATATTCGCTAGGAGTAATAAAGGTAATAGCGGTGCCCTCATTCCCGGCTCGTCCTGTACGGCCTATTCGATGAACATATGCCTCCGGATCCCCCGGCAGTGAATAGTTTATAACGTGGGTAAGGTTATAAACATCAATTCCACGTGCCGCAACATCTGTTGCTATAAGAATATTAACCCGTTGTTTCTTAAATTTTTCAAGCGTTTTTTCTCTTTGTGCCTGTGATATATCTCCATGAATAGCTTCTGCATCATATCCTCTATCCGTTAAATGAGTTACAAGGGAATCGACATCGTTCTTTGTTCTGCAGAAAACCAACCCATAAAATTCTTCTTCAATATCAATGATCCTGCACAGCGCCTCAAATTTGTCAGAGGCTTTTACTTCAAAGTATATTTGCTCCGTTAGATTCGTTGTCAGTTGCTCTTTCTTAACCGTAAGAAACTCATACCCTTCCATGTATTTGTGGGCAAGGTTCTTTATCCTTCCCGGCATTGTTGCAGAAAAGAGCAGCGTCCTTTTTAAAGGATTTGTATGCTTCATCATTTCTTCAATATCTTCGATGAATCCCATATTAAGCATTTCATCACCCTCATCAAGTATCAGGTGCTCGATGCTGCCAAGTTTTAGTGTCTTTCTGTTAAGATGATCAATTACCCTCCCTGGAGTCCCAACTACAATATGCACACCCTTTTTGAGGCTGCGTAACTGCTGATCAATAGATTGACCACCATATATGGGTACTATTATGAGATTCCTATTCACTTTGAGTGAATTGATTTCTTCTGCTACCTGAATGGCCAACTCTCGTGTAGGAACCAGAATGAGCGCCTGAACTGTTTTGGAATCTGTGTCGACCATTTCTATCAGCGGTAAGCCAAATGCAGCTGTTTTGCCTGTACCTGTTTGGGCCTGAGCGATGATATTCGTATCATCTCTCAGCATGAGAGGGATAGTCATAGCCTGAATCGCGGTTGGCTCTTCAAAACCCTTTTTATTAATGGCGTCCAGCGTTTTTGCTGAAAGTCCAAGGTCATTAAATGTCTTTTTATTTTCCATATATTTCTCTTTTTCTAAGTATTATCCATTTGCTTAGGTCGAATTTAACAAGTATACCATATTATCTGTAAAAAAAATACCAAGACCAAGGGTACAATTTTGTTAGCATTTTATTGTTTTTCTGCTATCTATACTGTGTCAAAGTAAGGTGTCAGCTGCATATCTCTTTGACTCGTCCTACATCCCCGCTCGTTAATCTTACCTTTATGCCATGGGGATGTGAAGGAGAATTTGTCAAGATATCTTTGACAACTCCTTCGGTTAATTTACCACTTTTTTGATCTTGTTTTAATACGATCCTGACTTTAAGGCCTTGCTTTATATTCAATCTTTTTTTTCCATCCATAATTATATTATATACTCCAAACTGCTATCATCCAAGAAATTCTTTATTGGCGCTGCATAATATACTCGGCTTAGTTGCTGCCTTTGGTTGATTACATATAACATGAGCAATATACTTAGGAATAATTCTTTATATTGCTTAAACAGTCAACTAGTTGCACTCGGCAATAGGCAAAGTGAGAACGGGAAACAGATAGCTGAGAAGAATTTATTTTCACTGCGCAGGAACATGAAAAATCATTTATTTTTATTCTAGAGTAAAAGAAGAAACTTAAAAGTGAAAGGACAATTCAAAAGCAAAGGGTAAAAAAGAGCCGCCTCTTATAAGATCTTCATTCAATAGCACTTGAGAATAAAAACAGATATTTATCATCTCAAGAATTGTAAAGTATAACCCTCCACCAGTTGTATAAATAATGCCCTGTTCATCAAAATCTATAAAATTATAATAACCTGCATCTACATAAAAAATGCAACCAGGTTGTATTATATTGTTTGCTATCTCGGGTAAATTTATTCTTAAGTCAAAATTTCCTGCTACCTTCAGGCGACTATCAAATCTTCCGGGTTCCAAGCCACGCACAGAATATCCTAATGCCGGTTTTGGTCTTCTTCCTCCTATTGTACGAAGAGCATTTATTGGAATATGATCTCCCGACAGGTAATCAGCAGTAAAAAGAAAACCGCAGTATGCGCTTAACACATTAGCAAAAGAATCCGGAGCAATGTCAAAAATGGGTATAAATGCACAAAAGGTTAAATTATATCTTATAAAATCGGATAATCCAAAAATAGTATTTGCTAAAAATTCAGGTGCTAGTTCCACTGAAGCTTCGAATTCCATTCCGGACCGCATATTATGAAGATAATTTCTATCAAGCTCATTCCAAATAACACCTAACAGCAGAGAATTTTGGAATATACCTTCTTTATCCGGGTAATCACACGAAAAAATCAATTGTGGTGAGGTGGGATTTTGATCTTGAATATAAGCATCATACCTCAGTTTATAAAAAACAAAAACATCAAATAGATTTGCATTCAGACATTCGTTCCACAGCAGCCCTTGCTCCAATCCTAATTGGAGCTGGAAATTTTGCCGCGTATAATAGGGGCTGATTTCTGGATCAAAACCTGGAAGTGAACCATTATAAGGGCTTCCATCAGGTTTTCGAAAAAAACCAATCCTTTCGTACCCGGCACCAAGTTCGATCCAAAAAACTGTATTGATATCCCCGTGAAATAGGGAGAATGGGAATGCCAAATGCAAATCTAAACCCCATATTCTTGGCGTTGGTATTATGATGATGTCTGATGTTGAATCATTTTCAAGTGAATATGATGATAAAGGTACGAACAATAGTAAAATCAGAATCATGACTGTTGTTTTTCTTTTCATATAATTTTCATCCTTAAAAGATATGATTGTTATTTTATAAGACATTCTTTTTTTATAATGAAAGTAATAATTTTATCTCTTTGTACTTTAAGTTCTAATATGTCCTCATTAAGATAAAATCTATTTAAAACAAGATTGCAGTATTGACTAAGATCGATTGTATCGGTTCTCTGCTTGTTTATCTCTATAATCCTGTCCCCAACCTGTAATCCCGCTTTTTGGGCGGCTGAATCATCATAAATTAATCCGATTATGAGTGAGGAATCCTTTTCAACATAGATAAAAGTTAAGCCGTGTCCGCTAAAAGATGTACTTGATTTCTTGTCAGAATACGGAGTTAAGAAAAGTTGGTTTTTATTCCAATCTATACTTAATATATAATCTTCAAAAAAGCCATTGCCAATATTTGCTATAGTATAATCATCTTGAAATGATATAAAAGTATAAGGCAGGGCGAGTTCCCCAAGTAGTATGTTGGGCGTTTTTATGCATATTATATTACCGCTAACTTGACCGAGAGCGTCCGTACGTATATAGCCGTTGCCTTTAATGAAATTGAGATTCTCATATATATTTTTAAAATTTGAGCACTCATTAATATTAATCCCCATATCCATTCCGCTTGAACTTGAAAATCCCAAATCGATTATGAATTCTCTGTGAAGAGAAGGAGAGAATTCTACTTTTACAACAGGGTAATATCCGTTTTTTAAAATGAAAAGCACCTTTTTGGTATTTTCGCTTTTTGGGATTATTGAGGGTGAATCACTTAATGTTAATCGCAGGTTTTTATAATCGATCTTACAGTAAGGTATAAGATGTAGACAGCGGTTGCCTATAATTCCATCTACTCCTATGCACTTGAAAATTGGTGAAGTGTTTAAATCCATTACTGCCGCAGGAATTTCATTAAAAACTATAGTGCCCAGATGCAATGTATCCAATTCTGTATAATTCACTACTTCTTTTTGTCGCCCACTTGAAATATGCCCTTTTGCCAATACTTCTAAATTATTATCCTGGAAGATCTGTTTTGAGATAATACAAGAACCTGCTCCGGAATCTAAGATAAAGCGGTAATTTTTACTTCCTTCATTTATCCTCGCCTTTACGATTATAATTCCCATAGAATAGTCAAAAGGGATTATTTCAGTGAATTGAGAGTTAATAATTCTTCCGCTTTTTAACAAGGATAAAATGTCGCTTGAAATACAGGAAATAATTGATAAACAAATTAGAATTGTACATAAATATTTTTTCATGAATAGTTTCATATCAATAACTCCTTTTTATATAAAATTAATACAATAATGTACTGACAGTAGCTGTATTGATTAAATAGCAGAATTATGATAATAAATAAATAAGTTCATGTAATTTATCTTTTTGTATGATTTTTAATAAATAGTATCATCTTTTTGTATGATTTTTAGAATCTATGAACCATGTAATGACTTTTGCATATGCGGTATCGACCTGTCTTGGTTTTGGAATAATTATTGGATTATTTGTCTATTATCTTAATCACAAAGACAGGATAATATTCGCTTATATTCTCTTTCTATTGTCGATTACACTTACGGATTTACTCCATTTTTTATCATCTTACTTCGAGTTATTTGTAGCTAATACGATAGTGGTTGTCTATACACCGTTACAGCGCATGGTGCCGGATTTAAACTGGTTTCGATTTATTAAAATGATTGCAGGCAGTTCTTTTATCGCAACGCTACCATTTTTTATTAACCGCTTTTTAAATCCTGAAAAAAAACTAAAATTTGTTAATATCACCTTTCTTGCATTATATATTGTGTTGGTTGTTTTCGATTTTCATCTTTATTTCACGGATTTGATAATTATCAAGTCGCTTGTATTTATACGAAACACATTATGGTCTTCTGCCATTACCGCAGCCATTCTTTATACGTTTATCTTGTTTATTCTATTGAATAAAAACATACAAATTAAAGAAATAAAATACTTTTTTATAATTGTTTTGATTGTCGCAAGCATAGTAATCCCTATTTTTATCTTCAATAATGTTTTAAATTTATCAATTTTCTCGGGGATAATTCCTTCATCTTTTGATATCCGACCTTTGTTTTTTATTATATGGCATTTTTTCAATATTATTTATTTTGCTAAATATTTATTCAGGCTTTCACAGCAACAGCAGTTCGGTCTACCGAATGACAGCGATTTGGATCGTTATGTATTTACAAAGCGTGAGAAGCAGGTGTTATTATTACTATTGCATGGTGAAAGTTATAACTCGATTTGTGAAAAACTCTTTATATCACTTCCCACTGTAAAAAGCCATGTATACAGCATTTATAAAAAGACGAACATGAAAAACAGGATAAGTCTTTTGCACTTTTTTCAAAGTGACAATTATAAAAACTAGGAATATTTTGAAATATAGGCTTCAATGTTTGTATTTTTTACTTTTTTTTTCTGTTGTTATTTCAAGTATAGTAAAAAAAATGACAATAAAAAATATTTTCATTCGCATAAAATAAAGATATCTGGACACGAAAAGCATCTTAACGATCGGGTTCAGGCGCATTGCGAAGCGTAGCGGAACAACATCGCCTGCAACCCATTGTTAGCCCATTCCCTGTTCCGGTTCCACTTCCAAAAACCAGTAGCCCTCATGGTGGAATTGTCCTTTGGTCTTAAGCGAAAGGGCCGAAGAAAATATAGGGCCCGCCGTGACGATGGTGTGGTATTCCCCCAATTCGCCTGAAGAATCTACTCCGGCCTTCTCCAGTTCAGCTATAGTCTCCCTGTCTATGGTCTTTCCCAGGAATTCTTTGTCTAACTTATCGTCCTTCAGCACAACAATAATGGCTTTGAAGCCGAGAGTAATAAACTCGTCGAGTAATTTCCGGCGATCTTGTTTCCAAAGTGGATGAACCGGGGCAATATTGTTGATGGCACACACCCGGTTTACCCAATCTCGATGCGAGTCAACGTCGATATCGCCAAACACTCCGCTTGCTATCCCGTTTTCTCTGAACTCGCGAAGGGCAGAGATAAACACGGACTCATATTCATTCCATGATGCCGAGCGAAATACAAGCGGGATGTCCAAACTCCGGGCCTGGTTCTGGATAAGGGCCGGAGGAAGCCAATGAGACCGGGATTTCATGCCGTCTTCTGCCATCATTGTCAGCAGGCATTGGGGTTTTTCTCCATGTTGTAATGCACGATAGAGTGCAAGACACGAATCTTTACCTCCGCTCCATGAGCAGAAAAAAGGCCGGTTGCGAAGAGGCTGTATCATCTTTCTGTTTTCATCCTCACCTGTTCGGGTAACGTCTTTTTGAGCAGCTTGCCGTTAAAGTGGCACGGATTTTGCCAAGGAGCGAAGCGACGGTAAGATCTTATGCCTTAGGTAAGTCTGCTGTAATTGGGTGTTTAATACTATAATTTTTTTAAACACAACATATTTATTATAAGCTTTTGGCTTTAAAAAGATAAGGATTCTTTCGTTTAATAATATCTAATAACGGTGTGAGCATATATGCGTTTTTATACGCTGCCAAACCCTTTATGCTATTTTTATTGAGTTAAAATCCCATGCACCATTACCTGCCGAAGCCATGTAATTGACTGCGAAGGCAGATTATTTTTTATTGTAATGTGCAAAATATTCATCTATTTCAGTTCTTAACTCTATTCCTATTCTTTCAAAAATATCTAATAAAGTAGAATATGCCCCTTTACCACCAAGAAAATCCCAAAATTCATTTGCAACTTTCAATTCATTTTCAAGGTCTATCATACCCCTCATTGTCCATCGATTATACTGTTGTGGTTCATATGGATTATATGGAATTGCAATTATTGTTTGAACATTTGCAATGGGATTCACTGCAAGTGTTGCGGCTACCCATTCTAATAATGTCCGTTTAAATTCTTTTAAACCTCCCGCATTAGGTTTTGCGGTCTTAATATCTATTAAAAAAATCGTCCCATCATCTTTAATAAGTTTAACATCAACTTTTGTAGGTTTAACAGTTTGCATTTCTCCTTTCTGACAAACTTTTCTAATTGCAATAATTTCATCGTTTTTATTAGGTGATGATTTTGCAGTTGCAAGATTGTCTATAATGGATTGAATAACTTTATGAGCTTCTGATGATATTTGCGTCCCTGCTGTTTGTTGTGATTCTGCACTTGCAAACCT
>Ga0315549_1001563_pt1 | contig 23399 bp, 28 predicted proteins | sample SalMarSW160200MG_FD_203101 | JGI IMG/M metagenome (GOLD analysis project Ga0315549, IMG submission 203101) | Salt marsh sediment microbial communities from the Plum Island Ecosystem LTER, Massachusetts, United States - Salt Marsh Sediment SW1601-200 ... | reverse complement strand
CATATCAATCCCAGTTAATTAGAGCCGATTAGCTACTATTGTCATTCCCGCAAAAGCGGGAATCCAGAATCCTTATTATTTTAGTCTGCTAATCGTGATATCGGCTCTTTCTTACTGAAATTATTATCAGCTAAATCTGTGAAAAAAATTGGATGCAATGATTTTTGCTACTCGGTAATTTCTTCAATAGCTCTTGCTACAATATAGTCCGGCAGCTTCTGCAGGGCCGGCTTTGCCTCATAAGCCGATATAATGCTCCTGTCCGGAAAGGCCCCTGCTTCTTTTATCATCTCATCCGCTAACAGCCGTAATTTCCGCTCTGTCATCTCAGTCTGGGCCTTTTCGCGTGCCAATTTCACCAAATCCTCAAATTCCTCCCGGCTGTCGTACCAGTTAAGCTGCAATTCCAATTCAAAGGCATCCTTAACGCTCGTCCGGTCGAAAAGATACTGAATCCCAACCGGATTGTAGCTTTCCATCCGTTCATCCACAAATGCTAAGCTCGCATCTCTGTATGCAGCGAATTTGTCCTCGTCAAAGTCCCCGAATCCGAGTTTTGCAATCTCCTCGGCCAACAGTTCCTCTATTCTCTTTTCCAGAATAGTCTTTTTGGCCTCCAGCCGCTCATACAGGGCTTCATAATACGCCCTCAAAAGCAAGTTAACTTCGTTCATTTGTCTTCCATAGTGTTGTTCGCCATTTCTTGTCACAGGCCATCATCAGCGAATTATACGATATCAGGCCAACTAATGCCATTACCGTTGAACCCAGCCCTTCCGAAGGGCGGGGTGAACATTTCAAATTTAATAACACAGGGTGTTGACAATGGCTATGGCAGCAGTCAAACTTATACACAGTTCTTAGAATTGTTTCTTTTTGTAAGTTACCAATACTTTTTGGGGAGCATAAATTATGAAACTTAACATTGCTCGTATTGACGTGTGGGCTGCCAGCATAAAGGACCAGCCCGGCGGATTAGCCGAGAAGCTTGAGCCGCTCGCCCAGGCAGGTGTCAATCTTAAATTTGTCATTGCTCGTCGTGTTCACGAAAAAGCAAAAAAAGGTGTGGTCTTCGTTACACCCATCAACGGCACCAAACAAACAAAAGCCGCTAAGAAATCAGGTTTTACAAAAACCAAATCTCTCCAGGGACTGCGAATCGTCGCTGCCGACAAGGCAGGCCTTGGCGCCAAAATAACCAAACAACTCGCTGAAGCCAAGATTAACCTGAGAGGTTTTTCAGGCGCCTCTATTAATAAACGCGCCGTCTTTTACCTAGCTTTTGACCAGGCCGCCGACGTCAATAAAGCTATGCGCATACTCAAAGCTATGTAACCAATCCCCTGACGAGTTATTTTTCTAACGGGAAAACCTCGATAAGGGTATGCGAAAGCTCCTGGATTGCCCGACTTACCTGCGGCGAGATGGATTGGCCAAATTCGGCTTGTGCCGGTTGAATCCCGAGAAATGACACATCAACCTTGATACTTTGACAGACCATATCAACAAACACGTGGGGCGATAGCATATGAGTTGAAATGACAAATGAGTCGAGCTGGTCAGGTTCGAATATTTTTATCGTCCCGGGCGAGGCACCAAAATCTACAGCATCAATAACAAACAGATTCTGCGGAGCTTTTTTAATGATGGGCTGGATATAATTTTCGGGCACGGTGCCGGCATCTATCACTTCCGCACCGATTTTTCCGTCAAGCTGCTCACACACAAGCGGCCCTGCTCCATCGTCGCCCTTCAAGGTATTGCCGATGCCGACAATAAGCGTTTTGGAGCAACGCATTTTATTGAGGTGCTCTAAGAGTTGCTGGTCAACGCCCATAATATTACTATAAACGGATATTCAGCTCGCATTTGCACTTCGGGCACAAGATTCGCATAAAATCGCTTGTCCGGACTTCGCCGGTTTCCTGCGGCTTATGAATCTGTTTCGGCTGGGTGGTAAGCTCACCGCTTTTGGCAATCAACAGCGAAGGATTGGTATAGGCCAACGGGCCAAGCTTTTCGTAAAGCCATACAAGGTGTTTTTTGGTGCCAATCAAGGCACCACACTTTTCGCATAGCTGAAGTTCAAACTCGTGGGTCTCAACGGTGTCTTCCCTGTTTAGAGTGGCTAAATCCCACTTGTTCGAGAGCTTGATGCCTGTCCCTGTCGTGCAGTTGGCCTCGCAATTGCCGCAAAAGATGCAGGTATCATACCGGTGGGTGATTTTTCTTACCGGAGGGTCGGCATCGAGGTCATCAACCATAGTCAGGCATGACGGGGACGGACAGACGTTTACGCACGCCCCACAGCCGATGCAGGTATCAAGGTCAAACTCCGGCTTGCCCCTATACTTTTCAGGAACTACACACGGTTTATCCGGAAACCGAGTAGTGAAACGCGGCGAAAAAACCGCGACAACTGCCTCTTTTAATTCTCTTAACTTTGGAAATCGCAATTTTCAAACTCCCGCTTATGATAGATTATCGTACTTGTTTTTCCTTCTCTTGACCATATTTATCGACAACACTTTGCTCCCACAGCTTTACACCGGAGGCATAAGCACCTTTAGCAATTGCATGTGCAGCCGTAGGTGAAGTTATCAGAATAAACACGGCACAAATAATCGCCCTGGTAGCGATGGGACCGACGCCGCTAATAACAGCAATACCGATTAATAACAGGATAGTGCCAAGAGTTACACACTTTGTCGAGGCCTGCAATCGGTTATAAACATCAGGGAAACGCACCAAACCGATACAGCCGAATATATCAAACAAAATTCCAATTGTTATTAAAGTGTATCCAATAAAATCAATCATCGAAACTTCTGCCCTCCAAAAACTTTGCCAATGCAAGGGTTCCAATAAAGCTCAGCAGCGCCCAGGCAAGAGCAATGTTTAGATAAAAATCCTTCTTAGTGCCCAAAGACAAAAGTGCACAGAATCCAACAATGACAATACCTAATATATCGATAGCAACGGTCCTGTCCGGTGCACTGGGGCCCCGGCCTATCCGATATAAACACAAAAAACAACATATAAACAAGCCGATATAAAATATGTGTAATAACGTCTCCATTTTTCCTCTTTTCTATTCAAAGATTTTCTGCAAGAACCACTCAAATCTTTGAGCAATGAATTGAGTTGCCTGCTCAATATCGTCAGACTTGACATTAATCCAGTGGACATACAAATGGCCATCATCAGTCAAATCTACCGTTAAAGTGCCGGGCGTAAGCGTAATAGAATTAGCCAGTGCGGTTATCCCGGATTCGGTCTTCAAATTTGTCTTTATTTTTACGATTCCCGGTCTTATAGGCATCTTGGGATGCAGGGCACGATAGACAACATCAAAATTTGCCTTTATTATATAATAGAAAAATACTGGAATATAAACCACAAGCCAAAACAGCCGCACCGGTGAAAGAAACACATGATGTTCCTTAGGCAAAATCTCATGAAACAAAACCGCAACTATAATGGAAGCAATCACACCAGCAGTAAAAAACTGCACGTCAATCCGACCATCAACAAAAGGCCAGGCGCCAAATATCCAAATGATTAAAGCAACAACAAAATAAACTACTCGCCTCATATTATTACACTTTCTCCACCATTGAAATTACTCTATCTGCATATAAAAGCCCTTCCTTGAGAACCTCAACCGCAGGTTCAAGAATATTAGACTTTAAAACCGGCATCAATACTAACAATCCCATAAGCACACACAAACAAGCTAAAAACACCATCGCAACAAGCATAGTGCCCCTGTTTTCTTTTATTTGTTGCAGATTTTCAGGCAGCTCACCGAGAAATACATATCTCTGAACCTTCAAATACATAATTAAAGTGCACAAACTTACAAAAACAATTATCGCCGCAATCCAGTAAAAGTGTGCCTGGACCGCTGCAACCACCAGAATCAGCTTGCTCCAAAACCCGCTAAAAGGCGGAATGCCGACAATAGAAGCAGACGCAATGGTGCAGGTTGCGCGCGTTACCGGCAGTTTTTCAGCAAGTCCGCCCATCTGTTTTAGCTGCCTTGTACCAGTTGACATTTGCACCGAACCGCTGGTCAAGAACAACAGGGCTTTATAAACAGCATGGTTTACAAGGTGAAACAATCCACCAAGAATGGCTAAAGATGCCCAGGCCAAATTGCCGCCTCTGGCAATGATAAGGCCGCCAAGACCAATACCGAGAACAACATAGCCAATCTGGCTGATGCTCGAATAGGCCATAAGCCGCTTCAAATCCCACTGCCCTATCGCCAGAAATGCTCCGGCAACCATACTAACAATGCCGAGCGTAACCAATAACCAGCCGATTGAGACCGAGATTCCGAATACATTGAAAATCATCCTGGCAAGGGCATAAATCCCAAGAGTTTTTATCAGGACGCCGGACAGCATAGCTGAAATAGGAGCCGGCGCTGACGGGTGTGCATCCGGCAGCCAGGCGTGGAACGGCACCAAAGCGGCTTTCAGGCCAAAGCCGACAACAAATAAAGTAAGAGCGAAGGTAAGGCCGACATTCAGCCCCGAGCTTTGGATTGCTTTTGAGATATAAGCCATATTAAGCGAGCCGGTATTGCCGTAAACAAGAGCAACCGCAAAGAGGACAAATATAGAAGCTATACTGCCCAGGACCATATATTTAAAAGATGCTTCAAGCTCTTCGTGCTCACCGCCGAAACCGACAAGTGCATAAGAAGAGATAGAAGCAATTTCCAGAAATACAAACAGATTGAAAATATCGCCTGACAATACAACACCGTTCATACCCGCAACCATAAGTAAAAATAAGGTCAGGTATTTTGCCTTGGCGGTATATTGCTCCATATATCTGGCGCTAAAGAGCATTGCAGCAGCACTGACAACGCTTATAACCAAAAGCAAAAGTGAGCTCAAGCCGTCAAGAACAAGATTAATTCCGAGCGGGATGGGCCATTTGCCTACTTCATAGACGCGGGATTGACCGATAGACAAAACGGCCAATACAAGCAGGGAAATAGTTGCAACATTAGCTAATACCGTTGCAACGGCTTTTCCTTTTTTCCCGAAAATCGGAAGTAAAAAAGCGGTCACCAGAGGAATCACAATGAAAACAGGCAAAGGCATAGTCATCCTCTTAACCTCCTTATTTCGGTAATATCAAAGGTGCCATACTTTTCATACATTCTAATACATATAGAAATCATCAGAGCCAAAGAACCCAAACTGATAACAATCGATGTAAGCACCAGCGCCTGAGGCAATGGGTCAACGGCGCTGTTTAAGAACTGGGCAAAAACCGCTTCCGATTCCAGATGGCTTTTGTCAATTATGGGCGCCATACCACCCAGACGATAACCAAGCATAATCAGGAAAAGATTGACGGCATATTCCATAACCATTATGCCTATTACAATCTTAACCATATTCTTTTTGACAGCTGCACAATATAGGCCAATCATAAAAAGTAAAAAGCATAACGCATAAAGCATAAGTTTTATTCCTTTCCATCAAATGGTGTACCAGGCTTAAAATCTTTACAGCAGGTTGAAAGAGTAAGAATGACCAGAAATAATGACGCACCGACCTTTAGTCCGATTGCAATATTCGACAGCGGTATAGTACCCGCACTTAACAGCTCCAGCGGCTGGCCGTATTTCCCAACCAGGAAGTTGACAAAAAACGTTCCGCCAAACACAAACCCCAGAAGGGCTATCAAGGCAAAGGCAAATGCCCCTAAACAATCGAGCTTTGAAGCAAGAGGCAAAGACAGATTTTCCTCTACAAACTCCCTGCCGAACGCCAACATCAACAATACATAAGAGGATGCCAGAATCACGCCGCCGGCAAAGCCGCCGCCCGGAGTAAGATGGCCGGAAATAATAATATAAATGCCAAACAAAAAAATAAGCATCTTGACCCAGCTACTAACGGTTTTCACTATAATCGTCATACCTTTCATTGGTCCAAATCCTCCAGCAATTTTTTGGGCTTTCTTCGCAGTATAACAGTCGCACCGACAATCGATGTAAACAGGACAGTTGCCTCGCCGAGCGTATCGTAAGCACGAAAATCCAGAACGACCGAGGTGACAAGATTTGCCGCACCAGTTCTGGTCAGTCCTTCACTGATGTAGGTCTGAGAGGCAGCTCCAGTAACCTTCGTGAATACAGGCGTGCCGAAATCAGGCAAAGTATCAAACGCTCTTATCCCCGCCAAGAGAATTACGAAGATAATTACCACCGAAATAACCACAGCAAAAAATTCTCTGTCGCCGCTTATAAAGGTCAGGTCGCGGGCAATGGTCGCCCGAATCAGTATAATCAAACCCAGGACCTCTACCACAATCTGGGTTATGGCGATATCAGGCGCACGCAAAAACAAAAACATCAAAGAGCCGCCAAAACCAATTGCACCAACACAAATGACGGCGCTTAAGAGATTGGTAGTCTCTACCGCAATAACCGCAGCAATTATCATAAACAGCAGCAAAATGTAGAACTCAGCCATATCAACCTCACCAAATCCCGCAAATGACAAATAGAATTATCAATAATCCCAGGGTTATCCAGGTCAAATAGGTTGGCAGAACTCCGGAATGCAACCATCGTAAAAATCCTGTCAAGGCCAGCCCCAATTTCCCACCCTGGTTATATGTGTCAAAATAACCTTTTTCCTGGCCGGTATAAAGCTGCTTTAAACCACCCATAGACGAAACAGTTTTATAAAAATGTGTCCCGGATACAGTCATCTGCTCGTTAGTCTGCACTTCACCGCAGGTCCAAGTGGGCACGATTCTGACCTTTTTCGCCAGGGAGCCGATAAGCAAAACCAGCATTCCAAGAACTATACCTATTATTATCAGTATCGTGGCAAGACCTGAGTGCCAGGTGCCGAAAATAGCATTATCCGGTGTATTCAATGCCGGGTAAATAAACATTTTTAACGGCACATGATAAAATATTCCGAAAAATACACATAAAAAGGCAAGTACAACCATTGGAATCCACATAGCTGGTGATACTTCCTTTACTTCTTTTAGCTCATCCGGCAGGCGGGATAGAAACAACGAGTGTATGAGTTTTACAAATGAAGCCAGAGTAAGCGCACTTCCAAACATAGCACACGTTAGCCAGAGGGGCCATAGTTCGGTTGTCCAGCCGGTCTGAATCGTTCCCATCTGAATCACGCCCTGATAAACCATCCACTTGGAAACAAAACCGTTGAGTGGCGGTATTCCGGAAATACTTAAGGCGGCAATCAGACAGGTGACAAAAGTAATCGACATTTTTTTGCCCAATCCACCGAGTCTGTCCAGCTCTGCTGTTCCACTTTGTTGCTCTACGGCCCCGCCACATAAAAACAGGCAACACTTATATATTGAGTGGTTTAACATATGGAATACACCGCCGGCAATACCTACAGGTGTCATTGTGGCTATTCCCAGCACCATATAGCCGACCTGACTTATAGCATGATACGATAACAGCTTCTTGAGATTATGCTGGACCATTGCAACCATCACAGCAATAATAACCGTAGCTGCACCAATCAGAGCCAGGATGAAACTCAAAACTTCAGATTCTAATATAAATATTTCCCGCACAATTATCACCAGAAGATATATCCCCAACAGTTTGTCAATTGCAGCGGGTAAAAGTGCCATCACCGAAGCCGGTGCGTATTCACCACTGGTGGGAAGCCAAGTGTGTAAGGGCAATGCCCCAGCTTTGGTAATGGCGGCTGTCATTAGCAGTAAGAATGCTATGATAGAAAGTGCGGAATTTGTCGCCAAGCCGATATCGGAGATAACAAGTGTGCCGGAAAGCGACCATATCATCAATATCCCCAGCAGAAAAGCGGCATCGGACGCCCCTATCATCGCAAAGCTTTTTGTCGCCGCAAAATTGGAATTTTTACCCCCTGTGGCTATCATAATATACAGCGAAACAGTAACAATCTCCCAGAATATAAGTAAAAACAGCAAATGATTACTAAGCAATATCCCGGCCGAACCACCTATGGTAATAAGAATGGCGCCATAATATTCATTCAATCGTTTTGCCCCGGCCATCGATTTCAACGAATATAAAGTAATCAAAAATCCAAAGCCCATAGCAAACATCAGTATAAATGTCCCAAGGGCCGTAGCATTGAGCAACAGGTCAAGTTTGAAATCGCCAATTTGAAAAACAGACCAGGCAAAGCTAACCTGATATTCCCTGGCGACCTTAAATATCAAAATGCCTAATATAAAAGTGACAATTGATATAATCAGCGCTAAGCCGCTGGAAAGCGGTCTGAATCTGTTCGGCAAAAACAACAGCACAAAGCCGACAACAAGAGGAAAAAAGACAATAAATGGCAGAATATTTATTTCCAACTTATATATCCTCCAATTTCCACTCTGGTGCGCCGATTTCCTTCTTTATACGTGCCGTTTTTTCGTGACTCATCTGCAACAAACTCTCATAGTTATGAAGAATTTTGTTGTGTCCGTCAACAACGGCCAGTCTCTCGGTACAGCTATAGCAGGGGTCAACCGCAGCGAGCGTTATTGTAACATCAGCAATGTCTTCTCCAATGCAGGAGGCCTTAAATGAAGGCACATTGACATAACTCGGCGCCCTGATTTTGTGGCGGACGGGCCTGTTGCCGCCATCGCTGCGAACATAATGGAATGTTTCCCCTCTTGGCGCTTCAGCGCGCCCGCATCCTTCACCCGGCGGGATTTCCTTGACCTCTATGGTAACAGGACCATCTGGAAGCTTTTTCAGTGCCTGTTTTATTATCTTAACGGCCTCAAGAACCTCAAGAAGACGCACAACCGCCTTGGCAAAAACATCACCTTCGGGCTGGCTAATCACATTCCAGTCCAAATCGGCATAGGCGGCATACGGGTCATCGCGCCTGACGTCAATTGCAACGCCACTGCCTCTGGCAGTCGGGCCTGTTACCGCATAATCGATAGCGGCTTGCTTCGTCAGGACACCAACACCTTTAAGCCGGGCGTGTATAATAGGGTCATCAAGGACAGCATTGGTCAGCATCGCTGTTTTCTTGTCCACCTTATCCATTTCTTTCAGCATCTTTGGAACAAGCTCGTTGGGAATATCTTCTCTGCAGCCGCCTACCCTTACATTTCCGTAATTATTCCTGTTGCCGGTGATTTCTTCAAGCAAATCAAGAACCGGCTCACGATATTTCCACGCCCACATAAAGACGGTGTCGTAACCGATAAAATGACCAGCCAGGCCCACCCACAATAAATGGCTGTGGATGCGCTCAAGCTCATTGATAATAACACGGATATACTGAGCACGCTCAGGCGGTGTGATTCCGGCAATCTCCTCAACCGCATTTATATAGGCCAAAGGATGAGAGGCCGAGCATATCCCACAAACTCTGGATACCAAAAACGGGACCTGGTCAAACTGCAAAGATTCGCTGATTTTTTCTATGCCGCGATGATTGTAAGATATTCTCACATCTATATCTGTTACCTTCTCACCATCGAGAGTAAGTTGAAAAAACTCCATCTCCTCCTGCAAGGGATGAAACGGCCCAACCGCAAGAACAGGTTTTTTAATGGTCTCTTTCATTTCTTTGCTTCTTTCCTCAATGGATATACACCTTCCGGCCAATCATCAGCCAGAATAAGCCGCTTCAGATTCGGATGGTTCTTAAAATCAATTCCCAATATGTCGTGTATTTCCCTTTCAATCCATTCGGCGCCCGGCAAAAACGGCGTAATTGACTCTATCGCAGGATTATCACGTCCCCGGATAAACGCCTTCACCGTTACCACACAGCCGGTCTCGTCATTTGAATAATGATAGAGAATTTCAAAACAATCATCAGAATCGATTCCGGTTGCAGTAATAAATCTCAAAGCCACGTTCTTAAACAGAAATTTGTTGACAGCATAGGCATTTTCCGACTCACACAGAAGAAATATCCTGTTATGCGGCTTATGCTCTACGTCTATAAGCTTGCCTTTTATTTCTAACAGTTTGGTATTTAATTCTTCCTGTTTCATATTTTCTTATCTCGCTATAGAGTCGAAAGGACCTTCAGCACGCCCGATATCATAGCTTCCGGCTTCGGTGGACAGCCCGGCACATAGGCGATAATGGCATTAGGGTCCACTTCCCTGATTATCTTATCAACCGGCCCTGCAACGTGATACCCTCCCTCAAAGATACCTGTCCCGCCGGCACAGGCACCTATGCAAAAAACAATACAGGGCTTCGGCGTCTGACGATATATTTCCCTTAAGCGTATTGCCGCCTGGCGTGTGCCCACACCGGTTACCAGCAAAGCATCAGCGTGCCGAGGAGAGCCAACCAACTTGATACCGAACCGTTCAATATCGAACTTAGGCGTAAGCAGATTAACGATTTCGATATCACAATTGTTGCACGCGCCGGCATTGACGTGAAATACCCATACCGACTTTTTCAATGCTTTCATTTTCAAACCCATAAATCAATTCCTGCGGCGAAGTTCACCCTGAGCGAAACCGAACGGGCTCAAGGCAAGCTCATAACCAATTGCAGCCCAAAGTATTACCTATCAAGGCCAACACAACAGCCAAAGCCAATAACAGACCACAATAAACCCAGAAAAACTTCATTGCCTGGTCAATCCGAACACGTGGATTTGTATTCTTTATCAAAATAATCAGCACCAGTATAAGCACATACTTGCCGAGCCCTGCCAATACACATATTCCAATCAAGGCCAGTAATGCCATTATGTCTATATACTTGCTGAATCTTGCCAACAGACCTGCTACCGCAAAAATCAACAAAGCTATTATTCCCACAGGGACACCCCCTACCGGCTTTGCAAGCCCTGCCCAAAACTCTGCACTCAAACCTCCGAGAAATACCATTACCAAAAACAAAGGCAATACCACAAGCATCACCGCCTGCATAAGTTTCCAGACGGCAAGTAACGCCCCGGAATATTCTATTAAAACACCGCTTCCAAGCTCGGTTTCTGCTTCTGCCATATCGAACGGAACAAATCCGAGTTTTGCCTGAATACATAATAGCGCCACTAAAAATGCCAGCATACCGGATATGCTGAAAGCCGGTGCGTGCTGAGCAATCGCAGCCAAACTAAGCTGCTCGCCCGGCCCGACCAGCCCGGCTGTTTTTACAATTACCACGATAAAAGCAAGCACGAGCGACAATTCATAACCCATAACCAGCTTCATCTCGCGGCCGGCACCAACTGTAGCGTGGGGACTTGCGCTGGCGCTGCTGCCAAGAATCAATGCCAAAGAAGGCAGCACCATCAGGTAAATCGCCACGATAATGTCGCCAAGAAACGCAGACTGTGTGACAGCTATCCGCCAGAGCATCATCGAAAGCAGCAGCACACCCGCCAGGCCAATAAGCGGCGCACCAACAAAGACGGCCCGCTGGGCCTGCTCAGGAATAAGAATCTCCTTGCCCGTCAGCTTGGCAACATCGTAAAAAGGCTGAAAAAACGGCGGCCCAACACGCCACTGAACAAGGGCACTTACCTTGCGCACTATCCAGGAAGCAACCAGGCCGAGGATAACAGTAGCTGGAATAACAACTATCCAAAATATAACATTTAAGGAAACACTCATCTCTTTGCCTTTTCACTGTCTCTCAAAAACGGCTCCCAGGTACTGCCGCCGGCGACTTTAACTACGATATCCTCAAAAACCTCTACCAAATCTCCTTCTACAACAACCTCTTTATAATCTATACTTCCATCTTTGCAGGTATTAACACATAACGGCTTCTCGCCAGGCTCGAGCCGACCTTTGCACACATCGCAAACACTGCTCGGAAAAGGGATAAGGTCGGTGTATATCGTTCCGAATGGGCAGGCAATCGCACAGGTGCCGCAGCCAGTGCACAGCATATTTGCCCGCTTAAGAATGCCTGCATCATTATTTTTGCTCGGCACCTTCTCCAGAGCATCCTGGGGGCAGGCACTTATACAAGGTGCCGACTCGCACCTGCGGCAAACCAGGGCGAAACGAATCATCTCAAGAAGCGAATCAAAACCCTTGTTCTCAGGATGATGCTTATACGAACACCGCACGCCCGACTCGCCTTGAGTTGCGCATTTTGCCAAATCTATTATTAACTTCGCTCCCATACAAAACCTCATCTGTCCTAATCCCAGATGTTGGGATAGTCTTTTATCTGTTCGTAGGTAAATACCGGCCCATCCTTGCAAACATAATATTTCCCAATCATACAATGCCCGCATTTACCAAAGCCACAGCTCATGTTTTTTTCCATCGAAAGATAGATGTCTTTAGCTGCAAACCCAAACTCCAGCAATTTCAGTGTAGCGAACTTCATCATAATCGGCGGGCCGCAAACCACAGCCGCGGCGTTTTTAATATCCACATCATCAGGTTTAAGAATCGTCGTTACAACACCGACATTGTCTTTCCACTGGCCATTTGCCTTGTCCACTGTAAGTCTCAAATCAACACCATCAATCTTCTGCCAGGAGCCGAAAAGCGTGTTTTTATAGATAAAATCTTCCGGTGTCTTCGCCCCGTACCGGCACACAACAGTTTCGAAATCCTTTATCCTGTCAACCAGTGTTAAAAATAACGACCTGATTGGCGCTAAACCCACGCCACCACCGACGATGTATATCTCCTTGCCAACAAAATCATCTATCGGATATCCATTACCATACGGGCCGCGAATACCAACCTTTTGTCCTTTTCTGCAACTATGCAACTGTCCCGTCATCCGCCCGGCCTTCATAATAGTAATGTCCATCTGGTCGGTTACAGCAGGAGACGAGGACGGCGTAAATGGCGCCTCCCCCTCACCCGGCAGGGTAAGCTCCACAAATTGACCCGTCTTAAACTTCATTTTTTCTTCAGGCACAACGACAAATGTCTTAATCGTTGGCGATTCATCTATAACTTCTGTAATTTCACCGTTAACAGGTTGGTAAAGATTGCGGTTCATTTTGTAGCTTTCGCTTCTTTCCTGCCTTTGCCTTTAAGTTCCTGATTCAGCTTCTTCAATACTCTCCGGATATCTATATCCCCGGCTTCAGCATCGACACACCTGCCGCATCCGACACACATATTGACACCGTATCTGTCGAAAAAATAGGCAAGTTTATGCATAAGACGGTGCTTCAATCTTTCTCCAAGTACCTTTCGCGGATTCGCACCACCGGCCACCTGGGCGTATGTAAGCCGCATACAACTGTCCCACATCTTCATTTTGCCAAAATAATCCTTCTGCTTCGTGTCGTAAAGATAAAAACAGTGACAGGTGGGACAGACCCTCGTACAGGCCTGACACTCAACACAGGTCTTCGCCTCTTCGTCATACACATCACAGTCCTGAGTTTCCGTCATAATATCTCTGATTGTCGCATCAAATTTCAACTCGGCATTATTCTCCTGTAGTTTCTTTTTTGTCTCGGCCCTGATTTTATCCCGCTCATTCAAAGCACTCTCAGGCACTTCGGTAAACAGGTTGGAATTCTTATCAAGGAAATCTCTGCCTTTTTGCGAATCGGCCTCAACGATAAAGCCGTTTTTAACCTGCGAAACATTCAAATCAAATCCGCTCTCAGCATAGGGCTGACCGTCAAGAACATTGCAGAAACAGCTCTCGCCCGGCTCAAAACAATCGGAAGAGATTATAAACATCTTCTGCCTACGAGCGACATAAAATGGGTCTTCAAATTCGTCTTCCAAAAAGACCTTATCCAGGATTTCGATAGAGCGCAAATCGCAGTCCTTAAGCCCGAAGACAGCAAACGGTTTTATGTCCTCCGGCTCCAAAGATTCGGGAAAAACCGCAGCAAGCTCACGCAGCGGAAACAAAAATTCCTTTACCGGCATACAAGCTCTTATATTATTAAACTCTACTTCGCTTGATGCAGAAGGGTCGTATCTGCTGAATACATAGTGCTGCCCACTCTTTTTCGGAACATAAATGTCCATCTGCTCAGCGACAGCATCTAAAAACGGCTTCAATTTACTTATAAAAACTTTTTCCATTTTTCTCACTTTAATCCGCCGTACGTCTGGCGGATAAACTCCCAAATCTTATTATTATACCATTTGAAACTCAACACGCTGAAATATAATACGGCAAACGGGCAAGGTCTATTGCAATATCAATAGTGATTACTTTAACCCTTTTGGGTACTACAATATAACAGGGAGAAAAATTCAAGATTCCTTTTACATCAGCCTTTACCAGGACATCGGCTATACATTGGGCGGCATCTCGCGGTACTGCTATAATCGCAAGTCTGATTTTTCGCTTTTTTAACGTCTGTAAATTTGAAACATCTTCAACAACAATATTGCCTACCTTCCGACCGATTTTTCTGGGATTAACCTCAAAAGCGGCAGCGATGTCAAAACCATATGCCCTGAAACCCGGATACGCCAGAACAGCCGAACCCAAGTTACCTACCCCAACCAAAGCAGCTTTGCGAACAATATGAAGCTTCAGAATTTTTTTGATTTCCTTTGTGAGCCTGTCGATTTTATAGCCGACACCGGGCTTACCAAACTCACCAAAATAGGAAAAATCTTTTCTTATCTGCCAAGCATTTACGCCCATAAAATCAGCCATATCCCGGCTCGAGATATTATGTTGGCCCTGTTCCAGCAAAAGCAACAATCCCCTCAAATAAAGAGGCAGCCGCCGAACAGTCTCATCAGGAATCCTATGGTACCTCATAATTTATACTACGATTATTTAATACTTGAGTTCACATTCACAAAGTAAACAATATATAACATTTTTACGAATCTGTCAAACACATTTATAAAATGTGGAACAAAACACCAAAAAATTTTTAATTTAACTGCTTTGTTGATATGGGGTTGCTGCAAACAACCAAAAACCAAAAAAAGTAACTTTTGTTAATATTATTTCCATCCGTATATATAACCGAACTGCTTAAAATCCATAAAATAGCCCACTCTTCTTCGCCTGAGACACCGGCCCTTTAACATCAAGTTGTAAGAAATTTACCACTTGAATCGAAAGTGACGTTCCTAAGCTTTTGTGACAAAATTATTTATGCTTGTAAAATAAAGACTTATGACGCTGGCGGAAAACTAAGTGGTGCCAAAACAGCCGGCAACGCAATAGTTTTTAGGATTAAAGCTCAAATGACGTTTTAACGCAGGGACACTATAGATGAAACCGGAAAAACCCCATGATTAATGGGCTATTCCATATTTGCCTCCAGTTTTGGCTTTCGAAGTCATCTATTGCCTCTCATACGATCTCGCTATAGGCCTTCACAGGTATCTCAGCCATCAAAATGATTGAAAAAGACGGCTGGTTCATCGTCTGTTCAAACATAAAACCAAAAAAAGGACTTGTTACAATAGCCGGAAAGCCCGGCGAAGAACTAAGCTGGCCACATCCCGTCTCGCTCTTGATTTCCATCCTCACCGCATCCTGTTGTAACAATATATCCTTTGCATGCAGCCGCAGAACGAAATCCGTTTTCATACTTAACCGGCACTTCCGTCAGCTATCTCCCACAGAGCATCTTATGAATTCCTTCCGCTGCCATTTTAGCATCGGCAATAGCGGTTACTGCATCTAAATTCAGATTTACTATATCGCCACCGGCAAATACTTTGGAAATTGTGGTCATACCGTTTTCGCCAACCTTTACTTTTCCTTGGGGCGTAAACTCCAGTTCTTCAAGGAGCTTTCTCGGTATGAATGAAAAATCAGGAGCCTGGCCAATGGCCTCGATTATCATATCCCCGTCCAAAAACATCTTCTTGTCTTCGTAAAAAGTGGGGCTGAATCTGCCTTGTTCATCAAATACGGATTTGACTTTCACGCATAGCAGCCCTTTTACTTTGCCATTTTCAACTTGCACTTCCTTTGGCCCCCGGCCAGGATTAAATTGAATCCCTTCCGCCTTTGCTTCTTCGATTTCCTCCTGGGTCGCAGGCATTTCGTCCCAGTCTTCCAGAGAGACTGTTTTAGTGAGCACCTTTTGTCCCGGATATTGAATATGCTGCAAACGAATTGCTTCCCTGGCCACGTCCATAGCGACATTTCCACCGCCGATAACGATTACTTCTTTGCCTATTTTTGTTCCTGAGCCGATCTTGTTCTGTTGCAGAAAAGGAAGGGCTAAAAGAGCTTTTTCAATGTTCTTTACCCTTGTTGAACGGCTCACTATTGTTCCTATGCCAAGATAGATTGCATCGTATTCTTTTAGGATATCCTCAAATAAAATGTCTTTGCCTATGGTGGTATTAAATCTAAACTCCACTCCCAGAGAAGCAATGTGATTTACATCTTTATCTATCGCCTCAATAGGCAATCTGTAAAGCGGTGGACCTATTCGCATCATTCCACCACCGCCGGGCAAAGAGTCAAACACAACTACCTTATGACCTTTCAAGGTAAGAAAATAAGCCACAGATAAACCGCCCGGGCCTGCACCTATAACAGCAATCCTCTTCCCGGTAGGTTCAGCCGCCCGGACTTCCAAAGCAGTTTTGTAATCTTTAATAGAATCCGCAACGAACCTTTTTAGCCACCTTATAGCTACTGCTTCTCCTCTAATACTTAGTGAGCAAGCTGCTTCGCAATATTTCATACATACCCTTCCACAGATAGAAGGGATCGGATTATCCTCAAATATTTTTCTTAAAGATTCATCGGGTTTGTCTTCGTAAACTGCCTTGATATAATCTGAAATCTTCAGATGTGCCGGGCAGGCATCCTCACACAATTTACATTCCAGACAGCGTGCGGCTTCTTTTTTGGCTTGTTCTTTGTTGTAACCTATAACCTGTTCAATAAAAGATAGTTTCCTTTCCCCAGGCAGAACCTCGGGCATAGGCACTCGTTGCGGCTCAAACAAGGAGTAGTCCAGATCTGATGCAAATCCTTCGTAGTTTTCTTTGCGGTGCGTCAAACTTGCTTTGAGGATAGAATACTGTCCGGAGCCGAGGAAATGCTCTTTATCTGTTTTTTCATCTTTCGGCAAAAAAGTAAAAGTATTCGTATCAAAGTGGGTGTGGAAATAGTCCCTGGATAGTCTCAAGGAACCGACAGGGCAGATGTCCACACATAAGCCGCAAAAACAACATCTGCCATAGTCAAGCTTGGGTCTTTCATTCTTTATACCTTCCTCATGTTCGGGCTTTAATTCAGGAATCTCTACCATCTCGATTGCTTCATTGGGACATATATCAGCGCAATTACCACAGCCGGTGCATTTATCCCAATCATTGAGATGAAATCCTCGATATCTAAGTGCCGGCTCTTTTGGTTCAAAAGGATATCTCAAGGTGCGTGGCTTTTTGAACAAATAGTTAATTGCCTTGAAGGGGCTTAAGATACTACCCTTTTTATCTGTTGTTTTTTTGCTCATCTGTCTATCTCTGGGGCAACTACATATAAACTTATCATTATATTTCCGACATCAGCAATGCTGGCATTTTTCAGTAACTTTTCCAAAATAATCAAGCCATTAGGATAGGAAGGCGTTCTGAAATGCACCCTGTAAGGTTTATCGGCGCCATTACTGACCAGGTAAAGCCCCAACTCTCCGCGTGAAGACTCGCACCTGACATAAGCTTCACCTTTTGGTATTTTCCATTTAAACGGGTTTGGTATCCTGTTATAAACAGGGCCTTCGGGCATAGCATCCAGCAGCTTGAATATCATATGGACACTTTCGACCATCTCATCCCTTATAACCCATACACGTGAGTATGCATCACCATCTCCCCTTATAGGGACATCCCACTCTACCTTATCGTAAGCAGCATAAGGTTCGATCTTTCTGATATCATATGCCATCCCTGTCGCCCGCAGGGTTTGTCCTGTTGCTCCCCATTGCTTTGCCTGCTGTTGGGTTAATTGGCCTATTTTTCTTGCCCTTTCGTAGAACAAACGGTTGTTAAAAAACGTAGCATCATAATCCGGCACACAGCCGCCTATGGAATGCAACGTATTTACAATTTTGTCCTTAAATCCTGGCGGGAAATCACGCCTGACGCCGCCCGGCCAAATGTATATATGGTAAACTCTACCGCCAGTGAGCTCCTCAAAAAGATCTAAAATAAGGTCTCGGTGATACATTGCCCACTGAGCAACGGTATCAAAGCCGAGCATATTGGCATAGGCCCACAGGCCGAACAGATGCGAAGCGACCCGGGCAAGCTCAAGATATATACTTCTTATGTAATGGGCCCGTTCCGGAACTTCCATCTGCGCCAGCTTTTCGACCGCCATCGCATATACCATTTCCATAGAATCGGGCTCTACAACGTTTATCCTGCACACCATGGGAAAATTCTGTATCCAGGTTCTGTACTCCATCAGTTTTTCAAATCCGCGATGAAGATACCCAGGATTGGCCTGTGCCTCTAATATACGGTCACCTTCGACCTTGAGGGTAATGCTAAAATTACCAACCATGCCCAGGTGCTGTGGCCCAAAATAAAGCTCAAGTTCTCTGGTAGAAACACCTTTTTGACTATTTGGATTTTTGGTCAAAACTTCCATCCTTCTTTAGCCATTTTCATAAATTTCTCTCGCTGCTGCTCAGTCATTTGTTCAATGTTTATTTCTACTTCAATTGAGCTATCCAAATCCGCCAGCGTCTTTTTTATACTTTCCACCAGAATACCCTTGACAGGCACCTGCGGAGATGGAAGGCTCAAAGTAAGTGAGACGTGCTTTTGTTTATATACCACATCTCCAATCATCCCCAGGTCGACCAAACTGTGATTGATCTCGGGATGCATCACTTTAGACAGTGTTTCTTCTATGTCCGTTTGGGTTAATTCAGTCATAATTTCCTCTGGACTCATTTATTATTTTCTACAGAAGGAATATTACCGAAAATTTCCTCGACGTATTTACGGGTATCGAAATCCTTTCTAAAAGGCGGAATTTTATAGTCCCTTTCCAACAAAAGTGGGGTCAATCTCGGATGACCTTCAAAATTTATTCCGAAAAGCTCGTGCATTTCGCGCTCGTAGGGTTCTGCATTTGGGAAAATGCCGATTACGGTTTCCAATTGTGGGTTTTGCCTTGAAATCCTGGTCTTTACAATTAGATGTAATCTTTCCTGATATTTACGTTCTTCGTCACCTTGCATATAACGAGTTAAAATATAAACCAGCTCAAATTCTTTCTCTTCTATCCAGTCAACGCAAGAAACAAGGGCCAGGTGGTCAAATCCTCTACCTTTCAAAAATCTCAAAACTGCCAAGACCTGATCTTTTTCTACACTCACGACTGTCTGAGTGTCTTCAGGGATAGTCACCACAACAGCTTTAAAGGTCCATTCAAGTTGTTCTTTTATAGATTCATTCATTTTCTACTGCCTTGACGTCGCTGCGGATTTGATAGAGAGGCGGCCAGTCAAGTTTTCCCAAGGCCATCTCCTGGTTTCTTCTGTAAAACTCATAATTTTCTCTGTATCGGATATAGCCGTTTGCCATTCCTTTATCTATCAGTGTCCAGAGGTGGGTTACAGCGATAAATATCGCCTCAGGCCTGGGCATACAGCCGGCAATCCAGCCATCTATAGGAATATACTTATCCAAATGCTTTATAGTGTTATAAGAATCCCAGTACATCCCACCATTTATAGGACAAGAGCCGAAGCCGATAGCATATTTTGGTTCGAGCATCTGCTCGTATGTCCTTATAATAGCCCTCAAGGTTTTTACTGAGACATACCCCGTAATTAGGAAGAGATTTGCTTGTCTGGGCGTAGCAACAGGGATTATACCGAGTCGCTCTGCATCCCATCTTGAGGTTATAACCGGTGGAATTTCAATTATTCCACAACCGGTGCAAAAATATATCACGTGCAACGAATATTTATTTGCCATCTTAGCAGGTTCTTTAAGCCATTTTGCAATCTTGTTTCTATCCAACTTTAACTCCTTGTGGCCGCAGCTATGATTAAACCCAGAAAAGCCAGCAATGTAGGCCACCTCCATAAGTATTTAATTGCCTGTTCGATTCTAAACCTTGGAAAGACTGCGTGTATGAATAAGCAAAGCACGAACACCACCAGCATTTTCACAAAGAAGATAACCGGATTGGCTGCTCCTCCCAAAAATAAATTTACGAAAAGAGCGATGCTAATAAACAGAGCAAAGGCATGTTCAATAGTGGCCAGGGCTAAATATTTGCCGCCGTATTCCACCATCGAACCGGAAGAGATCTCCTGAGGTGCTGAACTCACATCAAACGGTCTAATCCCAAGTATTGCAGGCAAGATAAGAAAGTAAGAAAGTCCTGACAAAAATAATGGCCAAGAAATAATTGACCAATTTGAACTCTGCTGAACGTTTATCATTTCCACTATAGAAATTGTTTTATAATGCGTCATTACCGCCAGCAATACAAGGAGCAAAGGCACCTCATACCCCAAACTCAGGATAAGCTTGCGGGAGATGCCGATACTAATATTTGGGTTAGCTCCTTGTCCCCCAGATAAGGCCATACCTAAAGGGGCAAGTAGCATAATGTAGAGAATTACCAGCAGCCCACCTGAACTACTTAAAGGACAAATTCGGCCGAAAGGTAAAAATAAGACCACCACAATAGAACCAGCTAAAGAAAGGACTATCCCCAAGTCAAACATACGGCCGTGTGATACGCTTTTTTGATAGAACAATCTAATAATATCAATAACCGGCTGGACAAGCGGAGGACCATAGCGCCAGTGGATTCTTGCCATAATCTTCCTGGCTAAACCTAAAAAGAACACCCCTACTATCAGTGCTAAAATGGGAGACAAAATTATCTGAATAATTTTCGCTACCATATTTTCCATCTCACCTGAACGAAAATTAACAATGTCAGGAATAATATTATATACATTACATAGTAACCTACATCTCCGTTATATATGTGCCTTACGCTGTTAGCAAGACTTCTCACCAAAGAAGCAATCCAATAATAAAATTCATCTATCACGTCTCTCAAGAAGGGCTTTATCATTCTATACAGTGGGTTGTAAAATTCAGCAGTGTAATGATATTTATCCACCGGCGTATATGCCCCGGCTGCGTAACTATCATCCTGAGCAACCGATACTGATTTTGCGCCCAGCCGAAATAGTATCCAGACGAAAATTGCAGCTATTAACACGGCAGAAAAAATGTTTATTGTATTTAATGTTCCGCTCTCCGAGGCAATGCCCCACCAAATGCTTACATTCAAGGATTCAAAGCCTAAAGATGTCCCGATAGCGTCTACGACCTTAAGAGGGATTCCGGGAAGGATACCAAATAAAATAACCAATATGGTTAATAAGATGATAGGTAGTTGCATAGTGAATGGTACTTCTTTAACATCTTTATATTTTTCCGGCAGCTGACCTAAGAATATGTTGTGAATAAATTTGTAGCCGTACAAAATTGTTCCCCAAGTTCCCAAAAATGCGGCGAACGCTAAAAATGGGTGGCCTGCTAAAATTAACGTTTTGTATATTAACCATTTAGAAACAAAGCCGTTGGTCAGCGGTAAACCAATTAAACCGCAGATGCCCACTAATCCTCCTACAAAAGTAACGGGCATTCTTTTAATCAATCCGCCAAGTGAATTTAAGTCTCTTATGCCTCCGGTCTGATGCTCTATTGCTCCGGCAACAAAGAAAAGCAAAGCTATGTAGATGCAATGATTTAGTATATGGAACGTCCCTCCAGCCATACCTAAAGTCGTAGCAAATGCAACCCCTAAAATCATATAACCGCCCTGGCCTACTGTACTCCATGCAAGGATTCTTTTAGAATCGTTCTTAAGCAGGGCAGTAAGTGCGGCAAAAACTATAGTAATAGCACCTATCCAGCAAAACACAGTATTAAAACTTATAATTCCAGCTGACAATTTATTCAAAATATTAAGCCCCAATATCACATACATAAACAGATAGAGTCCATACATTCCTTTTCTTACCAGTACTGCTGAAAGTACCGAGGAAAACGGAGATACAGCTTCTGCATGGGCGTCAGGCAGCCAGGTGTGAACCGGCCAAAAGGCGTTGATAATGACAAAAGCGATAGAAAACAGAATCAAGATAAAAAGTGTATAATCAATAGGAGCTGTTTGCATTTGAGAAGCCAAGGCGGTTATCTCCAAGGTGTCAAACCTGGTATACAAACTGATAATTGCAACCAGCATAGCAAGCGAGCCAATGATTGACATGATTATATACTTAAATCCAGCGGCAATTGCTCGGCCTCCTTTATAACTTATTAAAAGATAAGTGCTCCAGCTCATCATCTCCCAGAAGATAAAAAACGATATTAAATCACCACATATTACCGTTCCTAACATGCTGGCATTAATAAATAGCATAGTAAAATAGTAATAATCCAACCTTTCTTCTTTTTTCACATATTGCAAAGAATAAATGACAGATAACAGGCCGATACCTACGATAGTAATGGCAAAGAACCAGGAAAGCATATTCAGTCGCAAAATAAGAGGAATACCCAAAAATCCTGGATAAAAAGTTACATTCGGAGATTTACCATAAAGCAAAGCGGTAATCACCACTAAAAGCAAGGACACAACGACAGCAAGGCAATTGCGCAACTTAGGCGAAATCTTACCGACGAAATAGGTAAGAAATGCACCACCAAAGGCAACTATAAGTAAAGCAACTAAACTCATCCTAAAACGTTCCTAATATAGTCCAGTCTATTTAGAAGCTCTGAGGCAGCCGAGCTTAAAACATCGGTTACAAGTTTGGGATATATCCCGATAACTATGATCAATGCCACAATAACAAACATAGGGAGCAAGGCGGTAACAGGAGCTTCTTTGCTTCCCAGGTTGTTTTTTTCTCCTTTGAAATACAGAACCTGGACAACACGAAAGAAATATGCCCCTTCAATCACCGTGCCTAACAAGGCAAGGCCAAGAAACGTGACGAAGATAATTTCTTTAGTGGCCAAAACGGCTCGGACAATCAAAAATTTGCTGGGAAAACCTATAAAGGGCGGCAGCCCTACGAGTGAGAATGCGCCGATGGTAAAAGCTAAGCAGGTAAGTGGCATCTTCCTGCCCATTCCTTCCAAGGCCGAAATTTCCATCGAGCCAGCTCGATAAATCATATACCCTGCTGCCAAAAACAGCAGGGCTTTACTCAGAGTGTGACTTACCAGCTGGAATAGACCGCCAGTTACTCCGTAGGAAGTAGCTAAGGCCAAGGCAAACAGGATTAAGCCTATTTGGCCTATGCTGGAATAGGCCAGCATCCTTTTGATGTTATTCTGGCTAAAAGCGCACATCTCACCTACCAAAAGAGTCAAAATTCCTAAAAGTGCCAGAAACAATAAGAAGCTCTGAGCACCGAATATAGTAAATATTACCCTGACCACAGCATAAA
>Ga0315549_1001561_pt1 | contig 23409 bp, 19 predicted proteins | sample SalMarSW160200MG_FD_203101 | JGI IMG/M metagenome (GOLD analysis project Ga0315549, IMG submission 203101) | Salt marsh sediment microbial communities from the Plum Island Ecosystem LTER, Massachusetts, United States - Salt Marsh Sediment SW1601-200 ... | reverse complement strand
CTGCGGAATTACTTGTGCGGCGTACCACTTGTACGCCTCCGCGTAATTCCTTGATTTCCTTGACCTTGCGAAAAATTGCTAATTTCTGTATTGGAAACAAAATTTGTGCCTCATATAGATTTATGGATGGACACTAACTATTTGCTGAGCTGTATTTTGATGGTCTCGCAAAAGACTTTTTATTTTAAGGTTTGACTCACATTTTCCGGCCGGTGGCCAGCATGCGATTGTTCATGAAACCATAATCGCCTTTGGATTTATGCGGTGAAAAGCCGGTGCGGACGGTTACCTGTTGAAATCCGGCCTCTTCAAGAAGTGATGCAAGAGTTTGTGATCCATAGAGGCGGATAGTATAGGTCTGGTCGCGGATTAAACCCTTTTGCTTATTGAGAACCATTTCCCGAGCATGTATGGTATCTCCTTTAAGTTCACGTTTCCGGCAAACAACGGTATGGTCATTAATTTCGTGCCAGGCCTCGGGATTGAAATCACGCTTGATGGCATTCCTATCCGCCACATCTACGAGAAACCAGCCCCCCGGGCGAAGCAGACGAAAAGCTTCTGACATGATCTGGCTGTCGGCGGGACCTTTGATGTAACCCAAGGAGCTACCCATGATGAGCACATGGTCGAAACTTTCATCAGGAAATCCCGTACGCCTTGCGTCAGACTGAACCGCTTCTATGGACAAGTTGCATTCGGCGGCCCGTGCTTTGGCATAATCAATCAGGACCTGTGAATAGTCGAGTAACGTGCAGCACGAAAATCCCCGAGCACACAACTCCAGGCTGTGACGCCCATGCCCGCCGCAGAGATCTAAAATTTTGCTTTGTCTCCGGATCGGGAGCAGTTCGCAGATAACGTCCACCTCCAGACGAGTGATATCTTCGTTACAAACCGAACGGGCATCGGTTACCAGATAGACCTCATCAAACAGGGTTTTCCACCAGTCCGGATCCACGGTTATACTCATGTTAAACTCCTTATCCGTCCGGGTGTGCCCCGAAGCTGAACAGACCGTCCGATGCAATAATGGCAGGATCTCCTCCCCAGGGATGCATGCGAGCAATTTCCAACTCCTCTTCTTCGATCTTAATGATCTCATCCAGTTCCCCGGCCAACCACATTTTTTCCAATATCAAGCAATCAGACCATAACTTTGTACAGTAGTTTTCCAAAGCGTTAAGTTGATAAGTGGTAATCACTCTCGGTCTCAGAGCGATCCTGATAGGACCCAGGAGATACGTGAACTCGTGTTCAAGGGCCATTTTTTTCTGCATCCGGTCAACTTCAGACAACAACTCATATTCAATGCTCAGAATAGCTTCATTAATTCTGTTCACCGCTTCCCGGACAGGCATGTCCGAACCCAGTACGCCCAGCGGCTGCACCCCGCCTCCACTGCCGACATTCGTGGGTACACCTCCATAACGGCCTAAAAATCCAAACATGCCTTTGTGCCCCATGAGGCAGCGAAAATCAGTCTGGCAGCGCTCCATAACCACATGTTCATTTTCCAATACGGGAATTTCTTCGGCCCAGAGCGCAAGAGGAATTTTTTCCTGGACGATATAGTTTTTTTCTTTTAACGCCAGACTTATCGCTTCGTCCGGATCCTTGTTGATTTGCCCGACCCGCACGCCTTTTCCCGAATAACCTCTCTCGGGCTTAAGGACTAAATCATCCCAGTTCGATCGAGTCCATTCAATCAGGTCGTCGATTTTTTCACCCCTGGGGCTATAGGTCCGCCGAGAATAAAATTGGCGGGTCCAGGGGGTTCTTCTCACGATTTCTTTGTGAAACCTGTTGCGGTGAGGACCCGTTATAACTTCGAACATGCTTTTTACATTAATCGGTTCGGTGCCCCGGGGATTGATGACCCGTCGTTCTTGAACCGCCTGTAAAACGGGACTCAAGTCATGACTGCGATGCAGGGCCAGCAAAACATCCGTGTTGAAATCCATGAAAATTATTGAAACGGGCCGGCCTTTCCAGCATACTCGTCCATCATTGAGTTCCAGTTCCTGTGGGGCCATCAGAGCACCTGACAGTCCATCGATCTCATTCAGACGAAGAGCAAGGTTTTTGTTTTCGGTTACATCTTCGAGAGTCTCTTCTTCGGCGACCACAGCGATAAGTCCGGAATTGTGCCCTTCACGGGATCGATGAGCTTCAACAAGCATCTCTACAAAACCATTGATGGGAAATAATAACGGGTGGTCAAAGTCGAGTTTTATCTTCATGGGACGAATTTCATTCAGTCTATGCCATATCGCCTTTCCAATGATTTGAGTAACCCGCTGATAATCCCAACCCCCGGGGCTCCCAAGATTCCATTCGGAATGATATCCTAAAAATTCCTTCATTTTTTTCCTCATTTATTCTTTCATGTTCAGTGCTTGAAATCTTTTTTCTATCCAGTGAAACGGCAGTTCCCCGCCTTCCAGTAAGAAAGCATGAAACTGCTCGCTACCCATCCGATTTTCATAGGCTTTTTTCAATCTCATAATCTCATAACGCCCAACACTGTAACATAATTGATATCCGGGATTCAATTGAAAACGATATATCTGCCTTTGGGCCTCTTCCCTGCTGAACCCGGCGGTCGTTAAAAGTTCTACAGCATCCGCGAGGGTAAGAAAGCCTGCATGGAGACCCACATCAATCTGGCATCGAGCGGAACGCCACAGCCTGCGCTTGTAATCAACAAGATATTCCATGGGGTTTTGTACATAGCCGTGCTCGGTCAAAAGTGACTCGGCATAATAAGCCCAGCCTTCGTAAAAAAGAGGTGACTCGATCTGACGGCGTACGGGATTTCCCAATCTTCTCCGAATCGAATCGAGCAAATGGTGCCCGGGAATTGTCTCATGTGCTGTCAGAAATTTGTACTCCCGGTGGAGCCGCTTCCTGAGAAGGTCGTTCTCATGGGCACTGCTCTGCTGCTGTGGAAAGCGAGTGGTAATGAAAAAAAAACTTTTCTCCCTGGCGTCCGAGCTGAAGGCTGCTCCGAAAGAAGCTGCACTTCGGATCGATTTCAGATAGTATGGCGTTGCGGTAATTTCGAGGGATGCGCCAAGATCTTTTTCTCTAAAGCCGTGACTGCGGAAAAACAATCGCAGGAGTTCTGTTTCCCGCCGGTAAAGTTCAATTGTATCGATTTCCCCAATATCGGGACAAAAATCATGGTACAGATCCTGCCACGATTTGCGTTGATCGATTTTTGACTGTAATTTCTCCAGTTGTTTGAGATTTTCCCACCACTCATCGACAGCAATCTGGAACACTTCATCCAAACTGAGAACAGACAAAAAATGATCTTTGAGACTGGCTTCAAGGGATGTCACCGCAAACATGCGATCCGGAACCGGAGAAATGTCTTCCAGATATTTGTCAAAATTGCTAAGAGCGGCCAGTGCTTTTTGAAAGTCCTTTGAAAGAAGATCTGAGTGTTGCTTGCAAAAGCCATCTACGGTTTGCACAAAATATTGCTTACCGTCATGGAGCATGGCCCGGGCAGCCTGGTGATAAGTCTCGGGCACGCCGTCAATATTGTCCATTGCCTGATTCAAGAGTCTGGGAATGGCGGATATACGCTTTAGGGTTCTATCTATCCGTTCCCGAGTATCAGCAGCCGGTTTGTTCAGGGCATGATCGATCCCTATGAAAGCGATCTTCAAGTATAGCAACGGATTATGGCGCCAGGATTTATTCTGCTCCAGCTCGATTAAAATTCCCGCAACATTGGCCTTTAACAACTCAAGATCGATACGCTTTTCAAGGTCCTTTTCACCAGAGGTTAAAAGGTCTAATTCCTGCTTGAATGATCTCAATCGACCCACGCATTCGTTAATTGCGCTAGCCCCTAAGTCGTCCAGCCTGTCGTAATACCCGGCGGCGGCCTCGGCCCGGGGTAAAAAATGGAATTCATCGCTGGCGCACATCACCGGAAAGCGTCCGGCCAGGTCATTAAAGTAACGCAAGGCAAGTTGGATATGAGTGGCTTTCATGATGTGATGTTCGGATCATCGCTCATCAATAGGAATATATCGCGTCTTTTTAGGACCCGTATAAATCTGGCGGGGTCGACCGAGTTTCCATTTGGGATCGTCGGCGCACTCTTTCCACTGGGCAATCCATCCGGCAAGCCTGCCGATGGCGAACATGACCGTAAACATGTTGGTGGGAATGCCCATGGCACGCAGTATGATGCCACTGTAAAAATCCACGTTGGGATACAGATTATATTCGATGAAATAATCGTCTTTTAAGGCCGCCGCCTCGAGTTCCTGTGCTATGTCGAGTAACGGATCGTTAATGTTGAGTTTTTTAAGAACCTTATGGCATACCTTTTTTATGATTTTGGCACGGGGGTCATAGGCTTTGTAGACTCTGTGCCCGAAACCCATGAGTCGAAAAGGATCTTTTTTATCTTTAGCTCTTTCAATCGCTCGATGATAACTGCCGCCGTCTTTTTGAATGTCGGTGAGCATTTCGATTACGGCCTGGTTGGCGCCACCGTGCAAAGGGCCCCAGAGCGCTGCAATGCCGGCGGAAATCGCGGCATAAAGGTTCACCCTTCCGCTTCCCACAAGCCGAACCGCCGAAGTAGAACAATTCTGCTCATGGTCCGCATGAAGAATCCAGAAAACATTTAATGCTTTGACCAGGTCTTCATCGATGTGATAATGCTTGACCGGCGTGTCAAACATCATGTTCAGAAAATTTGCGCAGTACGAAAGATCCGGCCGGGGGTAAACCACCTTATGACCTCTGGATATTTTATAAGACATGGCTGCCATGGTTCTAACTTTGGAAAGCAGGCGGGTAACCGTAATATTTATTTCCTCTTCGATAGTCTGGAGTTCGGGGTAAAAGCTTCTTAAAGCGTTTACCATGCCTGAAAGGATTCCCATGGGGTGGGATGCCCTGGGAAAGTTCTGATAAAAAATCTGCATATCCTCATGTACCAGAGAATGGTCATTGAAAAGAATCGAAGTACGATTGAGTTCATCCCTTGAAGGAAGCCTCCCGTTGATTAATAGATAGGCTGTCTCGATAAAACTCGAATGCTCGGCCAGCTCTTCAACCGGAATACCGCGATAACGCAAAATTCCCTTTTCACCGTCCATGAAAGTGATAGTGCTCATGCAGCTACCGGTATTGGCGTATCCCGGATCGAGTGTAATCAAACCCGTCATCTGGCGAAGATTTGATATATCGATGGCCTTTTCCCCTTCGGAACCGACTACAATCGGGAATTCATATATTTTTCCTTCAAATTCAATCTTGGCATATTCGGTCATGATTCATCCTTATATATGGATCGGTTAATCAATTTATTTAATCTTGAAAACCTGTCCTGTGGGCCATGCCTGTCCCGCATTGCGGGGGTCAGAGTTATCCGGCTCTGCCTGAAGAAACGCCGTAAGAGTTTGAAGTGAACTAAAGTTTAAAGTGAGCTAAAGCCCGCCCTGGTGCGACTCGTACATGTATATTGATATCGGCTATACATCATTGCAAACCTGCATTTTTGAATATAGCGTATTGGTGATCGGTCTGGGCCAGGGTTAAGGAATTTTGTCAATTATATAAAATCAGCGGAGCGCAGCGACTCCATAACTTTAGGCACTTTAGGTCACTTATCACTTTTAACTTGTCCGGCTTGTAGGATAACAGACCCTTTTAGGGTCAAACCAAAGCCTGGTCCTATGGACCAGGATTCTTTACCTCGTCAATCATCAATTCCTAAAGCCCTGCCTTTTCCCTGAGAACATCCACCATATTGGTTTTTTCCCACGTGAATTCAGGTTCATTCCGGCCAAAGTGCCCATAAGCTGAGGTTTTAAGATAGATTGGCCGCAGCAAGTCCAGATATTCAATAATTGCTGCGGGTCTTAGATCAAAAACTTCATTGATAATTTCTTTTACCCGATGTTTATGAATTACACCGGTTCCCATAAGATCTACCATCACGGAAACAGGTTTTGCCACACCGATGGCATAGGCGATTTGTACTTCACATTTTCTTGCAATGCCGGCGGCAACAACATTTTTTGCTATATGTCTGGCCATATATGAAGCGCTTCGATCGACCTTGGAAGGATCTTTCCCTGAAAAACATCCGCCACCGTGACTCCCCTGGCCTCCGTAAGTATCAACAATGATCTTTCGCCCCGTAACCCCGCAGTCTCCCATTGGGCCGCCAATCACAAACTTGCCTGTGGCATTTATAAAGTATCGGGTGTCACCGTCCGTTAGCTCCTTGGGGAGCACCTTTTTTATGACCTCTTCTACGATCGCTTCTCTCAACTCATCGTAAGTAATATGTGGTTTGTGCTGTGCCGCAATAACAACGGTATCAATCCTTACCGGGTTGCCGTTTTCATATTCGATCGTCACCTGAGTTTTGCCGTCAGGCCTTAAGAAATCAAGGGATCCGTTTTTTCGAACCGTGGCAAGACGCTGGCATAATTTATGGGCATACATAATCGGCATGGGCATCAATTCAGGTGTCTCATCGGTGGCAAACCCGAACATAAGTCCCTGATCCCCGGCGCCCTGGTCTTTGAAAAGTCCTTCACCGACGTTTACCCCCTGAGCGATATCCGGAGATTGTTGATCAATACTTGTAATGACCGAGCAGGTCTGCCAGTCAAACCCCATCTGAGATGAATGATATCCGATTTCACGAATTGTATTTCGAATAATCTCAGGCATATCCACATAACAACTGGTTGTAATTTCACCGGCAATAAAAGCAAGGCCGGTGGTTACAAGCGTCTCACAGGCAACCCTGCAGGCTTTATCCTTTTCAATAATTGCGTCGAGAATGGAATCCGATATCGCATCTGCAACCTTGTCCGGATGACCTTCGGTCACCGATTCGGATGTAAAAAAGAATTGTTCATTACCCATAAAGCATCTCCTTATTTAAGTTCCAAAAAGTAAATTTTGTAAATTTTTTAACAAAAAATATTATAAGTTCTCAATAAGTTCTGGTGTATTAAATGATTAATTTATTGAGATGTAACAAAATATTTCTATAAGCTACTGAAGTTTTGATGAAAAACCTTGTCTGCTATGGATTCAGTAACATATTGTCAATCAGCCGGGCTTTCCCGACTTGGACGGCCAGGAGCATTTGCACCGGTCCATTGATCGTCTGGATATCAACAAGTGTTTCCGTATCGCAGATGGCAATATAATCTATATCGGTTTCAGGATATGATAGTATCAGCTCTGTTACTTCATCTATAATAGTCGCCGCATCTTGTATCCCACTCTTAATAAGCTCCTTTGCTTTTTGCAATGATTTGTATAGGGAAAGGGCGCTAATCCGCTGTTCGGGGGTAAGATAATTATTGCGCGAGCTCATGGCAAGCCCGTCCGGCTCCCTAACCGTGGGAGTAACGATTATTTCTATGCCGAAATCGAGATCACGAACCATCTGACGAACGACAATAAACTGCTGGTAATCCTTCCGGCCGAAAACGGCAACATGCGGTTTAACCGTATTGAACAGCTTGGCAACAACCGTTGCAACACCCCTGAAGTGTATGGGTCTGGAGACGCCACAGAGGTAATTCGGCAGTTTTTCCAGCGTTACATAGGTCTGAAATTCCTTGCCGTAAATTTCCTTAGCATCAGGGGTAAATACTGCGTCTACCCCTTCTTTTTGTAACAGGACCAGATCCCTTTCAAGATTCCTGGGATAAGACTCCAAATCTTCTCCAGGGCCGAACTGTGTGGGGTTAACAAAAATGCTTACTACGATGTCATCTCCATATTTGTGGCCTTCTTTAATCAAAGACAGATGACCTTCATGGAGAAATCCCATGGTAGGAATGAAAACAATGGTTTTAAACTGACGGCGCATCCGGTCGGATCGCGCCTGCATCATTTTGGTTGTCGTAATAATTTCGATGGCATATACCTCACTATATTATGTTGTCCGAATTTCCGTTTAAAAAAAGGAAATTAAAACAACTTTAATGAAATGTCAACCTGTCATAACACTCAAGGAAACGTCAAAGTCAACTCTAACTGATTCAGATAGAAGCTATTTGCTTTCCCGGATACGGCACTAAAATCCCAAATCATAATACGCAAATTACAAACAATATCAAAATTACAAATTCCAATGACCAAAACATTTCAATCACTTATTGGATGTCTCGCCGTCATTCTATCTGTTTTGAATTTCGGTAATTGATATTTGCCTGCCCTGTTAAATAAATCGTAGATTTAATGCGAAGCATTATCTAACAGGGTAAAAGATTTGTATTTTGGTGCTTGGAATTTTCATGATTTTCATAAGCTAGTAACTTTATTTATTCCAAGCAATTACCTGTTTAAATGATGTGGCCCTGTCGATGTGAATAAACTGGCATGCTGTTGTTGACATATGCTGTTATTGACACCATGCGCCTGATAGCTTATTCTTTGCTGCAGATTCATTCGAAAAGCTTTTATCCTATTTGCTGACATTGGTTTGAAAAAGGAAACTTAAAAAAATGAAAAAATCCAAAATAGCGCTAAAACCTTATCTGGATACGATTATTGGCTATTGCGATACCCTGTCAAATGAAGAGCTGACAGATATTATTATCCGTCTTGCAAAGGATGTCTTGACATCTGGCAGAGCCCAATTTCTGGAAAAAATCGAATCGTGTCTTCCGGGTCGAAGAGGGGCAATGGTGTCTGAAGCAGACCCGGTTGAACAGACCCTTAACGACATAGAAGCGCTTAAGGAAAGTATTGAAGAAAGGATCAATTCCATCGAACACGGGGATTACTGGGATGATCCTGATGTCTGGGGAGATGATGGATATTATGACCAAGAACCTGATTATGTCAGCGAAGATCAGCTTGAAGATTTGGAATCTGTCTTTGCTGTTGCCGAAAACCTGTTTTTGGATGATAGGCTTGAAGATGCCCGAAAAGTATATGAAGCCTTATTCATGTTGATCAATCACATCAAGGAGAATGCATATTTTTCACTTGGGCATGAAATAGATATCAGGGAAGCCAGGGCAAGATACTGCCGTTGCGTTTATGAAACGTCGGATGTGGATAAAAGACTGGGTGAATTTGCTGCTGCTATGGAAATCGACATATTTTATTCTTACAATGAAAATGATTATGATGAAAATTATCCTATGATGCAAGATGTTATTGAGGCAAGGCCCGGCCAGATGCAAGATATGGAATCGTTTCTGCCCGCCTGGAAAAAAGTTTTAACTGGAAAAGGAACAAAAGGCAGGCCCGCTGTTTTGCTCCTGGAAACGGTTAACTTTCTTGAAGGCATCAGCGGCGTGTCAAGACTGGCAAGAAAATGGAAAAACAGTCAACCCCAGGGATATTTATTCTGGCTTAATATTCTGAAAAAAGAAGATGACACAAAAGGGATTATTAAAGTAGCCACAGAAGGTCTGAAAGCATTGAAAGAAGGCAAGTTCAGAGAAAGTGTTGCGGAATATATGATAGATGCGGCAGAAAAATTAAATAATGCCAAAAAGTTGCTTTTTGGAAAACGGGAAAGATTTTTTTCCCATACGAGTGATCAGAATCTGCTTGATCTTGTTAATGAAGCGATAAAACAGGATGTAAGGAATAAGGAACTCGATGCAGTCAGTAATTTTTTTAATGGCCGCAAATCAATGGATGGGGATCTAAAAGCACTTTACATAAAGACGTTATTAATGTCAGGCAAATTGAAAAAAGCATTTAGCATGGTCAAAAAAGAAAAAAGTGTGGGCTGGTCTTATCACAGTAATGCGGGTGTTGTTTTCGGATCCGTTTTATCGGTTCTTGCCGGGCATTCTGAAAAAGCGGGCACAATAGAAACCCTGCTTAGAGGCTATGCAACCGAAAGTTCAATCTATTCAGGAAGAATTTCAATCCATAACGGCATGGCCACATCCTTTTACACGGAGATCATTAAAGGATTAAAACAAAATAAAGATACAAAAACCAAGACCGACGAATATCTTAAATGGGCTGAAAAAATCGGTAAAAGCCGGATCGAGCATATTGTCTCCAACAAGCACAGGCGTGCCTATGAAAGGGCCGCGCAGGTGCTGGGTTCTCTTGCCGAGGCCTATGCTGCAATGGGGCAAAAAAGCAAGGCTATAAAGATACTGCATAAATACTATAATGAAAAATATAACAGGTTCAGCGCATTTCGCAGGGAGGTAAAAGCCGTTGTAACGGATTCGGAACTATTGAGAAATATCGGCTTTATATAGGAAAAGCGATACTGCCCATCATACTTATTCAGCAGGATTATCTTTCTGCTTGAGAAATAGGTTTATTGCGTCTATTATTTCAAAACAATATATTGCTGGTGATTTACAATAATAAATGGAATAAAGACAACTCCATGTTACAAATCAAACTCCCATTTGATCCTCCGAAATCTGGAATGAAACATCTTTCATACCGTGATCGATTGCTGCGGTTGCTTGAGGGGGATCTGGATTTCCACGGACAGAAAAACACCACTGCGATTCATACATGGCACGCATTTCCGGCTAAATTTCCTCCCCAGCTTCCCAGAGTGTTTATTACCGAATTAACTCAACCCGGAGATATCGTTTTCGATCCCATGATGGGATCATGCACAACGCTGGTTGAAGCCGTGACATTGGAACGACGCGCCGTGGGAACTGATATAGATCCCTTATCTATACAGCTCGGATTGGCTAAATTAAGTGCTGGCGATGTTACCAACGTTCTGGTATCAGGGCGTGAACTTGCTAAAAAGGCAAAACAAAATTTATCAAACCATGTTAAATCGCTTAAAAAAAATTTGAAAAACAGATTTGATTCAAAGACAGAGGCTTTTGTCAATTACTGGTTCGCACCTGCTACGCAGCTTGAATTAATCGCTCTCATAAACGAAATTGAGAATATCAAAGATAAAAAGCTAAGAACTCTCTTTACCCTCATATTCTCTGCCATCATCATTACCAAATCAGGGGGAGTTTCACTTGCGCGAGATCTGGCTCACACTCGTCCGCATCGTGTAAAAGACAAGATTCCAAAATCTGCCATTGAGGAATTTACAAAACGATTACATCGAAACCTGAATAACCTGACGTGTCAAACACAAACCGCCTCCCTCATTCTTGAGGCCAATTCACAGGACCTCCCGCTGGCGAATCATAGTATTGACCTGATCATAACATCTCCGCCATATGCCAGTAATGCAATAGATTATATGCGTGCCCATAAATTCTCCCTCGTCTGGCTCGGACATTCTGTCACCACTTTAAGTAAAATTCGTCGTACATATATCGGAGGAGAAACCATAACAGGATTCGATATGTTGTCTTTGCCTGAATATACCAGACGTATTGTAGATAATCTCGCAGCAGTGGATCAGAAAAAAGGAAAAGTGCTCAATCGCTACTATTCGGAAATGAGCCGAACATTATCCGAGATGCATCGGGTACTTAGACCGGGATGTGCTGCCGTTATTGTCGTAGGAACTTCACTGATTCGAGGGTTGAACATAGAAATTCAGTCATGTCTGAAGGAAATTGGTGAACAAAATGGGCTGGAGCATATTCACACCGGGATCAGACGGCTGGACCGTGATAAACGCATGATGCCAGCCAGGTGGAATAAAAAACGAAATACCGGTATTGAGGCAAGAATGCATGAAGAATACATCATAGGTTTCCAAAAACCAGAGAGACAATTATGACAGCAATGAAGAATTTGAGAGAGGCGTATCATCGGAGGATTTTTGAAAAAATTTTGTTCGTGGATGATCGAGGGATACCCAACAATGCTGATAAGTACAGCAAATTGAGTGTTAGCCTGGCAAAAGGCATTGTCTCACAAATAAAATTTCCAATATCTGGAAAAAAGCCCTCCGGTCAGACCAGCGGCAAGTTATTTGAAGAAGTTACGGAAGGCTATTTAGAAAAAGCATTTGCACAATTGCAACATTTGCGGCCTGGCAACTGGATTTTCAGTATTGGAAAACGCATAGAAGATTTTGAACAATACGAACATCTGGCAGATTTATCTGAAACTCTTCACGCTCATAAAGAACTCCGTGCGACCCTTGGAGATTACCTGATCAGTCCTGATATTGTCGTCGGACGAATGCCTGTAAGCAATAATGAAATAAATCTTTCCGATAAATTGCTGTCAAATGACGATGTTGCCAGCTTAACCCCTTTGCGCCTAGAGAATTCATCAAAGCCTCTCCTGCATGCCAGCATTTCATGCAAATGGACAATCCGAAGTGACCGGGCTCAAAATGTTAGGACCGAAGGATTAAACCTGATTCGCAACCGGAAAGGTAACACTCCCCATATTGTTATCGTAACTGCCGAACCTTATCCGCAGAGGATTGCTTCACTCGCCCTGGGAACAGGCGACATTGACTGCGTATACCACTTTGCATTGTCTGAGCTACAGGCAGCGGCATCCGAAAAAAGTAACCCGGCGATTCTGGATATGCTGGATATATTAATTTCAGGGAAACGACTAAGAGATATTAGCGACTTGCCATTTGATCTGGCGATATAATAGGAATCAAAAGATAGGATTCTTAGCAAGAGATTTGTATTTTTTATGATTTCGGTTATAAACCTTCACTTTTCGGAAATTGAAAGTATAGGCACGAAACCTTGACCGGAAAACCGGAATAAGGAGAAAGGGAAAACCACAATATATATGATCGGGTGATCATCGGGGTTGGCCAATAATTCTTAACAAGGTCAATCGATATCTAAATAGTATCACAACCTATTGACATAACTAAAAATATCAGATACTGGCAAGATATAACACGATTTTAGAACCCCCTGGTCGAGGGATGTCTGGTGAACTTGGTGGCTGGCGAAGGGCATCCGTCCTTGGTCATGGATATGAGCTTCGCAAACCAGGCGCTTGCGACGGAATACCTAGCACGGGACGGGAAGCAACTTTAGCACAACGTTTATCCGGTTCCGACGCACTTTGATCACGAGATCGCGCGGCTCAAGCTTGAAACGATGGGGATCGGTATAAACAAACTGACCCGTGAGCAACGCGATCACCTCGCATCCTGGAAACTCGGAACATGAACGACGTGCGCCGAAGCAAGCGCGAGAGAGGCGGATATCAAATGACAAGGATAACAGAAAACTATCAGCGAATCAGAGCGGAAGTTCCCGACTACGTGACCATTGTCGCGGCGGCCAAAACCCGGACATCCAATGAAGTTAAAGAACTTATCGACGCCGGCATCACCGATATCGGCGAAAACTATGTTCAGGAAACCGAGGAGATTCGGAAAAGACTCGGCCGAGACGCGGAACGAGTACATTGGCACCTCATCGGGCATTTGCAGGCCAACAAGGTCAACAAAGCTCTGGGGCTGTTCGATGTCATTCAAACCCTGGATTCCGTGAAGCTTGCCCGTGCGATCAGCAACAGAACGGAAAAGACCGTGCCGGTCCTGATGGAGATCAACAGCGGACGGGAACCGCAAAAGACCGGCGTCTTGCCGGAAGACGCTGAACGGGTTATTCGGGATATCGCACTTCTGGAAAAGATCTCGATCAAGGGGCTGATGACCATGGGACCACGCTTTGGCGACCCCGAAGATGCCCGTCCCTATTATCGGGAAACAAAGCGGCTTTTCGACCATATTGATTCATTGGATATTCCGGGCGTCGAAATGAAAGTGCTTTCGATGGGTATGTCCAACGCCTACCGCCTAGCCATCGAAGAAGGCAGCACGATGATTCGTCCGGGGACCATCTTGTTTGGGAAGCGGGCGTCATGATGACACAGGGCATACAGCAGAACACCGTGTCCCCCGTGGATGTCTCGGTCTGTTGCGAGGCGATACATCTGGACTTGTGGGGTATAGAGCGCAAGCCGATGCCTGTGGCAAATGCCCCGCATTTCATCCCGGATTCATATCCAACTCTCTCTGCGGATGATTATGTGATCGATCCTGACTACCCGGTCGAAGACTATTTTTAGCATCCGACCTGTCGAGAGATCAACGGGAAAGCTTTGCATAAAATACCTGTAATTTTATGAGGTTGGGTAAAAGTTGGTAAAAAATAGCGATTGACAACCGGCCTCGCCCTTGGTATGAGATTTTTGATTGTCACCGCAAACAATGGGCTTCCATATGTTAAGGTTTGTATGAGTTCCATACACAATCATAATTTTTCGATCTACTTCAATCTACCCCCTCTCAAAAAGCAAGTTCTTATCAATTCAATTGAAAAAAAGACAATTCGTTGGGAGACAAAAAGATGAAAATAATGAAAAAATATATATTCCTAAGTGGTTTTTTAATTGCTCTCACTATCTCCGGCTGTGTTTCATGGCAAAAAAACTACGGCTATCTTAAAATCATACCTGAAGACTCAAACGAAATAACCATTCAAAAATTAATTGACAAATGGGATGATTACGACATTTATTATTCCGACATTTATGACGGATTCAGTGAACGATCACCCCTGGGTATCATGTTCGATCCGAAAAATAATGATACAATGCTGGTGGGTGATCGGTGGAAAAAGGTCGAGGATCAAAAGACCTTGATAGAGATGACACGATGGATTTGTCCGACAACTGAGTATGAGCCCTGGCTCAATGAGATTTTAGGGCCGGACGGACTTCTTTACGGATATCTTTATTATTCATATGGAGTTGTAACCCTTAAAGTGGTTGGTGATAAAAAGATGTATATATTAAACTTGGAGGAACCTCCTAATAAGGGTGGTAGTGATGATTAATTTAGGCTATCCTATGTGCGTTTCCGTATAGCTCCTATCAGTAATGGAGATCGCAGGAATCGGACCTGTCCTGTTTTATTGGATTTTTTCCAACATGAATGGAAATAAACCGATCCTATGGTCACTGCTATGGAAATTTAAATATTAGGGGTCTAAAAATTTTGGGATATCCTTTTTTAAATATGGGCAAATCCTTTTTCGGGGTTTGCCCTTTTTGATGTTTGAATAACTGCTATAGAGTACAACTGTCTAAATTTTTAAGATATCTAAATCTTACCTCAAAACACAATCCACTTATTACGAAAACCGGATTATGACCACACAACACAATATATTGTATGAGCGCAAATTTTCAATTTTCAGCTGGGAATTTAAGCTTTCTGCCTTAAACCTTCAATTCAGACCCTTCTAATATGGTTGTGATTTCGATTTGAAATCATCGAATAAGCACTTGTGGTTAGCTGCTATCGATCGCAGGGTTTCATCTGCATTAATATTTTCTTTTCGTTTAAATATATTTCCCCATTTTGTTTGCGATCAAGGGCGGGAGCAACATCGTGGAAAAACGCTCAGATCAACCCTGCAAGGAAGCGATCCGCAGATACAACCCGAACGCCTTTGATAAAGCTGTCGACATCTCCTTTTTTAACGATCTGGTAACAAAATGGAATGCTCAACTTCTCTTTAAAGTAGAATAAATGCGGCGATACATTGATATCGTTCATTTTGGCTTCCAGTGCAAACCAAGGTTTTTCGTCAATAGTCAAGAAAAAATCCACTTCCTTTTTTTCAACACTTCTAAGAAAATATAAATTTGCTTTGTACCCCTCATAATCCTGGAGAAAGTGAACCAGTTTCAAGAGATGAGATGCTACGCAATTTTCAAATCGCACGGATTCATCATCGATTTCTGACCAATCCCACAAATATAGTTTAGCAACCTTTTTTAAGGATCGAAAGTTTTTCCCTGCATAAGGATATACTCTGAAGCAGTAATAAAATGACTCCAGAATATTTAGCCAGCTTGATACGGCTCGGTGGCTGACATCAAGATCTTCTCTCAAGGAATTAATCGACAGCAAGGATCCTGCTCTTTCGGGAAGCGAATCTCCTAACAGCTGCATAATAGAGATTTCCCTGACCTGCTCAACATCTCGAATATCCTCCCTGAATAATCTTTCGGTCTTTTCATTGTGCCATCTTCTGAGAACCCTCATATTTTGTTTTAAAAACGGCTCAGGAAATCCGCCAAACGTATCGAGTGCTTCAAATATCTCTTTTTCACTTCCGGACCGGATGGAAATCTCCTTCATGATTTCCGGAACGGATATATTACCGATCAGTTCCGCCAGAGAAAAAGGATGCAGGCGATAATAATGATACCGGCCAAGCATTGAATCCCCACCTTTCCGGTATATGTCCAGACGAGCACTACCGGTAACAAGGAATCGATATCTGTCTTTTAGGGTGTCATACTCTCCCTTTACGAACGATTTCCATTTCTTATACTTGTGAATTTCGTCAAGAATGATCAGATCTGCATTGCCAGGCCATTTTGACTGCATAATATTACGCCGGTCGCTTTTGCTGTCCCAGTTATAGTAACCGGTCTGGCGAAACCTTTTTGCAATCAACTCCCGGGCGATTGTGGTTTTACCGACTTGTCTTGGGCCGCCTACAAAAACCATTCTTTCCGCAAGGTCTTTAATAACAAAATTTGTTAGATATCTTTGTTTTATCATGTAAAGATTGTGGCACCTTCCTATTGGTATGTCAATATTTTTTGCTTATAAGCAAATTTTATTTAAACTTTTTTTGCTTTGGATCAAAAATCATCCAAAGACAAAATGAAGAAGTGCAAAAGAGATGGATTGTTGAAAACCTGCGGTACTATTTAAGCCTGAACATTTGTTTCCATTCTTCTCTTCCTTTTTTGAAAATAACCTCATTCTTGCCGATATACGTTATTAAAACCTTTTCAACAGATCCTCCTTCCCGGAGCACACGACCGTTTATAACAGCAAGACGGCTTTCAGGATCGCTGGACCAGGCAATGGCCTGCAGTTGAAGCTTCGACTCAACGGCCTGTTTAACGGGTATGGATAATATTCGTTTGTTTATTGAATTTTGTCCGGATTTTTCAGCTTTATTTTGGGTGTTGTTACCTTTTTGAATTAAATTCTGATCGGCTATCTTCTTTTTATCAGGGCTGAAAGATTTTGGAACTATAATTTCCGTTTTTTTAACCGATACCGGTTTCTTTTCCCGCGGCTTTATGTTGGGTGGAGATTCCTTGTTCGCCGCTGGTGTGACCACTGGAATTTTTTCGCTGACCCTTTTGGCGGGCTTTTTTTTCTGAGACAAATCCCGGTCGGCCGTTTTTTTTGCGATACGGCTTAACGGTTTTGAATGTTTGGTTTCCGGTTTTTGTACCGGTGGCGGTACATTTTTCCAGGGTTTCCGGCCCAGAACCAGTCCTCCGCCTGCAGCCAGAATTATGACAGCAAAAATGACAAAAAACTGTTTTTTAAAGCGAAGATTATCCGTTATACGCTTATGGATAATTTTTTGCGTATCTATTTCTTGTTGCCAGAATCGAATTTCGCTTTTATCTGGCGACTCGCTTTCAATCTTTTTTAAGGCCTGTAATATGGAACTCAATTTTAATCCAACCTTCCTATCCCGGGTTATATACGTCATCGAATATTCGAATTAGTTTCCATCCAGAAATTGCCCTTTTCCGCAATCTCTGCGCCTGCCCCGTGAAATGCGGAGCCTATTTCTCTGGGGTCAACCTGCGTAATTACTTGTGCGGCGTACCACTTGTACGCCTCCGCGTAATTCCTTGATTTCCTTGACCTTGCGAAAAATTGCTAATTTCTGCATTGGAAACTTAATTTGTGCCCAATATAGATTTGTGGATGGACACTAATAAGAAAACTTTGAAATATGAGGAATCCCGTTGAAATTTTTTTCATTGTACAGTGCTATCTTAGTTGTGGATCCTACAACACCGTCAACATGTATTCCGTATTTCCCCTGAACATATTTGACCGCCTGCCGGGTGTTTTCATCATAAAACGGGTTAATTTCAACTGTGTTGAATCCAATATTCCGTAACAGCATCTTCAGTGTTATTATGGAATCTTTTGGAGAATCCAGCGGAATGGTACCTGCCAGAGAGAGGAAATTTTTCCACGGAATGTATGCCACGCCTGACCAATATGATTTTAAATTCCTCGGTTCCAACTCTATTGAAATATCCTTTTTTCCTCCTCTGAGAGTAATTTTTTTGTCATCTATTCCATTAAGCGTAAGATATACCGGAGGAAGGTCTCCGGGGAGATGGAACTCTAAAATGGCCGGCAGATTTAATTTTTGTACTGCGTTAAAACTACCTTCAATACGACGGATTAAAAGACCGTTCTGATCAGAGGCAAGCTGGAAAAAAGCCTGATCATCGCTGATACCGTTAAGATACCGGCCAATCTCAGATTCAGTGCCCCACAAATCCATGGCAACCTTAAGGGCCGCGTTTCTTGAATAAAACCGGTTCAATTTTTTAAGTAAAACTCCCAGATTAGGGACAGGTTCCCTAACGATTTTCGGTTCCTTTAATGCAGACGCTTTGGCCGGTGCCTTATCCGGAATCTTAACCGGTGCTTTAACCGATGCCTTAGCCAACTTTGAATCTGGTATAGGTTTAGGGGAAGGAGATGTTTTTAAATGCTCTGATCGGCTTAAGTGATTTGATCTGGAATTATCAATCCCGTTGCTTTCCAGTGAACTTAATTTCGTATGATCGTCAAGGAATTCGGAGCGAAAAACCATTACCATGATAATGCCTGTAAACAACAGAAAGAAAAATAGACCTGTTTTTTTCCATTTTTGAAGGCGACGGCGTTTCATGTCGGCCCTAACGCCCAGCTCGCGGATGGCAGCCATGGCTATCTTTCCGGAGATTATCTGTTGATCGAGAACGAATGCATTCAGAAGTGCCCGGTCACAGACAATATTGATTAATCGGGGGATCCCTCTCGAATATTGATAAATAGACCGATAGGCAGCGGCGGCAAATTGAATTCCGGTTTTTCGGGAGGCGATATTGATACGGTGTTGAATGTATCCTCGAACTTCTTTATAGCTCAAGGGAACGAGCTGACATTTTAAAGTTATCCTCTGGTCCAGTTGCCTGAGTTCATGGGAATCGAGTTTTTCTCCCAGTTCGGGTTGACCGACAAGGATAATCTGAAGAAGCTTGTCTTTGACGGTCTCTAAATTTGATAACAATCGCAACTGTTCCAGAACCTCTGTGGTCAAATTCTGTGCCTCGTCGATGATAAGGATGGTATTTTTCCCCTCGGCTTTTTTTGCAATGAGAAAAGAATTCAGCCTGTCGATCAGATCTTTGGTGTTGTCCGTATCCGATCCGATTCCAAATTCGTCATTGATGGCTCTGAGAAGTTGTATGGAATTAAGATTTGGATTAAAGATGTAAGCAGCTTTTGTGTTGTTATCCAGATTTTCGAGAAACGCTCGGCAGATTGTGGTCTTGCCGGTTCCTACCTCCCCGGTGATTTCCACAAAACCGTCACCCTGAATCACTGCATAGGTGAGATGTGCAAGGACCTCTTCATGGCTTTTGCTCAAAAAGAGATAGGCAGGGTTAGGAACGAGCTTAAACGGCCTTTCCCTGAAACTGAAAAAGTTTTTGTACATCTGCTCCGGCTTTCCCTCCGGAATTTCTATCCCGCTATAAGCGGAAAAATAAGTGAAAAATTAATAAACTTTTAATGCTAAGTTAACATCAGTATAAACTCAGCAAGTAACTGGTTAATGCACCTATAAATAAGTCGTTTTTCTTTGTTAGCTTTTTTTAGGTTTGCCCTCGGACGTTGCATAAAATCGCATAATAGTTTTATAACTTGAAAAAGGTTTAAATTAAAACTATTATCATTGGAACTATTTAAAAGCAAACAATGATTATAATATCAGACCTCCTTAAAAAGTTGATGAACTCGTAAAAAACTGAATATTGCGATGGCAAAATAAAAAGCTCCAAATTCAAGGCGTGCGACTTTCGTGTCATAAGAAGTACTTACCGTAAGTCGTAATGACGATGAACTGAAGCGTAACATTGAAGATGGACTTTTTACCCAGCCATCATCGTTAAGGGTTGACGATATCTAAATATAAAGTCATAAGTTCCCAACCCGGATAAACCAAAAAAGTTACAAGTGAGCTAAAGTTTGAAGTGAGCTAAAGTTAAGGAGTCGCTACGCTCCGGCTTTTATACAAATTGGAAGTATTCCTTAACTTTAGGCATTTTAGATCACTTTAGGCATTTCACACTTAATTGGTTAAGCATTTTTTTGCCACAAAAAGCACAAAATTCACAATTAAGAAACTAACATGCCGGTATATGAATATACAGCCTTGGATATAAAGGGGAAGACCGTCTCAGGGATAATTAATGCTGAAAGCCCCGGTATGGCCCGTCAGAAGTTGCGTACATCCAGAAACTTTCCGGTCTCCATTAAAGAAGTAAGTGATACTGCAACAATAAAAGCACCTTCGTTTTTTTCAATTGTACGCTATTTTGCACGTGTCAGACCGAATGAAGTTTCAATGATGACAAGACAACTGGCAACTTTAGTAGGGGCCGGATTCCCACTTGTATCGGCTTTGGATACCCTGATACCACAAACCAGATCTCAAGTATTCAAAAAAATACTGGCAAAGATCAAAGAGTCAATCGTGGAGGGAAACAGCTTTGCCCGATCTTTATCTTTGTATCCGGGAACTTTTTCCTCGCTATATGTGAACATGATCAGGGCCGGTGAAACATCAGGGGCGCTTGAGATCGTTTTAGAACGGCTTGCCGATATTACCGAAAAACAACAGGCCTTAAAACAACGCATCAAAACAGCTCTGGCTTATCCGGTTTTAATGTCCCTTATCGGAGCACTTGTTCTATTTCTTCTTTTGACATTTATCGTGCCCAGTATAACTTCGATTTTTTCAGACATGAATCAGACCCTTCCTGCCCCGACGCTTTTTCTTATTAGTTTAAGTAATTTTTTCAAAACATACTGGTGGATTATCTTTATCGTGATCGGATTGACGTTGGTAACCTTGCGCGGGATAAAAAAGACCGTTAAGGGTCATTATTTTTTTGATAAAATCAAACTCCTTTTGCCCGGTTTTGGAATTTTAACCAAAAAACTGGCTATAGCTCGCTTTTCCCGAACCCTTGGCTCGCTGCTCGAAAATGGGGTTTCCATGTTGGCGGCACTTGGAATCGTAAAAAATATAGTGGAAAATGTGCTGATTGCCGATATCATTGAAGAAGCTTCACAAGACGTCGAAAAAGGACAGGGGCTCGGTTCGGCGTTGGCGGAAAGTAAAATATTCCCGGATCTTTCAATCCAGATGATTCAGGTTGGAGAACAAACCGGGGCATTGGAAGCCATGTTGGATAAAATTGCAAATGTATTTGAAAATGAAGTGGAAACGAGCGTGATGAGCATGACATCACTTCTTGAACCTGTTATGATATTAGTTATGGGTATTATTGTGGGTTTCATTGTCCTCTCCATATGCTTACCAATTTTTGAAATGAACCAGCTTGTCAGGTAGAATCGGTCTGTAATAAAATATAACGGTGATCATGGATGTCGGTATAAATCTATCCATATAAAAAAGCTGTCGCATTCAAAAATCCGGTTTTTAAGCGGGTTACCCGAATGCTTGTGGGTCTCGTTTTCTCATAAAACTAAAATCATAAAGATGGAGAAAGAATGAATAGTAAAAATTTTTTTAGAAAAATAGACGGTCGTGGATTTACACTGATTGAATTGATGGTTGTCATAGTAATATTGGGGATACTTGCAGGGCTTATCATACCGAGGATTATGGGCCGCCCTGAGGAGGCAAAGCAGCTTAAAGCAAAGATGCAGATTGAGAGCCTGGAGACAGCCCTGAAATTATATAAACTCGATAACGGCATGTATCCGGATACCGAACAGGGCATGCAGGCACTTATTGAGCAGCCTGAGACCGGGACAATCCCGAAGAATTGGCGCAAGAACGGCTATCTTGAAAAAGGGAGGCTCCCGAAAGATCCCTGGGGAAATGAGTTCATCTATCTTTCCCCCGGTGCGCACGGCGAGTATGACATCATTTCATATGGTGCAGACGGAGTCCCGGACGGAGAAGACAAGAACAGGGATATTAACAACTGGGAAATTGAATAGTTACCATGCGGAGATGATTCATTTTGGCAATCAGCAGCTTTCTTGCCAAACCGTGTATTGATAACCATGAATGCCGCTGAAACCACCTATATTCTCACCAATTAACCATGACAATTAACTTCAGGCGAAACAACGGTTTTACTCTTATTGAGCTCATAGTGGTTATTTCTCTGATCAGCCTTATGCTTTTTTTTGCCGTTCCGCGATTTCAGGTTGATGTTCTGTCGGACAATACCAAAAAAGTGTCACGATGGATTATGCTGAAAGTACATTCTTTAAAAGAAAAGGCGGTTCATGATCAAAAACGTTATGTTTTGCACCTAAGTTTGGATTCAAACAGACTCTGGGTAACCAGCGAAATTATGTCACCGGAAGAGCTTCAGGCTGCTGCGGCGAACGGCTACAAACCGTCTGACGATATAAAATTGCTTGATGTAGAATATCCTGGTCAAGAAAAAATCTCAGTTGGCCGGGCTGATATTTATTTTTATAAAAAGGGATACTCAGATAAGGCAATTATCCATATGTCAAATAACGATAACGAGATATTCTCTTTTGTTATCGAACCTTTTCTTTCTCGTGTCCGTTTATATAATAAATATATAGAATTTGAAGATTGATGAATTCGTAAAAAGTGAAACGTGAAATGTAAAACGACTACATTTAGCATATTAAGAGGTAATACTACACAACATATAGACTTTTCACGTTTAACTTTTTACTTTTTACTGAAATATCAAGATTGAAAAAAGAATAAACAAAGGTCGGAAGGCAGGATGCAGAAGACAGAGGATGAAGAACAAAGGACAGCAACTCGGGATTTGAACCATGATTCTGGTTTTACGCTCCTTGAAATCATGGTTGCCGTTTCCATAATTGCCATTGTTCTGGTTAGTGTATATAAAATGCAGGCTCAAACCATCACCATGAACTATGCTGCAAGGTTTTATGCAACCGCGCCCTTGCTGGCCCAATTAAAAATAGCTGAAGTTGAAATAGAAAATTTGGGGGAATCGGCAGACGATTCAGGAGATTTCGGGGATGAATTTCCGGGTTACAGATGGAATGTTGTTATAGATGATATTGATTCAGAGCTACTTGGAAATATTGCTGAAAATCTAAAAAAAATTGATGTTAACGTTTCTTTTAACACCGATGAATTTACATACAGTCTGAGAACTTACAGATTTATGCAGGAGTAATCGATTTCCGAATGCATTATAAGCCAGAAAAAAATAGTGTAGCGCCATTAACCCGCAGTCCGCAACCCGATAGCGGTTTTACCCTGCTTGAAATTTTGATTGCAATTTTTATTTTCGCTATCATTGTTACAACAATATTTGGTTCATATAATTCAGTATTTACCGGTGCCGAGGAAATTAATCAGG
>Ga0315549_1001560_pt1 | contig 23420 bp, 30 predicted proteins | sample SalMarSW160200MG_FD_203101 | JGI IMG/M metagenome (GOLD analysis project Ga0315549, IMG submission 203101) | Salt marsh sediment microbial communities from the Plum Island Ecosystem LTER, Massachusetts, United States - Salt Marsh Sediment SW1601-200 ... | reverse complement strand
AATTCGGGATAGATTTTATGAAAGTCAGATTCCCCGAAATTGACCTTTCCGAACAAAAAGGAAAAGGAGCTAAAGAATGAATTTCCCCCTTGACAAATACTCTTCATATAGAAAAATTATTGTTGGAAAAAGTAAAATGAAAATAAAGGAGGTCGCATGAACAGTAAGATAATTGCAATAGTCAACCAGAAAGGCGGGGTTGGAAAAACTACCACCGCAGTCAACCTATCGGTTGCCCTCTCTCAGCTCGGCAAAAAAGTACTTGCCATAGATATCGACCCACAAGCGCACCTTACTTATTCATTGGGGATACAGGCTCATCAGCTCGAAAAGACTATCTATGAGGTTCTGAAAAGGCAAATACCCGTAGCAGACGTCTTAATCGAAAGAAACGGCGTTACTCTTCTCCCCTCTTCCCTTGACCTAGCAGCTGCAGACGTCGAACTCGCGGGCGTCCCGGGACGCGAATTTCTCCTTCAAGAAGCCGTTGGAGAACTACCAAAAGAATACGAATACATATTGATCGACTGCCCGCCCAACTTAGGCATACTTACCTTAAACGCCCTAACGACGGCGCAGGAAGTATTCATTCCGGTTCAATGCGAATTCCTTGCCTTAAAAGGGATGAGCAAATTGACGCAAACCGTAGATCTTGTCAAAGAAAGACTCAACAAAAAGCTCAAAATCACCGGAGTAATAGGAACAAGGTTCCACATAGGAAAAAGCCTTCATAAAGAAGTAGAAACCAACCTAAAAGAGCATTTCGGCGACAAAGTCTTCAACACCCTGATAAGAGAGAACATAAGCCTGGCAGAAGCCCCAAGCTACGGACAATCAATATTCGAATACGCCCCCAATTCTCACGGAGCCGAAGACTACCTGAAACTCTCAAAAGAAATTCTGGGAGGCTAAAAAATGGATAAAAAGAAAAGACTAGGAACAGACCCCTTTGACGAATCCCCTCTTGGATCCCTAATACGAGATACAAGACCCAAAAAAACGGGAAAACGGGAAGACGGAGAAACGGCAGAAAAGACTCCCGTCAAGCCGTCGAAACGGGAAAACGGGAAGACGGGAGATGGATCACGGGAAGACGGAAAGACGGAAAAACGGGAATCCGTCGAAACGGTAGGACGGGAAAACGGGAAGACGGGAAAAATAAGAAAAACAACGCTTCTTCTGGACGAAGACATTTACCAGGCATTCAAAAGTTACCAGACAAACCGTTTGATAGAGACGGGGGAGAGTGTTACTTTCCAGGATTTCACGATAGAAGTATTAAAAGATAAGCTAAGCGAATATCTCAAATAAGGATTAATAAAAGGAGGAAAGGTTTTTTAAAATAAAAAATTAGGGGCGAAGCCCAAAAGGAGAGTCGCATGAACATAAAAAAAGTTTTTTCTTGTCGTTATATTGTCTTAAAAAAGTTAAAGTTTCTTATCCCTGATATCTCAATATTACTCCGTATTAAACCAAAAACGCAGGCCCCCGAAGGGACCTGCGGTCGCATGAACATAAGCAGGCGTTACCGCCTAACTCAGCTCAATACTATTATAGTTAAAAAAACTCTTTTTGCAAGGAGAGAATATTGTTGAATAAAGTGGTTTGCGAGAATTAGGTTTTTGATTATAATTAAAAAGGAGAGTCGCATGAACATAAAAGGTGAAAAAGGTTGGAAAAACTGCTGGTATGTTGGGTACGCGTTGGTTAAAAAAGATTGCGTTGAAGTGCAGAGATGGTCGTATTGGTGTAAAAAGTTCGGTGTTGGAAAAGCTTCGAAGTTATTACAGAATCGGCAAATTGTGAAAATAGGGGGTATTTACACAAGTCCTAGAGAGTCTTATAATGTTAAAAGGTTGTTGAAAAAAATAAAAAATAGGAGGTAAGTGTATGAGGAAAGGTTTAATTGTTTGTTTGTTTTTAGTTGGTATTTCCTTGCCATTGTTGGCTGATCAAGAAGCAGATGGTTTTATTGAGATGGATTATGACGATAAATGTTTATGGATTGAGAAAAAGGAAGTTTTCCCGGAAGATGTAAATATTGTTAAAGGTGTTAGAGTTCGTACCTTGGGAGAACGAGAAGTTAAAAAAGTAGGTAATAAAGAAGTGCTAGGAGAAGAAGTAGGTGGATTTAAAAAAGATATGACTTTTTATGAGTTTGTTAATTGGATAACCGAAGGAAAAGCAGAATTTGTTAGTGTTTCTTTTGTCGCTGCAGGAAGTGGAAAATCTAGTGGTTATGTTATAATTTACTATAAATGGAAAAAAGTTAAGTAAGTAAATAATAAGTGGTATTATTCATAAAAAGAAAGAAGCAGGCTCAAAAAAAGGAGCCTGCTTCTGTGTGTGCAACGAGAAGACGCTCTGCTAAAAGAGGATTACTCCAAAATTAACAGAGAGGAAATGTTGTCTCCTCACTATATTTATACGAATTTTTTCCTAAAATGTCAATAGTAAGCCTATGGATTTTGTTTTGCCTAATAAGTATGGGGAAGGAGGGGAGTTTTCTTAAAAAATCTAAATATTTAAATACGTGGGCTTATCAATTTCGAGTTTTCCACATTTTCGTTTTTACTGTACTCATTAACCTTTAAAGGTTTTAAAGGTTTTAAAAGTTTTACGCAGCGGGAAACCCTTAAATTTCAAAGTCTTTAGTGGGTGAAAAGCTACATTTTTCTTGTGAAAAACTACACTTTTCTTGTGAAAAGCTACAAATTTCTTGTCAAAAGCTACACTTTTCTTGTCATATAACTTTTTGGGTATAGTTTTCTAAAAACAGGGGGTATTTTATTTGTTTTTTTCTATTGGTTAATGTAAATATAGCTATTTGTGGCTTATACTAGTTATTTAAGGAGCTTCTTTTAAAGTGAAAAGCTACATTTTTCTTGTGAAAAGCTACACTTGACAAAAAGTGTAGTTTATGTATAATGTTAGTAAAGGTTGGGATAATGGAAGAAAAATCTAAAGGTAAAAATCTCATCGTTAAATCAAATGAGTTAATTCAGGGAAGGTATGAATTAAAGATATCGCAAATAAAAATAATTCTACACATGATTACGTTGATTAGAAAAGACGATGAAGATTTTAAAGAATACAAGATTTCCATAAAAGATTATGCTCATCGTGTTGGAATAGATCCGGAGGGAGAGTACACTCACGCTAAGGAAATAACGGAAGACTTGCTTAAGAAAGTCATTAAAATTGCTTATGAAGACGAAGAGGGGAAACCCCGGTTTTTGCAAATAAACTGGTTGTCGCATGCGGATTACGCCGAAGGAGAAGGGTATGTTGATATATCCTTTGATCCAAAATTAAAACCATATTTGCTGGCTTTAAAAGAGAGATTTACCCAGTACGACATCAGGAACGTTCTCCCTTTGAAGAGTTTTTATTCTATACGTATTTACGAATTGCTTAAGCAGTTTGAGAAAGTCGGATATAGAGTCTTCAAAATTAACGAATTGAAAGAAATGCTCGGCATCGATAAAAAATACAGCAGCTACTCTCTTTTTAAAAAAAGAGTAATAGAGAAAGCTCAAGAAGAACTTAAAAAACACTCCGATATCTACTTTGATTTTGAAGAAATAAAACAACATGGGAGAGCTTACTCTCACATAAGATTTAATATTCACGTGCAGGAGAGTCCCACTGTCAAAGAAATAGAGAGAGAGGCTTTGTCGGATCTAACCACAAAAGAAGCGGAATTAAAAAAGCTGGAAGAAGAGTATCAGAAATATAAGACTGAAAGAATTGAGGATTTTATCAACAATAATCAAATAAGAACAAAAGAAGACTTTATTACGGAATTTGAGCTGGAAGAATTCTCCGAGAATAAAGCGCTCTATGAGATGTATAAGGAAAGAGGGGTAGAAGGAGCGATGTTCAAAGCAATGTTTTATAAATTTATAGAAAGTAAGTTTCTGGAACCTTCAGAAAATTTTGAAGACTTTGCCGACGGGAAGGGATATGAAATAAAAAAAGAAGAAGACGGCAAATACCACATAGTTCACAAAAGAAAAACTTTGCTTGAGTAAAAGATCGGTTCTATCCTTTAAAAATACATTTTCGTTTCTAAAACCCATAATTAAACAAAGAAAAAGACTTAAAGCCTTAATCTCTTAATTGTCAACAGCTTTCGAGGTTTTGGGATAAGAGGAAAACACTATATTGTTATTTACAAAACAAATTTTTTAGAATTTCACGCTTGACATTTATTTGTTTATACATAGTATGGCAAATAATCTGAGTGTTCTTTTTCTTATAACGCTTTTGATTATTTATAGTGTGTGTGTAAATAAAGAGGAATTAAGGAAATGTTGTTGTCTCAAAACACAAAAGGAAGACGAAGGGGAAGGTTATGAATTTAGTAACCTACCCCTTCTTTTTGATTGGAAAGAGGGAAGGTTGTTGCGAGAGCGACTATTTTAAAGTCGTTGATGCACCCTCTTTTTTTGATAAAAAAATATTTTATTCTCTTTTAAAAAACAAAGATAAAAACAACGGCGTCTCGATAGGATACAGCGAGTTTGCAAGAGATATAGGCTACTTCGATTATTACGGATTCGTTGAATCAATAAAACGCCTGGCTAATGCAAGAATAATAATAAAGAAAAGTTTTTCTTGCAGTGAGATTTTCGTTCGAGAAGGAACCTATAATTTTATTGATTCGTTTAAAATTAAAGGGAGAGCGCATAACAAGGGTCGTTCCCTCATAGTTAAAATTTCACAACTTTTTGAAGACTCGATTCGCATTGACGACAACTTATTCCGTATAAGAAAACCATATAGCTTCAGAATTTACGAGCTGATAATTTCCAAAAATAAAGGACGGAATATAGTGTCCTTCAATCTTGATTTTTTAAGAAAATTTATTCCTTCTGGCATAAAAGAGACGAGTAATTTCCGGAGGAAGACTAAAGAGGCTTTAATGAACTTAAGGGATTTGTCTTTAATACGGAATTTCCATTTAAACGAGGATAAAATCAATGTCTGGACTAATCCACAGATTAGGTCGCATGAACATAAAAAAGAAAAGAATAATAAACCTAAAGGAGGGTAATAGTGTTAGGGAAAGATAAAGACCTAATTGTGGTATATACGGATAAAACGATGAAAAAAAATTTCAAAGAGCTTGCAAATGCGGAGCAAACTTCCGAGTCCGAAATGGGAAGAAGGGCGATATCGTTTTTTATGGAGCATAGAAATACGGAAAAAATCTTAACGCCTCTACGGTTCCTTGAAAGAAGAATGAAGAGAGAACTCACTGAAACCGAAGAGAGATTATCAAATCTTATAAGGGGTCAAAAGTGATAGTTAAAGCTAAATACGTTTCCGTAAGACAACAAGTAATTTATGACGCTGCCAGAAAAGGAGAAATAACTATTTGGGAGAGTCCGGAATTTGATATTTTTAATGTTAATGGGAGGCTGTACGATATTGTTTTTTCATCTTCTCTGGAAGAAACGAAAAAAATAACTCCGAAAGGTCTGATTGATATTTGTGTTCATACAATGGAGGAATTGCAGGAAAAAACCAATAATTATTTTGAGTACTCAATAAGCGTTCACAACGACAACGGGCTTCTGCACGCTCATTGTCTCACGAGCGGGCTTTTAAATTTATCAGCGATGGATCTAAAAAAAATAAAAAGAAAGGTACAAGATTTATCTTTTGAGACGATGAAAACAAGAGAGACTGCGGGGCTATGATTGTGAGGGTTCGATTTATCGATAACGGCGGACACGGGCAAAAACTTGCGAATTACGCGAAGAATAAAGCGATAGCAGGATATGAGACGGAAAATTTCAAAATTCAAGGGAGGGTTTTTGAGCTTCGATTCTCTTGCTCGGAGCAGGAAACGGAAAAGATGACGCCGGAAAATTTGGTAAAAGTATGCGAGAATGAGATGGAAAAGCTGCAGGAAAGAACAAACAATTATTTCGAATATTCAATAAATGTTCACAACGACAACGGGCTTCTGCACGCTCATTGTCTCACGAGCGGGCTTACCGTTTTGTCTAAAGAACATCTTCATCAGATGAAAGAATCTTCGCAGGAAAGGACGTTCTCATATACACAGAGTTCGAAGGCTTGGGGGATTACTTCGCGTATCCTTGGTTTGCTTAATTTAAGAGGTACTTCAGTCAGAATGTATTCTAACCCGCTTTATAACTACCGAAAACCCAAAATTTATTTTCCGGATAAAGGCAGGGGGAGATAATTATGCCGAATAAATTCTTTAGTCCGAGAATAGAGAAAATGGATACGGATTTACGGTTCATGAGTAAGAATCTCCGTGTCTTATCCCGTTTTATGTTTTATATCGCTCTGGGAAACTTTATAGTCATAAATACGTTACTGCTTATGTTTTCTAAAACTTATTCGCGAAATTTTACGTCGCTTCTTTACATTATTGAATTTTGGTTTAAAAACGTTCCGCAGCCCTGGTATGCTTCTCAGGTGCTGAATTACTTTAAAAAAGTCTGCGGTTTTTCTTTCGGCGGGGGATTTGTTTTTGCCATTGCCATGCTGCTATTTTTAGTAAAAAAGACCAAAGGCGTTACGACGGCGGAAGGCTACAACAGAGGAGCGAGGAAAGCGCAGAAAGCGGATTTAAAAGATTTTACGAAAGGACGCCTCCCGCTTGGTAAAAAATCGGAAGGAAGAGCAGAAAAACTTTTTCTTCCCTATGAGTATGAGAATAGAGGGGTGATCATACTGGGGAGTGCAGGTACCGGGAAATCCGTGCTTATTAGAGACGTTGTTTCTTCTTTAGAGAATCAAAAATGTATCATCTACGACAGGAAAGGAGAATTTATCGAAAAGTTCTACTCGGAAGGAGACGTAATTCTTAATTTTTTAGATGCGCGTAACGTTGATTGGAACATCTACAATGAAATCAAAATAGAAGAAGACGTGGACAGTATAGCAACTTCTATAGCTCCCAACACGGAAGACCCTAAAGAGCGCTTTTGGAGGAACATAGAAAGAACGCTCATTAAGGCGGTCATAGAGGTAGTGAGAAGAAGAGAGGTTAATCCGGATTTTGCTAAACTCTCCAATTTTATTTTTCAGATGAACACGAAAGAAAAAATGAGCGAATCTCTGCAGGAGTACCCGGACATTTCCTCTCTGGTCGAAGGATATATCGCGGGAAGAGGGGAGACGGCAGCTTCTGCGTTTGCGAGCTACAACGAAGCATCGAATTTTTTTAAACACAAAGCTCTTTTGTCTAAAGAGGGAGGGGGTTTTTCAATCAGAGATTACGTCCACGACGAAGGCGACAAAAGAAAAATATTCCTAGTAAATCAGGCTAACGTTGAAACTTTCAGAGGATTAATAACTCTTTTTCTCGATCTAGCCTTTAAGGAAATTCTTTCTCTCAGAGACGATATCAACAGGAGAATTTTTTTAATTATAGACGAATTTCCTTCTCTCTTCCAGCTAGATTCTTTGGAACGCTTGCTTGCGGAAGGTAGAAGCAAGGGCTCCTGTCCGGTTATTGCCGCACAGGACTTTACACAGATTGAAAGAATATACGAGAGAGGAGCTCCTTCTATTTTTAACAATTCAAATACGAAAATAATTTTTAGAATATCCGAAGCTAAATCTACGAGATACATAAGCGATTGGCTCGGCGAGCAGGAGAGAACGGAAATAGAAGAGTCGATTACTCAAGGAACCGCGGATATGAGAGACTCATATTACTATAAAGAAAACGAAAAAATCAGAAAGTTATATTTACCTTCTGAAATAGCTAACATGCAGGACTTACGGATGATAGTAAAAGTCGGAGCTTACCCGGCGTATGAGTCTTCGGTCGAATATAGAGAATACGAAACGAGGGAAATAGACGGGATTAGAGTAGAAAGTTTTGTCCCTCAAAAAACCAAACAAGAAAAAGGAGGGTCGCAAATTGTTACTTCTCTTTCTTAGCGTAACCTGTTATGTGTATTCAGAGGGGACATGGCTGGTAGATCTCAGAGGCAAATATCTTGAAGAAGATATCCGGCCTGGAGTTCGGGTCCCGGTCGACACAGTTCTTGTTTTTGACGTCGATACCGTGATTCTTATCGATACGACGGATGTTTCTTATAGAATTTTTTTCTTCGATTCCGGAGATTCAATCCCAAAGGAGCTTTCTTTCGATGATGATTTATTTGTGTCCGCGGATCCGAAAGGCAGAGAATTTTACAACCTTAAGCTGATTAATAAGCGAATTAAAAAAATTAAAGGAATGATTGAAGACAGCTTGTTTAACGGCAAAGTGGTAGCGGATTCGAGCTTTATCGGACGAATAGGAATTTTAAAACAAAAAAAAGGAGGAGCAAGTGGACAAAAAAGTTTTAAAGGAAACAGACAAGGCGGTATTGATTAAGAACGAAGCGAATGAAGAAGTATGGTTACCCAAGAGTCAAGTTAAAGTCGAAGATGGGAAAGTGGTTGAAATTCCGGATTGGCTGAAGAAACAAGAAAACATTATATAAAACAAAAAGGAGAAAAAGATGATAACAAAAATATCCATAATTACAAAGAGGTATTCAAAAGTCGTATACGTACTTTTTGTTCTCTATGCGCTCCTGGTTGTAGTTGAACCATTGTTGGCTCAAACGGCAGAAATGGACGAACTCTGGGACAAAGTCGTTGGAATATTAAGAGGAGTGATCGGGAAATCGGTAGTAGCTATGTGTTTTTTTGGGGCTTTTATTCTCTTTACCTTCGGTAAAGTAGAAATGTGTGTTTTTGCAATCATAGGAGGAGCGTTGATAGCTGCTTCCCCGTGGATTATTTCTTGGCTTTTTCAATAGGCTTGGAAGACTATGGAAGAAGAATTTATAATCTCCGAGACCCGTTTTCTGGATACAAAACTTACCCTTCTGGGAATGGAAAGAGACGAATTCTTGGTGTTTCTTTTGCCTCTAACCATTTTCTTTTTGATGAACATGTTCCCAATCGGACTGCTTGTCGGGCTGCCTCTGATGTTTACGGTAAAAAGAATCAAAGCGGGAAAGCCGGAAGGGTATTTAATGCACATGCTTTATAGATTTGGAATGCCGTTCCCGGGTTTGTTACCGCCGCACATCACCCATTTTGAGGAGTAGGGGAGGGTAACGATGAAAGCCAAAAAATTCTGGGACGTATGGGATAATCTTGAACTGTCCAATAAGATGCTTCAAAGAATAATTTTCTTCCTTCTGGCAGTAACGATAATAAATTCTATAACGATTCTTAAGCTTGCAACGAGAAAAAAAGAAGTTCTTGTTATTCCCGGAGCGATAGGTCGCATGAACATCGAACCGGGTGAGTTGCCGGATGCAGCAGTCGAAAATTTCGCTTTATATCTTATCGACCTTTATGCATCTTTCAACCCCGAAAGCTTTCAGGAGAGAATGCACGAGCTCATGGAGTACGTAGAGCCTTCCCAATTTACCCAGCTTAAGAAGGAAGAATTAAGCAGTATAAGAAGAGTACAGAAGGCAGCTTTTTCGCAGTCGTATGTTGCAGACGAGTTTAAATTAAGAAAAGTCAAAAACGCTTATGAAGTTTCGATTATTGGAACGATTACTCAATTTGTTGGCGATAAGGTCGTTTTAAACGAAAGGAGAAGATATGAAATGCGTCTCGCTAAAAAATATCCTACGGAGCGTAATCCTCTTGGGCTTGTTCTTGCCTATCTTGAGTTCAGCAAAGAAAATAGCCGATAGAAGTCCGGTTATTGAAGTCTGCCCTGGCGATATAACACAGATAGATTTTACCGAAGAAATTGAAGAATGCGTCTTCGACGTAAGTGTTGCCGAAGTCCAGTATATAGGGAGTTCGGCCTTTATCAAACCCTTTAAAGAGGGGAGGGTTTTCTTTCTTCTTAAATCCAATAATGTCCCGGTTGAATTTGTCTTCTCTAAGACAGGAGCTCCCGCGAGATATGAAATTTTTCCGCCGGATCAAGGGTTCTATCCTCGAATACAAAAACAAGACGCAGTTCCTTTGTATGGAGAAATAGCCGAAATACTCTCTTGTGCTTACAGCAATACGATGATTCCGGGCTATAAAAAGATGGAGCCTGAGGATACGGAGTACAAAGGAGAGAAAGTTCAGACAGCCTACATAGGCAATAAATACACCTGCCTTGTCGTTCCTCTTCGCGGAAAAAAAGAGAAGACCGATATATCAGAGAGAGAATTCTATACGCCGGGAACGGTGGCCATTTCAATTAACGAAAGAATGGGAGTAAAAACAGTTTATATAATTCTCGTTTACAATCCAGATCAACTGCTGGAAGAAATTAAGAAGAGAGGCAGCAAATGAGCTTAAAAGATTATCTAAAAAAGATGGTTGAAAAGAGCAAAAGAAAAGGGGCAACTTTTGATTATTCTCAGACGACGGAAGGAAGCAAGAAGAAAATATCAAGAAGATTTCTGATATATGGGTTTTTGGTTTTTATGATTGTGATAGTTTTTGCCTCTATCCTTGATTCCAAAAGCAGAAAGAAGAAAGTTACCTATAAAGAAGTAGAAAAAGAAGGTATCCAGAACCCCGTTGAAGACGCCAACTTGGCATATGAAGAGTGGATAACTAATTCGGGAGCTAAACTAAAAGAGCTTGACGACGCACAAAAGAAAACCAGAGAAGATTACGAGAAATTAAACTCGCAAGTCTCCGATTTGGTTAACAAGATGGACAAATTGAGTGGAGACATAAGGAATCAATTAAGCAACATTCAAAAAAACTTGGATCAACCTTTACCCACTTCTGCGTCTGGTGTACCGGATTATAGGTACGACATACCTTCCCCTAAAGATTTTAACGATTCACAACAGCCAAATCAAACCGGGCCTTCCGAACTGCAACGCGAACAACAACGCGGGTCTATAAAAATTCTAAAAAATCAGAGTAAGACAGAAGCAGGGAAAGATACGGTCGCTTTTGCACCTTTTGACCTTGAAGAAATTATAAGTCCGGCTGGGAGCGGAGCAAGAGGCGTTCTTATAACCGGAGTTTATGCCACGCAGGGGAACGCTTATCCCGTTCTCATCGAAGTTGTCGGCCCTTTTTATGAAACAATGAGAAGGACGAACGATAAACTTCAGAACGCTTTTATTATAGGAGAAGCCGTGGGCGACATATCAAGCTCAAGGGTGTATGTACGACTTCAGAAAATATCGGTGTATCTTGAAGGAGAAGAGCGCCCCAGGACTTTCCCCGTTTACGGTTGGGTAACGGATACGGACGGAGGGGAATATGGGGTAAAAGGAAGGGTTACTCGACGGGATGGAAGTTTTCTTGCCCTCGCTATAATTTCTTCATTTTTGGGAGGGGTAGGGGAGGCTCTTCAGGCTGCAGGAACAATAACGACTGACATAACTGGTGGCGGAGGAATGTTCCAAACCCAGCAAATAGATACGACAAAAATATGGGAAGTCGCAGCTGCATCCGGTCTTTCTAGATCAGCGGAACAACTTTCCCAACGTTTTATGGATAGAGCCGACGAACTACAGCCGGTAGTACATATTCAACCGGGTATTATAATAGACGTTTTTCTCCTTCAAGACCTAAAGAAAATACCCATTTCTATTCAAGAAAAGGGAGGTTCTTCATGAAAATTATAGTAATGTTTTTTTTAAGCTTTTTATGCATGGTTTCTTTAAACTGCGTTCACAGTTCTAAAAGAAGCGCATTAGATATACATCAAATGATTCTCCAGGAACAAAGAAGAGTCGAAGTGGTAGACGTAGAACCTCCTTTTGCGGAGGGGTTTTATCCGGTCCGACAGCAAGACAAGATTCTAAAAGTTTGGACTCCCGGTTTTACTTTGAACGATACTGTTACGATAGGGCCTCATTATTTCTTTGTTTTAGTGCGTAAGTCCGAATGGATTAACCGTGTCGAAGGGCAGTAAAAAATGGAAAGCGGAATTTCGATAAGAGCTTGGAACTCGATTCTTGATAAAGGAGAATCTTTTCTTAAGTTTCTTCCGTACGTAGCCTACGACGAGAAAAACGAGGTGTATATACTGACTGACAACCGGGGAGAATCTGTCTCTTTGGGAGCAATGTTCGAGATTAATCTTTTACCCGGGGAAATGGTTGACTCGGCCGAAGAGGAAAATTTAGCGCGAACGATAGAAACGATCTACACTTCGGGTTCTTTTCCGGAAGGCTCTTCACTACAATTCTGCGTTTATTCTTCTCCGTCTATTGACGATGTAGTCGAAAACTGGTATACGAGGAAAATGAATGGAAACGAATTATTCAAAATTTACGCAGATAAGAGAAAGGAAAAATTTCTCCAAAATTCAAGGCTTAGAAGATTTAGAGGTTTCGTTACGATTCGGCAGTTTTTTAAGAACAAACCGACCGAAGAGCAGATAGAGCATTTTAGAACCAATATCGAATCCATTAAAGCGACCATGGCGGGGATCTCCTGGGGAGGAATCGATTTGAAGCCGAGAATTTTTCCGCCGGAGCAATTGATTTCTCTCCTTACTGAAATTTTAAACGGAGAGAGAATAAAAAATATTTCCTATAAAGGCCAGTACCCGATTCGTGAGCAGATACAATATAAATATATTTCTCTGCGCCAGCATTACACCGACATAAGCGGAAGGGTTTTGAAGGTCTGCGGAGTAAATTTTCCGCCGGATCAACCGGCAATTCGCAATGCCATAAAGTTGCTGGGAGACGTTTACAAAGAAGAACTACAGCTGACCGTTCCTTTTCTGCTGACTTTTAACACGACTATTTTGGACCAGTATGCCAAGAAAGCGGAAATCGACAAAAGGCATGCGCGAACTCAATTTCAAGCTGGTGGAATTCTTTCAAAATTTTCTGCAACGCTACGCCACATGGCGCCGGCTCTTCAATTTGCTACCGAAAAAGCAGTAAGAGGTAAAGAGTTTATTAGATATTCCCTTCACTTCAATATTTTCGCGGATGACGAAAGAGAAGCGAAAAGAGAAACCCAGCAGGCGTTGAATCTTCTCCGTCTGAGCGGGTTCACGCCCTTTGAAGAATCGACTATAAGAACGACCGTTTTTTTGAACTCTTTGCCTTTGTGCTGGGATCAAAAACTTGACAAATTTTTACAGCGTCAGAGAACGATTATGAGCGACAACATCGCTTCGATTACGCCTCTTTTTGCGGATTGGAAAGGAACTGATACGCCCGTTATGATGTATTATACCCGCAGAGGAGAAATTTTATATTTTGATTTCTTTGATGGCCCAAGAAATTATAACGCGATTGTTGCAGCAGTCTCCGGAGCAGGAAAATCTTTCTTGGTTAACGATATCATAACGAATTATTTAGCCGAAGGAGCATTAGTATTTGTTCTAGATGTTGGACGCTCTTATCAAAAACTCTGTGAATTTCTATCAGGGGATTATATAGAATTCGTAGAAGATAAGCCTTTAAATATTTCTCCGTTCCTGCAGAGCCGGGAGAAAAACGGAGACATGCACCCGGAAGACCTCGCTTTTGTTCTGCCGGTCGTGTGTAAGATGGCGGGAGTTGAAAATCAGGACGAAGTGGGAGACCTTGAAGAAGCAATACAGGAAGTTTTTAGTAAAAAACTTAAAGATACCACAATGACGGACATATATAATTATTTGAAAAAGTACCCGACGACTGAACGACTCTCAAAGAGGCTTTTTTCGTACTCGAGGCGGGGACGATTTGGGACTTTTTTTCATAAAGGAGAGCCTTTGACGTTTAAAAATAACCTTTCCGTCCTTGAACTTGAAGGACTGAGAGACAAGAAAGAACTTCAGAGCGTTGTTCTCCTGTTAACAATGTTTCACGTAAACAGGAACATTGAACAGGCGGATAGAGGAAGAAGGAAGATTCTCCCTATTGATGAAGCTTGGGATTTGCTTTCGGATCCGTTTTCTGCGAAATTTATGGAGAACGCATACAGGATATATCGTAAGTACGGCGCAAGCGCCCTCGCTATAACACAATCGCTTAATGACCTTTATAAGAATCCGTCTGGAGTCGCAATAATGGAAAATGCGGATTTCTGGCTTTTGTTAAGTCAGAAACCCGAGACTCTTGAATATATAGTTGATTCCGGAAGAATACATCTTAGCAAGGAGCATATTGACCTTTTGCGGACTGTCAAAACGGTACCGGGAAAATATTCGGAAATATTTTTCTACACTCCAATAGGGAAGGGAATAGGACGTTTTTCTCCCGATCCTTTTAGTTACTGGATGTATACTACAAAACCTTCAGACATTCAGGCAATTAACGATTATATGAAGAAAGGCTTGTCAAGATTGGAAGCTCTTAAAAAACTGGCGGACGAAAATCCGGAGGGGCGATGATATATTTTCTTTTCGTTCTTTCTGTAAATTTATATGAATGGTCTAATGGGAAAGAAGTGGAAGCGCGGGATACTGCCGATACCATTAAAAAAAAACAAGAGCGATATATGGATTCAACAAAAATAAGTACGGAAAAATTAGACGTCAATACAAGAAAAAAAATAGAGCAAATAATGGAGCAGTACCAAGATACCATTTTTGCCGATACGTCGAAAGATTGCGGATGCAAGAGAGCGAAAATAACTTTCGACGAAAACCAGACGGGAACGATAGAAATTAAAGGAAACGGGACTATTCAATTTAAAGACTTTAAAATTCCTATTACTACTTATATTTCTCTTAAGAACGGAAAAGAAAAGATAATAGAAAGTACAGTTGATCTCGATGGCTCCATGTATCTAAAACCAGAGGAAGCAAATATAAATTTTAAAGAGCTTTGCGATGGGGCAGAAGAGATTAATTCCTTATTAGAAGAAAGAAAAGAAAGCAAAGTTTTTCAGGAGGCTTTATCGAGCAATACATTTACCATGTCGGAAGGTAGCGTCCGGTATAGTGCTATTCCTACGGTAAGCGCAACGGCGAACAAAGACTGTTTTGATTATAAGCTTGAATTCTTTTTCCCACCTAAAAAGCAATGGTTTGAAATGAGATGGAGATGGGGAGTTGTACCCGATCCTAAGTGGTGTCAGTACATAGCACGCAGTGAGTTTAAGGTTCCTGTGGCTATAATAACGGCAGGTGATTTTAGCAGAGAAGACATAAAAGGAACTTTCGGGACAGAGTCTCAATTTGACGCTCAGGTGTGGAACATATATAACGAGAGAGCTACTCGTGCCATTATAAGGTCAATAGACAGAACTGTTAGCAGTTGGCTCAGGGCAGCAAGCAGCACTTTACGTACGCTCGTTCCATTTGGGATTAATTTTGTAGAACTTGAAACGCACTACGATAAGTATATTTGGCCTAGATATCCATATTTCGATACTAGAATCGACCCTCTCTGGGGTTCTAAAAGAACTACTAATTTCCCGAACGTTCTTTCGGTTGCCATCCCTCCCGCATTACACGATTACTATGTTTACGGCCCTTTCGCGATAGTATTAATGGTTCTGGCAGATGTAAATTTATCAAAGAGTGGCACGAGTCTTTCCCAAATTGACTGCGCTCGTTTGAGCGGCGGACAAATTGGCGGAAAGGTATCCGGTCTCTGGAATTGGGCTCAAAAAAATGCAGACCCGAGCAACTGGATTAAGGACGTTCCGGGAACGGGAACGTTTGCCCGATTCGTGAAATCAATGTTGTCGAAATCTTTAAACGAATCTTGTAATTATTATTGCGTTGGGTGCTGGGGTTATTTATTTCCGCGAACAAACAGCATAATGCTTTCAAGTGATTATCAAGCGTTTGCTTTAACGGCTTATAAGGCTTTGTCTAAGTTGTTTGATTACAACAGCCCTGTTAAGAGAGAGCGTTTGCCCTGGCCGCATATCGTGGGATGGAAAGATTTACAAAAAATGAGAGCTAACGGAGATATCTATTTTCAATTAAGCTCCCCTAAAAAAACGGGGTGCTTTCAAGTCGGCACTACGCAATTAGTATGGGAAAACAGAGTAGGAGTTCCAGCTCCGGGTCCGGATAAAGCAACCTTTATTGTGTGGAGAAGAATTGTTTTAAAACATAATGCGGTATGGGACTTGGTAATGTGATTATATTTTTCCTTTTGTGTTCTTTAAACGAAACAAATGCATGGATCTGGTATAAAGAGAAAGAAGATTCTACTTTAACGGATACGTCCAAGTACGTATTTGAGGGACTTGCTATACCGCCTCCCGAAAGTTTGCCGGTGGAGGAAAACGCACCGCTTGTTCTTAAAAAACTTCTACGAGAGCCTTCTCTGGAAAACGCAAAAAAATACGTTGCCTGGAAGGTTGCGTTTTTGGAGCGAATAGCAAGAGTCAACGAGCTTGTCGAGAAAGCAAATGCTTTAATGAAGGTCGGAGAAGCAAAAGAAAATATAGAGGCTTATAAAAGAATTCAGGAGGAAGAAGCGTTTGAAGAATTGAAAGAACACGCGATTATAGCTGCAATTTTAGGAAAAAATATCGAAAGCCGTTTATTAATACCTGAGTTAGAACATCTTCACTTCGACGGGCTTTTTGTTTACGGGTTCGTAACCGATACTACCTATGACGCCATTTTCCCCATTCGCAGATACAGAGGAGAATTGAGTTTTTTAAATGTTCATGCGACACCACTTATAATACTTTTTGATACGCAAACGAGAAAATACGAGGTTATAACGAGAGAGTATGAAAGCGCTTATTTGATAAAAAAAGCCATTATCAAAAGAATTATCAGGAGGCCTAAATGAGGAAATTTATTATCCTGTTTCTTTTGCTCTTTGAATTCTTTCCGGCTTACGCTGACTGGTGGGACGATGCGATGAATGCGTACGAGGATTACAAAACGTCCTTATATTCCCAGGGAGGTAAAATCTGGGGATGGACAGACCAAACGATAGGGGACAGCAGGTGGACAGGAGAAATCGGAGCCGGGTTTATTCCGCCTCGAACCAAAAAATACAACGTTACCAGTCTCAAACTCGGAGTGGATATGAACGCTGACTGTAAAGGATTGTGGCTCCACTCGAATCTCAGCGCCTTATTCGACATCGATGCAATGTGGAACTGGGTTAGAAGCTCCGTTACCAATAGCTTTTACAATTCTCTACTGATTGCGTTATACTCAAACAATACTATGGGACAGTTAATGAATTTTGCGTCAACCTTCAATGAGCAGAATCTCAGTCTTATTACCCAGCGGTGCAACAATGCGGAGATTCTCGCGGTAGCAGAAGACCCTACTTATAAAGCGATGAGTTGGTCTCAGAAGCTCTGCGTTAGTTCCCGGATGGCTACGGGCTCTAACTACGCGGACGCAATCAGAGACTGCGCTCAAAACGCGGCAGGCGCGATGATGGGAACTTTTGCCGGCGGGGACGCTGGAATCAAAACCTGCTACGACATCGTTGAGCTGGATGGCGATGAAGATTTTATCAGGGCTTTACTTGGATATTTTGAACTGGAATATCATGGGGGAAGAGTTTCTCATTCTTACCACGAACCTGTTTTGAGTGGTGATGAATTAATGGACAGTTTATTGGTGAAAAACTCCGCTTATTTCGACAGCGTTCTGATGATCTATAACGGCACTTATCCAGGTTCGGCAAATCAGAAGTGGGAAAAACTTCAGAACTTTATGGCTCTCCTTTCTCCTCCGGGAGCTCCGGTGGATCCATCTACGATTAAAATGGCAGGCACGAGCGGTCCTCTCGAGAGAGCCTCGATAAAAAATAAAATCGTTACTATAAGCAGTTATGCCGGTACCGTTTATCTGGTGAACAGAGCCGGAAGTTTTATATTAGAGTGCAGAAATCAAAGAGACTTTAGAGTTCTGGATGAAGAGATTCAAAGGTATAATGAACGCTTCAAAGAAATTAAAGATTTTTTGGATCAAGCTTATAAAGAATTTACAGTAGTTGACGGTTTTTCCCGTTCGATGAGCAACGCTTCCGTGTATCTTACCGGACGAGCAGTCGGCAGATTTTTTGAGAAGACTTCCGAAGAGGCAAACAAAATAGGGCAGAGAGTGTTGTATTCGACACCATCAATCAGATAGGAGGCAAATTGTTTTATATAATTTTTCTATTTTCTTATCATGGATTTACCGGAATAAGCAGCCCGCCGGGGCAACCTCCAGGGTATAGCGATAGTCGATTACAACTCTATTGTCAGGGACCACTTCAAATTACCGTAACGACAGCTGCTCTTCAGGCTTATTCTGAAGTGTGCAGAAACGGAGCTTTTAGAGTCTTGTTTATGATTTTTGCTCTGCTTGGGTTCGTTATATCTCTTGCGTTTTCTATAAATATGGGGTCTCTGCGTCCGGCCATTATGTGTTTACTTGCGGACCTCTTAATATTTTTCTGCCTTGTGCCAAGTGGTGTAACGGTAAATGATGAGTTACGCCTTTCGTGTTATTCCCCTGTTGATAATTGGCAGACATACCATTCGGGAATTCCCTTTCAGGGAAGCCCAAATGTTAATGTACCCTATCCTTTTGCCTTGGCTATGCAATGTATTGGGGCTATTACTTACGTTACTACTGAATTTGCGGATAATTTTGGGTCATCTATGACAGGAGTCTCATATCGGGCATTCCCATATCTGATGGGTGATGCGATTAAGACGATCCTTTCGGAAAATCCTGTAAGCGGAGAAGTCGCACCAGAAATAGAAAGATACGTAAAGGGATGTCTTGCCCCGTCAATCGAGAAAGCGTATATCGATGGAGGTACGATTCCCCCCACTCTGGAAGAAGTGAGCGTACAGGCAAGAACGATACAAATTGAAGACCCTTTTACTCAAGAAGTCGTTTCCTGTCAGGAGTTCATGGAGAGAATGAGACAGCGAGTCTCGGAAGACATCAGCCAAATGCTTCAAGAAATTGAACAGAGTGCCGTGGCTAGCGACCCGGAACAAGCAGAAGCGATAATTAAAGAATACGGAGCTTCTCAATTTCTAACTCAAGAGCCCGTTCCTTCGGCAGCTTCAACAACGGATGTGCTTACCGGTATGAGTCTGGGAAAATACATCACAGAGGCTATGGCAGACCAGGTTAATTATGCCAGCCACGTCCGACCCGAAGGCAACAAGTTTTTTAGATGGGCTACCAATGTTTTCGGCAATATGTCGGAGAAGATATTGCCTATTTTCGGAGGTCTCACTGCCGATACTTTATGGAGAATTTTCCCGTACATTTGTTCTTTCTCTACCGCGCTTTTCTTTCTGGGACTGCCGATTATTATTCTTTTTTCTCTTCTCCCCGGAGGAAGAGGGATACTCTTTGAATATTTTCGAGGTCTCGTATGGGTTTTTTCATGGCTTCCTTTTACCGTCGCTGCAGTAGGTCTAATTAATTCTTTTGTAATGATCAATACAGTCAATAGACTCATGGCGGTTAACATGAAAGGTTTGATTGGATTGGATACTCTTCAGAGATTATCGGTTTCCGGTTCAATCGCAACGGGCGTGGGAAGTGTTTTTATTATCCTTATCCCTATAATTAGCTACGCGGTAATCGCAAGAGGAAGTTTTTCGGGTCTGCTCTCAGGGTTTGCGGGTGCTTCTACTGCCTTAATGGGCGCCGGCGCGTTTGGAGTGAGCAAAATTACACAGGGGACGTCGCTTGTATCCTCAGGCGGAAAAGAACTCATGAAAAAATAGCAGGAGGACTTTTATGAATGCGGTATTGTTGTTTTTCTTCGTTTCTCCGCGATGCTCTCATTGTTATGCTATGGGAGAAACGGTCGACTCTCTATTTCTCTACGATTCTTTATATGTCAGAACGGTCGTCGACAGCGCTTACGTAAAGGACGTCGAAAAATGGGGTTTTAAGACGCCGGTGATTCCTAACGGCAACATGAAAGAAGAATGGGAAATAAATTACTATCCTCAGATAGTAGCATATTTTCCGGAAAGCGAACACGCCTTTGTCGTTGCGGAAGGAGAAACAAAAAGAAAAGCGATCATAGAAAATCTTGCAAAAGCAATATACGTTGAATCTCTATACAGGGAGAAAACGACCGAGAGACAACATTCAAGAACTACTCTTTTTAGAAACAAACAAAAAACCGAAGAAAATTCTTGCCAAGAATGATACTTATATTCTTTTCTCTTTATTCTCACATTACGCATTTTATCCCTGATACGCTGCTTCTTAAGAGTATAGTTATATTTGAATCGCAGGAAAACCCAAAGGCAATACACAAAAATAAAAACGGATCGATGGATTACGGGCTTGGCCAGATAAATACGATATGGGTGAAGAGTCTGAATCTAGACACGCTGAAACTTCTTAACGACCCTGAATATAACGTTTACTGGAGCGCATATATTTTGAGACATTGTTTAGACGAATACGGCTGGACGTGGTCGGGGTTATCACATTATCATAACGGAAACCCTATTTACGGATTAGCTTATATGTTAAGAGTTAAGGAGATATATAATGGGCTTATCACAGAATCTAATAATCACAGGAATTACTCTAATAGGCACGGGATTGTTTTGTGTTCTTCTGGACGGAGAATCCTTAAGAATAAAAATCAGAGCATCCGCATTATATCTAATAATAGTAGGTAGCGTGTTAGTTGGCATTGGCGTATTGATTAACGTCAAGGGAGTACTCTTTAGTTAAGTGCTTTTTGAATCTTTACAAATTACAAAAAATGATTATAGTATGTATAAAAGTAAATTTAGTTACGTTCTTTGATAAAATTGTTAACTCTGGGGCGAGACCCCAAAGGAGGGTCGCATGAACATAAAAAAGAAAAAAGTAGGGGAGAGAAGAAGAGGGGAGTACATATTTATGATCTTTTCGAATATCTTAAGAACAAAATGGTTGTGGTTTTTATGCATAATAGGGTTGGGTGTCGTTTCTTGCGAAGACCCTTTCCCGTCTTTCGAACGCGATTATCACTTGATTGTTACGGAAGGTGACTCTCTGCTAAAGTATCTTCCGGATACATTAGGGTGGATTGAGACAATCTACGGGTACGAAGGAGAAGGAGAATATTACTATATTACAAATGTCGGAGAAGGACAGCCAATTTTAAAGAGGCAACTCGGGTCAGCTATCGGCGATGTAGTTCTCGATAGGGGAGAGCCGATCTTTTCTCTTCACTGTCCGTCTGATGTTGGTCCGGAAGAAACCGGTATCTTTGTTAAAGTTACATCAAATGAGGGTATAGTTTTCGGTAATTACAGTATTACGATAGGAGACGAGATCCTCAATTTTAACATAAACTCGGTTTTCTCTCTCGATCTAAACGACGTCGAAGCCGACACTCTTTATGAACACGGAATACCGACCCACATATGTAAAACTGAAGGCGGATTCGGGCTTATCTGTTCGAGCAACCGTATAAACAAAATTAAGGTATATTGACGAAAACTTTCTTATACGCATTTTTAAACGCAGATAAAAGCTCCAGGATTTTCAGAATTCCAGAGGGGGGTGGGGGTATACCCTCCAAAAACCCTAAACGCTTTAATACAAGCCCCAGGAGGCGTTTCTTTGCCCTAACTCATACCAAAAAGACCCTGTTTTCGGGGGAGTTTTGCATAAGGGCAAAGAAAGAAGAATGAGTCTATCTGAAAAATTAGCCGGTGTCATAAAAGAGTCCAGGAAGGGATACGAAGGATACTTACGAGTTGCCGGAAACTTTTACCAGCTTTTCCCCAAAGAACCTTTTGTTGAGCTTAAGACCGAAGACGAATACATCGCAGACAGAATAATCGAATTCCTCGAGAAGAAAAAACCAGGGAAGAGCAAAGTCAAAAGATCGAAATAATCCCTTGACAATCCCGATAAAATTTTTATCAATAAAGTAGGGGGTAGGGGTGCTCAAAAAAATAGTTTTTTCAAAACACATAATACCTCCGACCTCTTACCCCCTATTAAAATTTTAAATACCCCCTTGACAAAAAGTAGGTTTGTCAATATTCTTTAAGGTAAGGAGGTGTCTTATGAAGAAACTGCGGAAAGAAACGGAAGAGATTATTAGTAAAAATATAGGCTTAAAATTTTCCGACATTGTAGAAAAAGACGCTGAGTCTACAGAAAAACATATTGAAAAGAAAATAGGAAAAGCTTTAGAATATAAAGGAAGTTTAAGCAAAGGATCACGCTTTGGTGGACTTATACCAAAAGGCAATGTTTTTGTACAGTTGAACCGCTTTATTCCAAAAGGTTATATAGAAAAACGCCTCTCTAAAATTTAAAACTCTTCTACTTCATTGAAATCTACTAACAGCCCAAAGTTCCTAAAGACCATTCAAAATTTATACCACGAATATATGAATGTTGTCTATCCTCTAGTGGCGGATATAGAAGTTTATTACGAACGGTTCCCAATCTCAATATTTGACGAAATCAGAAATTTCAATGATCACATTGCTCGATGTTACCGAAAAGGAGTTACTTCGGCTTTCAGAGAAGAGCAATTGAAGGCAGCAAGGACGCATCTTGCGAGAATTAAATTTGAAAGTTTCAAGTTTCTGCTAGTTTATTTAGACGATGAGGCGAAACGTTTTCAGTCCCAAACTAAAGGAATCGATTTAACACTTATTGACCAAGGAAATTTCGTAAATAGTTTAAATAAAATCCTTGACCAAGCTATCAACGCAAAAAGAGAAGCCACAAAGATTGAAATATTGGGAGAACACGAAGAAGCTTTGGCTAAATACGAAGAAGCTTTTATTTTGTATACAAAACTGAATGATTTTATAATGGAGAATAGAAAAAATGTTAGATGGGCTAAATTCAGGACTTCTTTATCTAGAAAAGAAAAAGTCTTATGGACTTTATTCGGAGGTTTTATTTCCTATCTTATTTGGTTGTTGTTCTATAATCTAACTCATATATATAACTTTTTCAAAACCCTCTTTTAAAAATCTAACAAGCACACCCTTTTATTCTTACAAAACCACACTACAACCCAAAATTTTCTACCTGCCTCTCCCCCGCTTCAAAATGCGATACAATACCTTTTATCCTTGACATTTTCCGGATCTCCATTATATTGTCGATATAATACCGTTTCTCTATCTAATAGGTATTATGGAGGGTTTTTAAAAAATGGAAAGCAGAAAGAAAAAATTACCCGAGTTTTTATCCAAGGAAGAGCAGTACGCTTTACTCGAACAACCGAACATGAGATATCCTACCGGAGAAAGAAATCATCTTATCATGCGGTTAATGTTGAATGCGGGATTTAGATTGAGCGAGGCAACAAACTTAAAATGGATCCACATCGATTTAATGAGCGGTAAGGTGATGGTTCGTGAAGGAAAAGGCGCGAAGGATCGGACTCTCTGGTTAAGCGAGAAAGATTTAATGTATTTAAAAAAATGGAAAGAGCGACAAATCGAAGTAACCGGCAAAAATCCGGAATACGTCTTTACGACTTTAAAAGGCGAACAGCTCAACAACCGGTACGTCAGAGAAATGGTTTACAGGTACACGGAAAAAGCTGAAA
>Ga0315549_1001558_pt1 | contig 23425 bp, 24 predicted proteins | sample SalMarSW160200MG_FD_203101 | JGI IMG/M metagenome (GOLD analysis project Ga0315549, IMG submission 203101) | Salt marsh sediment microbial communities from the Plum Island Ecosystem LTER, Massachusetts, United States - Salt Marsh Sediment SW1601-200 ... | reverse complement strand
ACCAGTTTAATAATTTCTTCTTTGTATTCAGGTGTAAATCTTTTCTTTCCCATTAGCTTAACACTTCCTTTCATGTTATTATTATAGCAGACTTTCTATGTGTCCAGCTAATCGGGTACAGACCACATATTCATCTACGAAATATTTATTGTCTAAATGAGAATCATCCATAATAAAACTCCTTTTTCATTTCACATAAAATTATAAATTAGTTTTTTGAAGTATTTTGATAAAAATAATAATTTTTCTAATTATTTTTTATCATAAAATCATAAAAATTTCAAGGATATACTCCCGCTATCTAACAAAATTAATTGTGTTTGAATATATATTTGCCATCTAAACAATTAAAAATAATCGGAAGCTCGTCCCAAAATTGCCTAAAGGATGACAATGCTTGCAATTGATGTCCGAGCATGTTTTCCCATTCACTGATGAGTTCGCCTTTTAAGAAAATGGTCCCTATTTATTTAAATAATAAATATCTAATAAGCTGACATTACTAACTTTCTTTTATACGGTTAAAATAAGCCACGTAAAATGAAAATTAAATTATATCTACCGGACTTTTTACTCTTGTTTCCCTCTTATTCATCCAATCATCTGCGTAGACACGGGGGATTGGACGGACTCTCTAACCTTTTATATAAAGTGAGAAAAAGTTATTGAATTATTGCTCTAGTACACACGTCCCATATGGTAAGCTGTCTTTAGCTGTAAAGAGAATACTCTGTTATGTAAAGTTGCAACTATCTTGAATTATGTTTTTTTATTAAATAATAACACATACTTAAACCTAAAGTGCGTGAAAATCTTGTAAATTCTTCTTCTAATAAATCTATTGGTCGATGCATTTCGCTTAGTAAAGAATAAACACCAATTAAAGCCTGTTTTTCATTCTTATCAATAAAATCTTTTGAACACAAATATGAAATAGTACTTCTCCATTTTGTTACATATTTTTCTTCATTATTATTTTCTTGTATTTTATAAGCAATTGATTTACCTAAAGTCTCTAATGAAGTACGAATATTTGCTAGACAACCATTATAATCTGGTGGGTTTTTTCTATAAGCATCGGTTGAACTATCAATAAGTTTAATTACTTTTCCAACTTCATTAACCCTGACTTTGATAATTCTTTTTTCAAATCGTCTTCTGTATTCATTAATTTTCCAATATCAGGTTCAACCTTTAATAATCCATTACTATTTATTTTATACCCGTCTAACATAAGACATTTTCTTAAATCTTCCCATCTCTGATCAAATGAATATCTTGGACTTACACTATTTCTACAAGTTTCTTTAGTATTAATTAATTCAATTATAATTTCTAAAATATTTTCTTCCTTAAAATCTAGAATTATTTCCTTTACAGTATCATAGAAATGCTCAGTTGCATTATGATAATCGCTCAATAAGTATATATTCTCTCCATACTTTTGAATTAGAGCTTTAATTTGATGAAAAGTAAACTGTGTAATTAATTGGTACAATGATATTTTTGTTCTATTTGTAAGCAAAATTATCCCCCCCGAATTGCAATTTCACATAAAAATAACCGACTTACTTCGTTAATTAAAATAGGGATAACACATCCTATTTTTTCTATGGTAAGCTTTCCCTTTTACCAGGTCTTCCTTTAGGACGTCTATTTATAATAATAACAAAAGCATTAACCATCCGGTTAATAAACTCCTTAGGTCCTATAGGTTTTTTTCTAAAAGTTACAGGATTATTGACTTGGTTCAACCATTCCCTGTCGCATTCAGAAGAAAATGGGACCCTATTTGTTTAATAAACTCCTTTTAAGATAGTTCTACAATTCACATTTATTTACCCTGTTTGTTATATTTAGGCTGTATCCTGCTTATAATCTTGGTTTCCTTTTTCTGAGCCTCAGATATGCTATTCATTTGTTCAACCTGTATTTTTGTACCTGGAATGTTGCCTAAATGTTCTTTAATCCGATCCTGTACCCTCCCTCTTTGAGCTATACCGGTATAATTATTTCTACCGCCTTTAGTTATTATTTTATAAACCACAGGCTTATTATTAGGTAGTTTTTCAATCCCAGTTTTGTTAAACTTTACTTTTTTAGTTCTCATAAGATACCTCCTATGTACATTTTTTACTTTCGAACGAGGAACTAATGGGCGTGATTTTTAATATGCTCCTCTTCAGTAATTGGTTGGCGTCATGACTTAATATTATTTTGCGACATAGAAAGATTTGGGGCATAAACTTTTAGCTAATTTTTCTCCATCGCCCGTAAAAGGCGTATACCAACCAATCGATTGTACTTCAATATTAAAATGTAAAGCTACTACTTGAACAAGTTTTGATCCTAATCCCATTTTCCTATATTTTCGGTGTATCCAGACTAAACCAATCGACCAAATAGCTTCACCTTTCGGAAGTTTTTTACCTCCTGCATTCTCATACTCTTGCCAGGTAAACTTTTGGACATGGGCTCTTTTTTCAAGTTTTAGTAATCCAATAATTCGAATTTTTCTACTCAAAAGAAAAAGATGAACATTTCGTTTATCTAAATCCTCTTTAGAATGATACGGGGCAAAATCGAATGGTGTATCTCTATGGGCTAAAAGTCCGGCTTCTTCTGCACGTATTTTTTGTGCAATAGGTGAAAAATAATTCACGACTGTTATTCGAAAGTCGTCTTTCTCCCAGTATATTTTATCGCTTTTGATCATTCGCGCATAGACACCATTTACAACTTTGTCGTGATATATTCTATGTGCCCTTACATCTTCAGGATACTCTGGGACATACATCATTCCACATTTAGGACATTTCATAATAAACCTCTCAAGCAATTTAAACATGGGTATATCCTTTCTTTTGTGTTTTAGTTTTCCATTTTACGAGGTTTTCCTTCAAATTGTCTATCTATAATAATACCTAAAACTTTAACCATCTGGTTAAGAAACTTTTCAGATCCTATAGATTTTTCGCTAAAAGTTACCGAATTATTCACTTGGCACACCTTCCCTATTTTATTAAGGAGCGTAAATCTTCCAGGAACTACCAACTTTCTGCAAATAATAATATCCTGATGCGCTCTCACTTTCAGAATAATAATCTGCGGTTATAATAATGCTTCCGCTAAGATAGGCACTGGCATAATTACCGTTTATAGATACGTTGGAAATATTTACAAAACAGGTTAGAGTTACAATAGTGGCATATTGATATAAGGTGTTAACTGCGTCTTCGAGAACACAGGTGGCATAATATCTATCAGATCCATAGACACAACAATTTTTAGCCTTGCTCCAGTTTTGGTCGTTTATGGCTAAAAAGTAATCCTGTATAACACTTTTTACTTTTGCCTCATCAGTTGCCGGGGTTACTACTCCCCCGGTACTACACCCAGTCAAAAATATTGCGAGTATTAAAATTGATAGTAATAAGATACCTTTTCTTTTCATAAAAATTTGATCTCCTTTTAATTAAAATATCATTTTCTTATTTAAATAGGAAAAAATCCTAAGGTCCTATAGGTTTTCCGCTAAAATTACCGAATCATTGACTTGGCACAATTTCCATATTTATTTAATTTAAAAGTAAAATATTAATTATCTAAGAAAATGGGATGTGTCAATATTTAATATTGAATAAGCCAAGCAAATGCCCCCATACCTTACTGTATTTATTTGCTATCCATAATATTAACTAGCTTAATCTGAGAATTATATATATCAATATGCTTATTTTTTTAATTCAATTTCATTATGATTAGGCCTATTGCCTTGAGGATTAATCCAATTTATATCAATTATAAATCGATCAATAAGTATTCCTCTTGGTAAAACACACATAAAAGAAGATGTTTGTTTTTGTCCTATTTCCGGGGGATTTAAATCACAAGAGTTTGTAGAAACTAACTTGCCAAGCGAATCAACACCTCGAACATCCATACGAGCTTTTGACATGAAGCCGTTTCCAATATTTTCAATTGTTCCATTAATAAAAACAAAATCTCCATATTTCTCGATAAGTATATTTCCTCTATTTTCCAAATATATATAATCTCCAGCTTTACTTAAATTTGAAGACCAATTGACCACCTTAGCTTTTGCTTCTAATATTTCTAGATATTTAGTAATTAAGTATTTGTCAAAAAGGAAAACCCTAAAACTGCTTATTCTTTCAGTATTATCTAATTTTAAATTGAAATATGCTTCACTATCGGGTGCTATTGATAAAGGTTGAGAACTAGTGCTCTCTATAAGCATTATTTTTCCTTTTTCATTTTTACATTTGACGTTTATTTCTGCATCACTTATTATTTCTGTTCCGTAATTTCTTAACGTTCCCTGAATATTAACGAAATCTCCTTTTAGAGAAAAACTAGAACTAAAATCTACTAAATCAACCTTATTCAATGAAATAATATTAGATTCAGAAATGTTTTCTGTTTCATATATTATTTGAGATTCTTGAGTGATTTCTTTTTCGTTTGATTCAGATATTTCTTGTCCAGAGCCTCCTAAAATATAAATCATATAACCTAGCAATTTATATTTAGAGATTTCATTTTCTTTGTTAGTTATACAGATATTATTTCCTTCTTGATCCTTGACAATATAAAGCGTGGCAAAAGAAAAAGTATAGAAAATTGAATTCAGAAAAAATATTAAAAAAATAACAAAGAATAGCAATTTAATATTTTTCATTGTTTTATTCTCCTTATTTAAATATTCCTGGTTAAATTCTATTACACTCAGATGTTCTTTTTTATCATTGGTCTTATTTTTATTCTATTTACTAAAACTAGATGTTTCAAATAAAAAAGGACAGAATAAAAAAATAATGACATTGCTTTCTTACTCTGTCCTTTTACCTGAAAGATTCTTCCTATGTAATTAGGAAATAATTCTTTTAGTAAACTCTGTATGGATTTTCCTAAAGATTGGGAATTGCCCCTTCGGTGCTTTTTTCTATAAAGCTCTCCAGAGTTCTGTCCGGTAACGGTCCTTTTACCTGAAAGTTTGGATACTTTTGGTATCTTGCCCCTTCGGCTCCTTTTCTTTTATGATGGAAAGAAAAGATCTCTCCTGTTACCTTCATACAGGTTACAATATTAGATTCTATATATTTATATACGTCATAAGTTTTAAAAATCCTTCTTTCTGAGGAAAATTTTATTTTATAGGTAAAAGGGGGACACACTTTACTCATACTAGCGTATAGCGTACAGCGTTTAGCGTATAGGTTCAGGCTTTAAGTGCAAGATACACAGGTTTCGAGTTACGGGTTACGATTACAAGATAAATTAGTCGCAAGTGAATAGTGAATAAACGTTAGCAAAAAAACAATACTAGAAATAGAAAAATACATAAGTGGGGGAATACAAAAGAAGAATGTCCCCCATGATTCTTAAGTTTTAAAAATCCTTCTTTTTTGGGAAAAAAATTTGTATTGAAAATAAGTACACATCCAATTTTTTCTATAATATCTAAAGCCTTAACCATCTGGTTAAAAAAATCCTCAGACCTTATAGGTCTTTCGCAAAAAGTTACCGAATTATTAACCTGGCACACATTCCCTATTTATCTAAAAACTTTTAGTAATTCAACTTCACTCTTCGGGGCAATAATATGTATATAGTTTTGAATATCTTGAAGATGTTGAAATACTTTAGATTTTTCTATTCCCGGTGGCGCATATACAACGAATAAAACATTCCGAGTATCAGGTTTTATCTGTGTACGTTTATCCGGTCCGTATATAATACTTGAGATTATCCCCTGTAAATCTGATACCATCATATCATTAAGAATTAATTCTTTTTCCTGGCCGCTTAGTTGAATATATTTTTCTCCACCGCTTGAAACATCAAGTTTAATGGGTAAATCTATTGCGTCTAAATCATGTCCTGCAGTCAGTAAAAGATTCTTTAGTTCAGCCATAAACATTGCCTCGACCAATGAGGCAACTTTAGGAATCGATTTATTCTTAAAAACAATTGACTCCAATTGTAATAAAACGTGGTATGTTTTCTTAAATCTTTTGTAATAATCACTAAAAGTTTTAATCGGTTCCATATTCTTTAAATAAGCTTTATCTAACCCAGCATATTTCTCTCTCAAATTATTTTCAAGCTCGAGTTTGCATCTATCAAGTTCTTCATGTTTTTTAGGATTGCATACATTCCTTATAGCTAATATACCTAATAATGCTTCCGGATAAACTTTTTTTATTTCATTTGATATGATTAACAATTCCATCCCTCTTTTTTTTACTCTCTATGCGTCTAAAAGGTATATTTCCCAAATGCCAACGTGATTTTAATAGCTTCTTCTACTTTTTGTAAACAACCACTATTTACAGTTCCTAATTTTCTTGTTATACGTCTTTTATCAATTGTTCTAATTTGTTCGCATTGTATAACGCTATCTTTAGTTAGGCCGCCTTCACCTTTGTCTATCCATACATGAGTTGGGTATTTCTTTTTAAGTCTATCCCTGCTTGTGATAACTATTATAATGGTTGTTGAAGAATATTCATTATTTACATTATTCTGAACAATTAAACAGGGTCTTATTTTACCGGTTTCAGAGCCTTTTATGGGCTCTAAATTTACATATACAATATCTCCTTTTAATATAACCATTGATTATTGTTCCTGCTCTCCATCAACGTATTTAAAATCATTACAGATTTCAAGATTTAATTTTGCAGTGTCTTTGCATTGTTCGATTAAAGCCTTCTTTAACATTTCTATTTTTATTTTTTCAAGGTACTCTTTTGTTGCTTCTCTTACAATTTCACTAAAATTAACATTTAATTCTTTTTTTATTTTTTTTGCTTCCTCTATTATATCGTTTGAAAAACATATATTTTTTCTTATCATAATAGTTCCACCCATTTTTCCACCTCTTATATGATAGTCATATGCCTGTCATATGCATACTATACACATATTATATACACATATAATGTTTATTGTCAATAATTTTACTATTAATTAAGCCTGCTCTACCTTTTTCCTTAATTACTAATTATTCAAACAAAACCTGAAAACCTTTATAAACAAAGGCTTTGAAGGATTTAATGAAAACGCTCATATACTGCGTGTATGAAGAATATTTGACCTGTCCCTTATGAGATTGTACCTATTTTGAAAAAGACCCCCCTTAAAAACGAAATTAGAAGGTCTATTTTCTTTATAATTCAGTAAAAAGTTCCCTATTCTTTCAATGCATGGAATTCGGAAGATAGATTCACTCTTATCGATATTTATTTATTTTAATTACTTAACTAATCTGTTATTATTAGTTATTGTGTCGATTAAAATTATTTGAGGTAAATATGATTCCCAAAAGATTAGTTTATGGTTCTACTGTAGCAATTTTACTATCATTTTCTATCTTTTTTAAAAAGATAGCTTTGACTAAAGGTGTGCCACCTATGACCTTGTTGATTCAATTTTTACTAATTGCCTCTATTATTCTGAATATAAACCTTCTTCTTTTTCAGAGAAAAAATATTAGAAAAATTAAAAATATAAAACGGTGGGAATGGAAATATGCATTTTTTGCTGGATTTTTTCTCATTTCTGCTTATCTTGCCAGTACCTACGGTCTTAGATTCACTACTTCGATTAATTATAGCTTTATTATCAAAAGTAACTTAATCTTTGTTCCCATCCTTGCATTTTTCTTTTTTCAAGAAAAAATTAGCAAAGAAAAAATATTTCTTGCCTTCACTTTTTTTACCGGTATCTATTTGGTTACTACCAGGGGGCAATTTATTCTTCCACATTTTGGTGATTTGTTAATCATAGTAGCAGCTTTCTTTTTTTCCTTCTTCTCTATCATTAATAAAAAATTGGCAAAAAAGCTTGAACCGGAAATAATCAGCTGGGGGGTCACTTCTTGCGCTGCTATCTTTGCCTTAATACTCATCTTTATTCTGAAGGTTAATGTATTTTCTTCAATAGGACTCCTGTTTGTTTTCCTATCCGGTCTAACAGAGGCACTAATCATTCTTTTTATGAATAAAACTATTCGGATTACCAGTATGACTTATTATGTTATGATGACTATGTTTGTCCCTGTCATCAATTTAATTCTGGGTATTTTATTTCTACATGAAACTATTTATTTTATCCAGTTAATCGGGGGCATTGTTTTAATTATCAGCGGAATTATGGTTCAGAGATTAAGAGATTAAAGTTACCGTATTATTGACCTGGCACCCCTTCTCTATTCATTTCCTTAACTATATTTTTTTCTATTCAGCTTTCTTAACACTCAGATTTTTAATAATGTAACCTATTATCTTGTCTAAATCAAACGTTTCGCGCTCGTTCGCGCATTCAGTTCTGTACGGTTCGCTATAATTCATACACTGCGGATATCGAATAACACAACTCACCATAATAAGACTACCGCTTTTAATGGTAGAATAAGTATATTGTGTGTAAATGGTTCCCGCTGCTCCTTCACTTGCCGATTCTATACAATAGATTCGTCCATCAATTCTTCTTTTTACTGTTATGAACAGTAAACCACTTTTGGAAGATGTTTTCTTGTAATCTATTTGACCTTCGGTTATTTTAAATTTCGGGGGGTACTTTTCTTCCTCATTAACGATTATCACTTTCCAATCTTGACTAGCAATATATTCGGTATTCAAATCAACCAGAATAACATAATGCGGCTGCTTTTCAGACCCATTATCAATTTCTTCAACCATTATCTTAACCTCAGGCTGTGAGACGTTTTCGCCTTCATCTTCCACAATGCCGGTTAATAAAACAATTCTGCCGTCTGCCTGGTAATCTCCATCACTTACTTCTTGAATACCGTCACTTTCAATCCAATCCGCCCATGTGCTTGAAGTAAACCACCCCGAAAATTCTATAGGATTTTTAAGCCATCCTTCGGTTTTTTCTTTTTGCCTTTTCATATTATGCTGGCTCCATGAATATGCACCGGTAGCCATCACAATTATAACGATAAAAATAATGGCTAAAACTAAGAAAATATTTTTCTTCATAATCGAATCCTCTCTAGTAAAGAAGTCGGGTCTCCACAGGCTGACCCCCCTTTTTTTTCAATAGTTTATACTTTCAGTAGGGTGTTGTAAAACAAAGAACCGTCCCCTGTTTTTTATTTAAATAAATAGGTATACATCCTATTTTTTCTATGGTTTAATTTTCCCTTTTACGAAGTCTTTCTTTAGGACGTCATCTATAATAATGCTCAAAGGCTTAAGCATTTAGGCAAGAAACTCCTCAGATCCTATGGGTTTTACGCTAAAAGTTACCGAATTAATGAACTGGTACAATATCTCTCTTATTCATTTCGGATTTGCTCTAAAATCCAATCACTTATTATTTTTAAAGCCACCGGTGAAATTGTTTCCTCAATTTTAGCATATTCATCAGGCAATCCCGTTTGGGCAGTCTGGAAAAGATGATTAAGGCCTGGCAATTCCTTAGTAGTATAATTTTGGTTACCTCCGGCCTTGAGAGCCTCTTCAATAGCACTGAGATTTTCTTTGGGAGACACCTGAAGGTCTTTCTCTCCATTTATAGCAAATACCGAACATTTTACCTTGGATAAAATTGGTTTAGGATCATAAGTCAGGAAAAAACGGGACCAGGGAGACAATAAGTTCTGAAGTTGAGCATTAAGGAACTCTTCCGAGACACCTATCCTATTTTTTTCTTCATCGCTTAACTCCGCCCAATAAGCCATAACTATCTGCCGGACTCTTTCTTTAGCAATTTCATTATCCTCTTCTTCTTTTATAAGAGAAAATATCTTCTCATTAAACTGATGATCCTTAGCAATTTCTTGTTCACTGGCCCCCATTGCTTTTGAAATTAAATCACTCTGTAAATATAAAATTTCTTCTCCGGTTAATCCTGTCCCGGCCATTAATACAATAAATGCCACATCCGGTGATTTTACCGCTACCATAGAAGCAATCAACCCCCCTTCACTATAAGAAATAAGGCCGATCTGTTTAGGATTTATTTCTTTGTAAGTTTTAAGATATTCCACACCTACTAACACATCGGATGCAAAATCTTCAATGGTAGCACGGGAAAAGATCCCGGTAGATTCTCTCACTCCCCGATCATCTACCCTGAGGACTGCAATACCCTGACGAGTAAGATAATCTGCCAATACTAGAAAAGGGCGATGACCAAATATTGTTTCATTTCGATCCTGAGGCCCAGAACCGGATATTAATAATACCGCCGGAAATACACCTTTGTCAAAGGGTAAAGTCAGCACACCAGCAAGTTTTACCCCTGCCTTTAAGTTTGTATAGGCTACTTTTTTTTCAATATAAGGATAAGGTCTTTTTGGCTCCTGAGGTCTAAGTACTTCCACTGCTTTATCAACCCGCTTAACCGTAAGGGGAAAAGTCTGTCCGGACTGTTTCCACTCTCCCTCAATAATTAAAAAATCTTCACTGACTTTCCCTTCAAAAACACCTCCCGCAGATTTTACTCCCAGGCGTAAAGTATTATCTTTAAAGATAACTTCTTCCACCGGGATGCCAGTTACTCCCTGGTCGGGGCTATCCAGAGTTGCAGTCAGAGTTCCATCCGAATTCTTAGAAATTTTGAAGACAATCCTAAGCTCTGTCTCAAGAACTTTTAACTTGCCCTCCCAGATACCCTCGATACCGGAAACAGAAGTAACTTGCTCTTGAGCTGAAACTATAAAAAATGCACTGCCTATAATTATTAAAATAAAGCAGATCAAAATGCTAAACAAAACTCTATAAATCTTTTTCATAACATCTTTTATCCTTTTCAATTTAATTAAAATATGGATACATCCTATTTTTTCTATGGTTTATTTTTCCCTTTTACGAGGGCTTCCTTTAGAGCGTCTATCTATAATAATACCTAAAGCCTCAACCATCTGGATAAGAAACTCCTCAGGTCCTATAGGTTTTCCGCTAAAAGTTACCGAATTATTGACTTGGCACACCTTCCCTATTTATTAAATTTAAAAGTAAAATATTAATTATCTAAGAAAATGAAATGTGTTCTTATTTATTTTAATCCTACCAAGAACAACAAGATCTTCTTAATTTTTTGAAAACTCTTTTTAAATTATAAAGAAGAAAATAGCTTCTAGTTATTGTTATTTTTTTTAACTTGCCTTCCTCAGACTTCGATACTATCAAAGAATAGGATTTTGTATTTGTACGTATTTCCCTACCTAATTTTCTTTCCGACGATCTTTTCCGTCTATTTCTTTAGGTACGAAATCGGTAGAAAGATTACTATCTTCGGTTCTTTCTATCCCTTTCTTCAGATTTAGGTCCAAGGATTTTATTGCTTGTATTGCTTTTAATGTATCATCTGAAAGTGTTAATGATGATAACTTATCACTTATTGGTTTTAATGCATCTGAAAATTTAATTGAAGCCATTGTCGCTTCTTTAATGACTCGTTCACCCTCTTCATCACGTTCTCTAATTTCCCGAACTTCATTAATTGCTTTCTTATTAACTTGCTTTTCTAAGAATTTCTGCGCATTTTCCATAAACGGGTCTGTCTGATATAAGTAGAACGATACACCTGCCTTAGAGAGCATTTCATCTACAAGCTCTGATTTCGGTCCAATAGTTTTACCTTTAAGCCTCGTCCACCAGTCTTCTTTTCTATCATCAGTAACAAGAATTATAGGCTTATTTGTTTCTTTAGCCTTGTCAATTATCTGAAACCATAATATAAGGTCCCCATATTTCTCTATCCCTTCTTTCTTCTTATCCTCATATCCGGGGGGTATCTCCTGTTTATACCTTTGGTTGCCTAAATTGTAAATCTCATTCAATTTTTCCTGGGAATAAGGTAAACCTAATTTATCTGCAAGTAGAGTATCAAGAGCATCTCTCAAGTTGTCATGTTGTAATAAATCAGGATGCCCTTGCTTGAGCTTTTTCAAATTCTTTTTAATTGCAGTACAAGCCTTCTGCATTATTTTCGTCAGATTATCAGCTTTTATATATGGGTGCTTACCTAAAGAATCTAACTTATTTTTAAATTTTATCTTGCTATCTTCAACTAAATCCTGTATTTCATCATATACTTCTAATTGTTTTGCAATGATTGGTAATCGGTTTTTTTGATACTCTAAGGCAGCTTGATGAGGAACCCATAAACGATCAGAAATTTGTTTAAGAATTTGAATTAATTCATTAGATGTTTCCTGAGAATAGCGATACAGGTTTAAAAGGACATTTGCATCGAGAACAAATAAGCAAGAATTCCATAAATTGGAAAAATCTTCTTCTGTTGGACGATAATAACCTGGAAAAATCTTTTTCATTTATCTCTCCTTTCACTTTTGTTTAAAGTGTGTAATTATATGCTAAAACTATAATGGGATCTTGCAATGTCACTTTTCCTCTTTCCATTCAATATTTTTAATTAAAATGGGACAACACATCCTCTTTTTTTATGGTTTAGCTTTCCCTTTTACGAGTTCTTTCTTTAAGACGTCTATCTATAATAATACCTAAAGTTTCAATCATCCGGTTAAGAAATTTCTCGGTCCCTATATGTTTTTAGCTAAAAGTTACCGAATTATTGACTTGGTACCCCTTCCCTATTTATCTAATTTAAAAGTAAAATATTAATTATCTAAGAAAATGGAATGTGTCCATATTTATTTAAATATTATCCGTAATGGTCTGGCCAGGTTGCTAATACAGTAGATCCTTTGTTATATTGCAAGACCCCTTTTCTGTCCTCAAAAGGACTCCAAGACTCGTAACTTACGATTCGGCTATAATCTTACCAGACAGGGTTTCCACCTGCTAAATATCACGACCTAAACCTGGCCGCACGTACAACCCCCCCCTGACATCTGTAATTATTAACTGGAAGGTGCAAATCTTCACAACTTATTTAATTTTTTTTCAGAGATAATAAACAAGGAATCATTTTCTCTTAACTTGTAGTTATTTTGAGGATTGATTATTAAGACTTTCTCCTCTCCATAAGAATGGATCCAGTCATTACTACATACTTCAATGACATAGTCATCCTTTTTTGTTTCAATAGCGATGAGAATCATATTTTTTTCTAGTAATTGCCTTCCAACTTCTCCAAAATTTTTACCAGTAAACTCATCAGACGCCTTCCGTTCATATCTGTAAATTTCACTACCTTTATTGAAAGTCAATAGTTCATTCATTACCTTTGAAATACCATGATTCAAAGCGGAAGATACCATAAGGTTTCCACCAATTTGATCTAGACATATTATCTCATCTACTTTTGCATTTTCTAAATGGATTATATTTTCAGAAAAAAGTAACTGTACGCAAGTATGAACTTTTTTATTAAGATTTTCAATGGCCAATGCCACCATCAATGCATCTGCATCCGGATTACTTGTTTTTTCACCCCTAATATCTGTCAGTATTATTGCAGTATCTGCTTTAGGGATCCCAGCTCTTATTAGATCCTCTTTTTTTTCCATGGACATCCCGGGATAAAATCCACTTCATCCGAATCATATGGTATTTTCTCCATGTCTGCTAGTATAACTATTGGTTTCTCCTTGTGAGCTTTACCGGATAAAAGGCTTTCTAAAATTTTTGGTCCTTGAAAGTTCCATCCACAAATAACTATGTGTTTTTCAAAGTTTACTTTTTTCACAAAAACACCTCCTTTTAATGCCAAATTTACAAGCACTTCTGCCAATTTTCCAAATATTATCCCTAAAAAACATATATAAATTACCAAAGACAAGATAAAAGCAATACCTGTGGGATTCATTTCTACCGTGCCGAGGTTTCCTAAGATTGGTGGGAGCAGCATTAATACTGCCTTCGAAATATCAACTTTCTCACTACTTATGATTGTTATTACGCAAATAGCATATATTGCAATGAGTAAGCATATAATGAGTTTAATAGGGCGTCTGCGGAATTTTCTAATAATCCGTATATGAAGATTAAATTTTCCCATTTACTTTTTTCCTCTCTCTTGAGAAGTATTATTGATTGACCCTTTATAACTTTTTATGAGTCAAGGTAATTGCGTATAACGTTTTCAGCCCAAAAAAAGCCTCGCACTAATTTTCCCAAGTAATGATTACCAAGGGGACTTTAAGGGGGAGGTTCTTTTGACAAATTTCTCCCCGTTTCTTGACTGAATCCAATCAAAATGGTTATCTTCCTTTTTAATAAATTTTATATTTTTATCAATCGATTTATTAAATTATCTCTTTGAATAACAAATAGGGTCAGATTTTTGCATTTGATATTATATAATTTTTAAACATGATAAAGGCGTTGCAGAGGATTACCTCTGTCGGATTACTATAGTTTCCTATTTCACCATTTTCTTTAATAACTTCAATTCTTCAATTGTGTTTTCTAACTCTTTTTCTACCTTTTCAATTTTATCAGCTACGTTTTGGGAGCCTTCAATTTCGTTAGTATCCAATTCTTCTATTAATTTTCCATCACCTTTCTCTTTTTTCTGAATTGCTTCTACCAAACCAGAACCAAATATGCCAGCGGGCAAGGCGAACATCCCGATTCCTAAAAAAGCAATTAAAGCTCCTAAGATCTTTCCTAATGGAGTAATGGGATAAACATCACCATAACCTACGGTAGTTAAAGTAATTATCCCCCACCACATCGCTGCTGGAATACTAGAGAATGCCTCAGGCTGGGCTTCTTTTTCTATAAAATACATCAAGCTGGAAAATATGATTAACAACAATAATACTACAAAGACTATTAAGACTAACTCTTCTTTCTTTTCTTTTAATACTCTTTTAAGCATAAGGGCAGCTTTGGAATATCTGCCCATTTTAAATAAGCGGAACAGGCGAAAAAGACGTACTGCCCTGATAAATCTTAAATCCAAAGGGATGATCATGGGTAAGTAAAAAGGTAAGATAGCTAATAAATCGATAAGGGCAAAAGGAGTAAGTATATATCTCAATCTTCCAGTAATTGGATTTCTAAAATTTTCATTAAGGGTGCAGGTCCATAATCTTAAGAGGTATTCTAGGGAAAATACGGTTACGGAAAATACCTCAAAGATACGGAAATAATATTGATATTGGGAATCTAAGCTTTCCACTGTAGCTAAAATGACTGCAGCTACGTTAAGAGTAATTAAGGTCATAATACATACATCGAATACTTTATTTGGAATATCCCCGACTGCAGCAATTTCTAATATCTCATATAATCTTTTTTTAAATTTAATATTCATCTTTCATCATCTCTTGCTAGATTTTAGAAAAGTAATCACTCCGTTTCTGTCTTTCTCGCTAAACCTTCAATTAGATACATCAATATTAAACCCGAAAATTGTTCATTATAAAGAAGGTCTTATGGGGTCTTGCAATATCACTTTTCCTCTTCCTCCTCAATTTTTTTAATTAAAATGGAAACACATCCTATTTTTTTTTATGGCTTAGCTTTCCATTTTGCTAAGAAAATCCTCAGATCCCATAGATTTTCCGCTAAAAGTTACCGAATTATTGACTTGGCACACCTTCCCTACTTATCTAATCTAAAAGTAAAATATTAATTGTCTAAGAAAATGGGTGTCCCTATTTTCACTATTTTCTCAAATAATTAAGTTTTATCCTAAGAAATTATTCTGCAGCCATTTTTTCATTGAGTTTCTTTGCTGAATTATTTGCATCAACCATACCCCATATCCAGAGTATGGGAGTAGTGACGAAACCAATGACGACCCACATCAATGCAACCGATATCCCATAGAGAATAATAAAAACGACCCCTTTACCTATCTGACCATTATAAATCTGACCTAGACCCATGAAAAAGAAAGATAAAATAGTAGCTATGCTTGGATTCTTATAGAACTTTGGGGGTTGAGTAGACATAAAAAGCCTCCTTTCTATTTTTTTCTTGTATAAAACAGTTTTATTACTTAAACTATAATTTCCTGTAATTGATCTATTCGTTCGCAATATGAAAGGTTAGCACTTGATATTAGATATTTTAAATTTCTTATAGCAGTCCCCCTTTCCCGATTCAATCTTTCTCTTGGACAAAGAACTGTTCACTGTCCAGTCATTTTATTTAGTATCGGTCGCTCAATTACCGGTTTCGAAAGCTACCCCTTGATTTTCTAAAAAAGTTATCTGAACATTTGGGCAAGTTGTTCCAATTACAGAAGTAAGATCTTGTGGTATGAAATTGCCATCATCTGCAGTGGGTTGCTTAAAGCGTGCTTTTACACAAAAGACGACAAAGAAAGAACCAATCACATTGCTTAAAAGTTAAGCACAATATCCCCACGCGCATATAAGGGAATCCGTATATTTTTGACACATTTTTAATCTCCCTTATTTTGTTCTTTTTCCTGAAAGATTATTAATTAAATTAAGTCTTTTCAGCTTTACTTGATAATGCAAGTATACCTCCCACAATTAATAAAATACCAGGAAATATCCAAAACCAACCGGAAAGGAATCCTCCAACTCCGCCAATTAACATTAAAATACCAGCTTTTGTTGCATTGGCTTTGGCTATTGCTCCCCCTATTAATCCTAAAACTGCAAATACAAATATTAAAAATCCTCATAATGGAATCATTCCATCAGCTCGTGCTGCTTCTCCGCCTGCTAAACTACCTGCTCCTCCGGATAGTCCTCCAATTGTCAAACTAACAATACCAACAATTACTCCTACTACTCCACCAATAATTCATAAAACCATTGCACCAGTTGTCATAATAATATCCTCCTTTTATTTTTAAAAATAATTAATTAAATTCAATCTGGATTAATATATTTTTGATAAATAATAAATAACAAGTTAATACAAATAAATTTTTACTCATTTACATAAGATGATAGAATTTTAATATTATTTTCCAGCAAAATGACTTTTTTATTTGTTAGAAGCAATTATAATAACAGATCAATTAAATCTAAATTTAAAAATATTTATGAAATTGTTAAGATTTATGTGTTTATTAAAAAATCTTTTATTCTAAATAAACCGCTATTGAATGGTTGATAAATTTAGTATTATTAACTTTTCCAAAAAGATGGGTAAAGTATTAACCTATTTTACTCATCTTTTTAAATCTTCAAAGTACTAGGCTATAACTCCATCTTGTTCTATTTTTTACAATTACTCACACAACCACTATCTATACCTAATTGCATATTTTCGATAATGGTAGGAGAATAACCCATCTTTGGATTGCCAATACCTAAGTAATATCCAGGAGGTACTTTATAAAGAGCATGTACCATTGTCTTAATTGTGTCCGGTATCGTACTAAAATTAGACCAATCTTCAAAAGGAACTGGACTAACCTCTGCTGCATAATTAAAACCTGCAACCGCATTAAACTCAACCAAATATAAACAATATTTAATATTATAAGATCCAAAACAAGATTCACTGGGATTTACTTTAATCGTTATTTCCGAAAAAGCGTAATCATCTCCCCATATCTCATTTGTACTCCCACAAAGATTTTCTTCATCTAAACTCGAATCAAATATCACTTTTACCGGGCTATTTGGATTACTACTAAGACGTAAAATAACCGGACCACCTATTGCTGCATTCCATTGATTAAAAACTTCCTGCATTTGGCTATAATTAGTTTCATCATATACATCTACATATCCATCAGGCCACCTAATCACATAATCACCGCCGTAACCCCATTTCCTTATTAACTCTATCTCTTCAGGGGTCAAACTGGGCAAAGTGGGTAAAGGAAGATGGTTATTCAAGTAGTCTATAGGGTCAACCCAACCATAATCTGACGGACTGGCAAAATCGGGGATTCTTCCCCATCCATAGATTCCATAATAAAAATCACTTATTTCAGAGGAAGTATTTATTCCAAAATGCAGATGAGGGTCACCACTTTTCGCTACTACTCCTACTTTTTCGCCTACTTCAACTGTACTTTTTAACCCATCTTTAGCAAGAACATGACCATAGATAGCGAAAAAATTTTCATTATCTGAGTTGGTATGTTTTATGATTATTACTGAATAATTCTGTAATATACCATCATTATCATACCAACTATTTTCTGAATGTTTGTGTACAACAGTCCCGGCTGCAATTGCATAAACATCATCATTTTCTTCATTACCATCGGTGTCAATTCCCATATGTTTCTTCCCCGGATGATTATTCAAATAAATGCCAGAATCATAATCATATGCTGTATTAGTAATAAGCTCTTTCCCTTCTCCTAATGGATTTGCCCAACCATTTGATTCTGCCTTTGACCAGGGGATTTGATATTCAACTCCATTAACAGCAACTGTAATATCTATCAACTTATTATCTTTTCCTCCCTTACCATCACTTACCATACAGGTAATAGTATTCGTGCCTTCTGTAGCAGGTGCAGTCCAGGTTATGGTTGAACCACTTCCAGTAATTGTTCCGCTAGGGCTACTACTCCAACTATAAGTAAGAGTATCACCATCCTGGTCAGAGGCAGTACAGGTTATGGTAATATTTTGGTTAATAAAAGCAGTGCGAGGAGAAATAGATAAATCAGAAATTATAGGGTTGTGGTTAATACCGTCACCTTGATCTGGAATATTAGGAGCGGTAGGGGTAACGCATCCAGATAAAATTAATATTATAATACTTAAAATTATTATATTTAAAATTATTTTGTCTCTCTTCATTTTAATTTCCCCCTATATTAAAATTTTAATTACCTTAAATTTTATAGTTATGTTTGTTGCAAATTATTAGACATACTTTTTGCTAAAAAATTTCGAATTTATATATATCGAAAGATAGAATTTGCTTTTGTTAGTATTCTTTTAAATTTTTTAGAGTACTATGATATTTTATATTTATTTTTTTACCTCACCACTTCCACAATATCGAGCGGCTGTACAGGTATATTTCTAAATTTTTTTGTAACAAGAGCAACAGAGAGCTTATCCTTAACCTTTGTTATCCTTGCATTAGCAATTAAATCTAACTCTCTATCCAAGACTTCATTGGTCTTAGGGTCAATAATTACTTCTCCCTCACGGTAGATTCTTATTTCATCTCCCACTCGTATGCCAGAGTTTTTTCCAAGATTTATATAGACCTGGGTTATTCCCCCACTAGAAGTTGATTCCACTTTTACCACATATCCTTCCAAAGGTGCTGAACTTATCTCAACTGTCTTTTTATCCATCTTTGCCACAATATTTAAGACTACTTTGTTACAAATCAATTCTACCGCGGAAAAAATCTCCACTGCTTCTTCATGAGAAAATCCTATACCACCAGGAATAGGAATGGGTAATACACCAGAGACACCAGATTTAGAGGCCTCTTCTTCTTGAACCGTAGAAAAGAGGATTTCCCCGGTAGTTACATCAATAATGCGTATAGTCATTACCACCTTGGTATAAGATTTTCTAAACTTTAATGGCCCAATTTTTATCCATTCACCCTTTTTAAAACTTATATTAGTTATACTGCCGGTAAGTACGGCATCTACCCCGATCATCTTTCCTAACTTTACTGCAGTGGGTTGGTCTATTAAACCAGAAAAATGCTGAAAATTTTGTTCCTGCAAAATAGCGTCCAACTTGGACCTTTCGAATACCCGAAAACGATTAGTTTCAAGTAGGGCATTGACCATTAAATCAGTAGCACCTTGAGATAAAGATGAATCACTTCTCCAGAAATAATCAGGGGCGGTAGAGGTTATTCCCACTACGGCTATTCGGGGTAATTCTTGGGAAAAACTTAGATTAGAAATAAGTAGAATTATACTAACTATCAAGATACATAAAACTATACATTTTCGATTTATCATTTTCTCACCTCATTTTTCTATTATTCTAACTTTCTTTGAATATTATTTTCTTCCGGAACAGGTTAATCACCAGAAGGAGTAATTCCTATATTTACATTAAGATCGGAACTATCAGCTGGAGGGATACTTTTATTTAGTTTAACATTTATTTTTAAAGCAGAATTTACCAATATTTTTTTTATCCAGGGGTCATAACCGCCCAAACTTATAATTATTTCTAATACCTTACCCTCTTCTAAAGGCAGTTCACAGGGAGTATTGCCGTAAAATATCCCGCTGATTTCTACATCTGCACCGATCGGTTCTGAATTGATAGGTACTAATATCATTTTAGGAGCCTTTGGGGCCTCCGGTGTTGTAGCTATTACTCTCTGTCTTAGACTATAAACCGATTTTAATATTGCCTGCTTCATAAGATTTTGATAAATACTGTAAGCCTGTCCCGAGATATTGGTATTTTGGGTACTAAAAGGTAGTTCTTGAGCTGCTACATCCTGATCGATAAAAAATATAGTACCTCGTTCTGCGTCTACTATTCTTAATCCGATAGTAACCGAAATTGCAGTCCTTTTGGTAGAAATACCATAACCTTTAAATTCAGTAACCCTCATAGAAATATCAATAACATTACCAGTAGCTAAATATCTTGCTCCTAACATTTTCCCTAACTGTATAGCAAAGGAAGGATCTACCAAGCCAGATGCACTACTAAAACGAATTTCTTCTAACGACTTTTGTACTGTAAGCCGATCTAATAAGGTAAACATTCCTGATTTAACTAAAGCACTTTCTAAAAATTGTAATCCAATATTCTCCAGGTCAGGTAGCTCGACTTTTGAGTGATTCTCAAAGGATACTACTGCTAAGGTAGGTAAATGATAATCTGCAGCAGAAACAACAGTAGGAACAAAAAGAATTATTATTAATGTTAACAAAATTAGATACTTTTTCATTTTATTTTCCTCCTATAATTTAATTAAATATTTTAAATTTTACATAAAATTGTTTTTGTAATCTTAATACATCATAAAGCATAATTTTTTCATAAACTCACATGATTATTCAATCTACATAACGCACACAAAAAAGCTAGCAGCCGGGTAATCATAACGTATTACACCTTAGATCCATAACTTTGTGCTCTATCCTTTTGTAATATATGCATTATTAGATTTTAAATGTCTGCATAGAATATTTTTATATAAATAAAAAGGACAGAATAAAAAAATAATTATCTTACTTTCTTACTCTGTCCTTTTACCTGAAAGATTCTTCCTATGTAATTAGGAAATAGTTCTTTTAGTAAACTCTGCAAGGGTTTTCCTAAAGATTAGGAGTTGCCCCTTCGGTGCTTTTTGTATAAAGCTCTCCAGAGTTCTGTCCGGTAACAGTCCTTTTGCCTGAAAGTTTGGATACATTTAGTATCTTGCCTCTTCGGCTCCTTTTCTTTTAAAAATAAAAGAAAAGGTCTCTCCTGTTACCTTCATACAGAATACCATATTAAATTTAATAAAGTTTTATATAAAATCCTTTTTATTATTTTTTCAATTTTAAACATGAACATTAATTTAGACTATCTTTGTTTACTACATACTATACTTATTCTAAAAATCTTTCTTTTTGCCGAAAATAAAAACCCAAAATTTCAGTTCAAGAAAAAAGTTATGTCAAGTGTGAATACCGTAATTTCTTAAAACATGATGGAAGTGCAATAAAAGTGTGTCAGAGAACCTGTCACATTTATGATAATGCTTTATCTTACTGTAATTTGCACTAAGTCATCATTTACCTTTTTAATTTCTAAATTTATAAAAGTCAAATTACCTAAATCTTCATTTAGTTCTTGAACATCCCCTAAGGTTTTAACTATTAATTCGGCTTTTTCATTCTCTAAAAGATTGACTTTTACCTCAATAACCAAGAGCATTTTGCCCATTGCTTCCTTCATTTTTTCAAATTGAGACTTGTTTCTTAAATTATCGATAAATAAATTAATAGTTCTAATCTCTTCAGGATTTCGAAATTCAGCCAATCTTTCTACTAAATAATCAGCCATCTGCTCCCCTGCTAAATTAAAAGCCGTTTTGTAAGCACTATCCTCGGTAATTCCGGCTCTGGAAACTTGCAGACTATGAGCTGCTATTACTTTATCTTCGTCTGTCTTATAAGCCCGAATCTCTAAGTAAGCTCGCACAGAATGAAAATCTGATATCATACCTGTTTTCTCGCTAATAGCTTTACCAACAATTACTACATTTGCTTTATAGTCCATAGCAAGCTCCAAAGTTGCCTGTTTATCTTCTTTTAAAACTTTTTTAATTAGAGGATTCTGACCTATGCTATCTCGCTCGTGTTTATTTATTACTACAAAACCAGCCTTAAGTAATCCATTAATAATAGCTATTTCAGTCGAGTTATCTGATATTTCCTTCCCAGCATGCATCTCTGGGACAAAAACTAATATGCGGGGTTCTAAACTGATAGTTTCCTTATCCTTAATTCTTAAACTGTCAATACCTTCTTCTATTTTTTCAGGACCTTCTACTATTTCATTAGTAATTACATCTCCCTTTATCTCTTTGTAATCTGTAATGAGACCCTTTATCCATGGCGTTGTATAATGAATAATCCCTACTATTCCCGAAACTATCGTTATTATTAAGGCTACTTTCTTTAACATTTTCCAATTATTTGTATTTGCCATTAAATTATCCCCTTGTTTTTTATAAATAAATAATTATAATCGAGATATTTGAGACAGAAGTCCATGACGAAGCATAGTTCTTTATCGTGTGTCAGGGTACGGTTCTTTGTCAAGCTTCAAAAGTCTATACTTACCTTAAAGTTATTTTTACCAATAAGTAAAACAAAAAAAGACAAATTAAGAAAATAATGATATGCTCTCTTACTCTGTCCTTTTATCTGAAAGATTCTTCCTAAAAATAAGGAAATAATTCTTTAAGGTATACTCTGTATGGGTTTTCCTAAAGATTAGGAATTGCCCCTTCGGTGCTTTTTTGTATAAAGCTCTCCAGAGTTCTGTCCGGTAACGGTTCTTTTGCCTGAAAGTTTGGATACATTTAGTATCTTGCCTCTTCGGCTTCTTTTCTCTTTTTTTGAAAAGAAAAGATTTCTCCTGTTACCTTCATACAGGTTACAATATTAAATTTATTCAAAATTATATATATTATATATACTACATTTATCTTAAAAAGTCCTTCTTTTTTGGGAAAATAATTATTAAAAGGGGGACACACTTTACTTTTCGCCAAGCATAAGTGTAGGAATACAAAAGAAGAATGTCCCCCATAATTCTTAAGTTTTAAAAGTCCTTCTTTTTGCCAAAAATAAAGAACCAAAACTTTAATTCAAGAAAAAGCTATGTCAAATGTTGAGATCTGACCCCGATATTTCTCTCTTTGTACCGATATGAAGTGTAGCGCTTTGTTAGCCAGCTTTATTCTTTAAATAACTGGTCTGTACCCGATTAGCTGGACACATAGAAAGTCTGCTATAATAATAACATGAAAGGAAGTGTTAAGCTAATGGGAAAGAAAAGATTTACACCTGAATACAAAGAAGAAATTATTAAACTGGT
>Ga0315549_1001557_pt1 | contig 23435 bp, 17 predicted proteins | sample SalMarSW160200MG_FD_203101 | JGI IMG/M metagenome (GOLD analysis project Ga0315549, IMG submission 203101) | Salt marsh sediment microbial communities from the Plum Island Ecosystem LTER, Massachusetts, United States - Salt Marsh Sediment SW1601-200 ... | reverse complement strand
TCTCAATATATTGATATTTGCTATAGAACAAAATGCAGTTTTGATGATTGCTACATCCAAAAATGGTGGTCTTTCTAAAATTTTTCTTCACTGCAGAAAGGTATGCAAGAATATTGCTAAATTAATATAAAAAATTATTTAACTGGTGTAAAATGCTAGAATATTTGAAAGAAAGATATAGACGAATAAAAATGAGTAATAAATAAATTATTAATTCTATTGAAAAAATTAATAGAAAATTTAAAAATAACACAAAGACAAAAGTTATTTGATTTAACAAAGGAAGCAACCTGATTATCGAAGAATTTGGAAAATAAATTAAGGATTAACTAAGGATTAATTTAAATTGACAGAACCTATTGAATTCAAGGTATGTATTTTTGGAAAACGAGGAGTTGGCAAATCAACTTTATTAAATGAATTTCTAAAAGATGATGAAAAAGCTACTTCAATAGAGAGCGAAGATAAAATAGGCGTAAATTTTCATAAAAGGGAAATTATTGTTGATGGGAATAAGATATCTTTACAACTATGGGTTATTATTGATGATGGTCGATATAAAAAATTTCATCAAGGTTATTTTAAAGGTGCTGTAGGAGCAATTTTTATCTATGATATAACAGATAAATCTAGTATAGAAAAATTTGATTATTGGGTGTCAGAATTTAGAAAATCTAAAAAAAACAGAGAATTACCTATTTTATTAATTGGAAATAAGAGAGACCTTCTAACTAACGGACAATTTTCTAAAATAGATGTTTCTGATTTCATATTAAGGCAATCAATACCTCATTATATAGAATATTCAAATACGTTAGATAATAATGCGGTAAATGTGTTTACTACTTTTTGCCAAGCAATACTACAAATTAAAACTGGGAAGAGTCAAATATTAGATATATTTGAAAATGATCTCAATTTAATCATTTTAAATTACTTGAGAGTGAATAGAGAACTAAGTCTAGCAAAATTATCCAGAAGAACAGCAAAAAGTAAAGCTACGATGTCTCGTTATACCAGACGTTTAATCAATTTAGGTCTTATAGAATCACATGTTAAAGATCCAGAACGCCAATCAGGAACAATTAAGAGGAAATATTTCACATTGAAAAAGGATTTAAGATATAACATAGAAGATATTGATTCTGATTTTTTTAAATTAGAATCTAAAGAGAACTTAGAAGATTTTTATCTCAGAAAATCATTTAATTTTAAAACTCTTAACTTAATAACAAGATCCCTCAGTCAAGCTCTAGAGGGTATAGAAGTAGAGTTTAATCGTGAAAATCAATTACTTTTGGATGTCTATAAGAGACTTTTTGATAAAATATCCTATAATGTTCATTTGCTCAGTGAAAATCAATATGAAAAATACAAATCTCTTTTAGTGGAATTTAACTCTAAATTTAATGATATTTTAAAAGATAATGATGGTTCAGAAAAACCCTATTTATTTGCAAATATGGTCTTCCCCCTTTTAGAATTAGTAAATTACAATGAAATCCTTGCCATGTTACTTAAACGCATTATGAAAACGTGATCATGGGGGTAGAATAAATGATGTTCTCATTAGAGATTTTCTTTGTTTATCATCCTGAAAATTACCTAATATAAAAAATCTGTTTAAAAAAATCTCAAGATAAATAAATCTCAATGTTTTTTTTCCATACTTTAGTATTTTTAAATCCTAATAATATATTAAACAATATTTCTATTAATATGATGAATACTATGTCTATTAAACCAACAGTGGAAATTGATCCTGATGATGTTGTACGGTACTTATTATATCAGCAATTTTATTATGGAGAAGATCGTATTTATGGTCGTACCAAAAATCAATTTGAATATATTGAGGGTGCTGGTGAGGTAATTGAAAGTTTTTATTTACTTATAACTAAACCACTTAATTTAATTGATGAGGGTTATCCTGATCAATATTTAAAGTTCTTTAATGAAGATATACATATAATTCCAATAAAGGATATTATGGATAAATACAGAGATTACGAAAAGACTTTAGGTTCAGATATGAACCGGCAAATGATCCTGACTGTGATAGTTGGGGAATCCCTAACTAAAATTCATACAACCTGTTTTAAATCCACTATTAATCAATTAATTGAATTTATTTTCGAAAAGAAATCATTAAATCTAAATGATCCAAATCAAAAGGCTGAGATTAAAAAAAAGATTGAATCACTTTATGGTAAAAGCAATCCTTTTATTGGAATGCTTTACAGTCTGAGCTTTATGAAATTTATCGCTGAAAAAGTTGGTGATCATAAAATTATAGTAAAATCTAGTAAATTACTGGAAAAATACTATAGGTTAATATTGGATGTGTTAAAAGATTTTCATTAAAACTTTTAGACCTAATCAATAATTCTGCTATTTCACAGATGATTCTGAAGCTGAAATCGATTCAATAATCTTTAAAGCTTTTCCATATCTTACTAAAATCAGTCCTGATGGTTCATTAGAATCAGAAAACTCATAATATCATATTTATATCTATAATAGATTATTAGTTGAAATAATAAGAAAAATAAAAAATTCCAATTCTTTTCATAAATCTAATTTTTATTTAATATCGAAAAATATTTTTAAGAGTTAACTTTTATTTTAACTTAAGGATTAAAATGACAGTTATCGAAGATCAATATCAAAAAATTATAGAGAAATATCCTAACGCTTTACTTATAAATGATCTTATTTTCCACATTCAAATTCCCCTTCAAAATAATGTCTTTTTAGATATAGATTTTAAAAACTATCCAAAGACACCAAAAGTTAATCTTAAAAAAGTTGACGAAAAGAACTTTAAGAATTTGAAGATGATGTTATCTTCATTAAGGACGTGGAAAAAAACGGATCCTATCGATATAATTGATATAATAAATGAAGTTCAACTTTTAATTAAGAGTATGCAGATGAATGAAGTTTTAATTAAACGAGAGCTAATGCAAGGGATATTAGGAATGTGTAAGGATCAACATCCTCGAGAGATATTAGGAATGCTTAGGATGGAGAATGGTATAATTTCAGAATTTTTATTACCTCCGGGGGCTTTAAGAAGTAATAATAATGCATTGTTTAATCCATCAAGAATTCCATTGGATACCTCGATTGTGGGAACTGTACATTCACACCCTTCAGGTAATCCAATACCTTCAGGTGCGGATATTAACCTCTTCAAAAGAGGACATATTCACTTTATCATAGGTCATCCATATGATTATTTTACAATAAAATGTTATGACCAAAATAGTAATCCATTTAATTTTAGGCTAGTTGAATAAGTATTTTTCATTATATTCTTTTTTGTTGAAGAAAAAAAAATTACTCTTTTTTTATTTCTTTTTCAATTTTCTTAAGAATTGGTATTTTTTTTGGTTCAATTAATTTTTCTTTATAGAAAAAGTAAGATTTATAATTATCTAATCCTAAATATCGTTCTCTCTTAAAGATTCCAATCCTTTCAAAACCTAATGCTTTATGAAATTCTCGTGAAGCTCGATTTAAATAAGGCTCTTTTGCTACAAAAGCTACGAAGTTCCTGTCTGGAAATTTCTTAAATAAGTTTTCATAGATAAATTTTCCAATTCCCTTCCTTATTATCTCCTTTTTTACCGCTAATTGAGTAATATAAATAAATTGAAATCTTTCAAAATCTTCTTTATTTTTTTTATCAATCCAATTCCATTCAATACCACCTAAAATATCTTCTTCAATTTTTTCTTCAATTATAGCATACCCAAGGAATTCTTTATCCTCTCCCTTTGCTATAAAAAAAGATTTTTTATTATAACAGATTAAATCCAATAATTCATCATAATCAAGACTATTTATTAGAAAACCAGCTTTATTATCATATTTATCTAAATAAGATTGATTAATTTCAATAATATTCTTGGCATCTTCTATATCCGCTTGAAGAAAATAGAATTTTTCACCCCTTATATGATTAAATCCAACTTGTCTTATCAATAAAAATGCGATAAGAATACTAAACGTTTGAATCCATTTATTTAATTCAAGAAAACCATCAAACAATATGATATTTTCTAATAATAAACAAATTATAAAAGAGAATATGTAAATCAATATACAGATTATTTTCTCAAATAGATAGATTATTGGCCTAAATAGAAAAATCTCCTTCCTGACGGGATTCATAAATATAATTTGAAACCCATATAAAATCACATATACCTAGTATAAAAAATGCTAATGATAAGTATAGAAGTTGATTATAAAACACATAAAAAAGTTCCATTGTAAATAAGATAATAAAATCAATGATTAATTCACGTTTAGTGCTATATACTTCTGTTGATATATATTCTGCCCAATCCCACCAATACATTAAAATTACATAGGTAATTATAAAAATTGTCAATATTTGAAGAACTGAACTTGGTTCAAATGCTTCCTGAAATAAAATACTTGCAATACCTAAACCAATAATAATACTATACATCTCATCAACAAATTGACCTATAAATTTTTTTTTTTTTGTCATTTAAATCATTTTAAATGTTTGATTGAATAAGTTTTAAATTTATATTCTTTATAATACTCATCTTTTTTATTATTATTTTATTTATAAATTTTAAAAAACGATATAAGAATATTAAACATCGCTGTAAGGGAATCCCTAAAAGATATAAGAATATTAACCTTTATTATGAATAAGTGAGATTATCATATTATATTAAAAATTATCTAAGCAAATTACTATTTTATTACTTTTACCTTTTTTTCTTAAAAGTTATTTAAAATAAAAAAAATATCTTACTTTTTCTAAAATTTTTTAAAAAATATAATCTAAATTCACATATGGAAAAGGTAAAAATTACTGTTATTAAGCGATTTAGTCCAGAAGATGTTTTCGGCAAATCAATGTATGAACCAAATGGTGAGATGATCCCTCCTTGTGATATCTTAAAGGATGGACAAGAATTTCTTATGGATAATGAAAATTTATTCAAACCTGAAGGATTTTGCGAATGGGCTTGGAAGGATATCCTACCATTTATAACAACTTTAGCATGTGGGGGAAATTTCAAATGGTATCCTAAAGGGGTTGCTTATGGTGCTTGCAGTGACGGAATGAGGCCCGTTTGCTTTAAACTTGAAGTGATTGAATAATAATATATCTAGATTTTTTTAAACTATCTACAAATGTATTATAAAATCAAAAATTGAAGATGAGGACTTAATCTTTACAGAATGTTTAAAGTAAAATCCTATCTCTTGAGATTAAATTAATAGCTAATTAATTTTATTTTTAACAAAGATTATTAATTAATATGAATCTTTATTTATATCAATTAGATATTCAATTTTTATTAAATCGTTATAAATCTATTGGTGAATTTTATGAAAATTATAATATCTCTCAAAGATGGATCAACATTTGAATTGAGTTCACAAAGGATAAGATCAATCATAGTTGAGGAAAACATTATAAAAATAAGATATAAAAAAGAATTTATAATATTTGAGAATAATTTGCTAGAGTCTTTTACTATTCACCAACTGAATAAATTTTTAGATAATCCCGGACAAATATCAAATGCAAATAATCTGATAATAATTCTTACCAATATTTTATACAACTCAAATTGATATCTTTAAAATATATTATGAAATAAGATTTCAAAGTGGAACTTATGAGTGTAAATATAAATCTTAATGATGGATCTAAATTCGAATTACTAATTAAAAAGATACAATTAATCTCTGTTGAGAAAAATAAATTAAAAATAAATTATGAAAGGAAAGAGATAATAATTGAGAATAATTTGCTCGAGTCTTTTACTTTTTTACGTCCTACACATATTAATGACTACAATTCATCATTTATTGCATATTCAAATATCTTAACAACAATTCTTACAAATATATTACATAATTCAAAAAAAAACATTCAAAAAGGATTATAAAGCTAAAATCTAAATTAATATAAGATAATCAAAATATGGCTTATTAATAGTTCCTAACAGTCAATAAATTATTTTTTGTATAAATATTACCTTAAACATTTTAAAATTAAATACCTCATCTAAAGATATAAGGTATAATTTGTATGTATGACGCAGGACATTTCTGTTTATTAATTATTGCACAAGCTACATGGAAAGATCATTATAAAAAAGGACTTTATAAGACTTTATCCTCTAATTTTCTTTTAGAATTGAAACCTAGTAGTGAAGAAGAAGCTACTAAAATATCATGGAATGAAGTATATGAAGAACCTTTCTTTGAACCACTACCTCAAAATTATGAATGTGATATTTGTTCGTTAATAAGTAAGGCTTTTAATGAGAAAAAAGGAATAAATGATGGAATGACACTTTTTTCCCATAATGTCCTTGATGCTATTGGCTTTAAATCTTTCTTTACACCTCTGATGAAAAATAATAAAATCAAAAAAATGCTCTACTTTGAATTGAATTTCTATGATGAGAAAGAATTTATGAAAAATAAAAAATAAAATAAATATTCTTATTTTGATATAACAATATTAAGATATCAAATTATAATGTAAGCAGATCGAATTCTAAAAGATCTCTAAGTTGATAATGAATAGTATTTCAAAGAATAATTTGTTTCTAATCAGGAAAGAAAAAATAAAAAAAGAAATTACATCTGCAAAAAAATTATTACAAAATAATATAGAACCATTAAAAGTAGCAGATGATTTTCTAAGTAATTCATTTAAGCTAATTAAAGATAGTATTAGAAAAAGAAATCCAAACTTTTCAGAACAAGAATTATCTAATAAAATAAAATCAAATATAAATATGTTCCATAGGATTAAATCAGGAAGCAAATTTTAAAAAAAATGGTTGAATTAAAAAATATTGTAAAAAAAATTGAAAAAATATTCAAGTCTGTGAATTTAAAATATATTATCATAAATCAACTTAAGATCTAAAACCCAATATTTATAAAATATCGAATAACTAATTTTATTTATGAAATTAGATTTTAAAAAATTTGATATATTTTATATAATTGGTTTAGTTGCAACCACTATTTTTATGATATTTGAATTTATCTTTAATTTTATTAATTTAGATATAACTTTCTTATTTTTCTATTGGACAATGAAACTTCTTTCTGGTTTTGGACTAATCTTAACTGTTTCAAATGGAATATTATGGATTCTAAATCGTTTTACTGAAAAATTTAGTAAAAAAGAGATTCAGATTCTCATAATGTTTCAAGTGATAGTTCCAGGAATTTTTATAGGATATACTATTTATAGCATATTCTCAAACTTACAGCCCTCATCTTCAACAGTTATAGGCTATTGGTTCGATCTTATAATATTTCTCTATGGAATTCTTTCTTTAATGCTAACATTGTATATAATTCCATTAATTAGAGAGGAATTTCAGGAAGCTGTAGATAAAGGAATATTTAAGCGTATTAGTAGCGGAGCAAAAAAAATAGGAAGAAAAATGAAGAAAAGATACTTTAATTGGAGAGGAAACTACGCAAAAGTTCAAATTCAAGATCAAATGACATTAGGAGAAATATTGGACATATGGAGAAATCGATTTGCAGTTTATTTACTTATCCCAATTGCTATAAGCTCTCTTGTATTTATCCCTATAACATTTATTTGTATTATATTTTGGTTAAAAATATTTGTAATTGATAAAAGTGAACCGAAAATTTATGAGAGAATTCTTTTGCTTATTTCTGTAATTTGGATAACTATGATTGCATGTTTATCTTATAGCTTTAATCTTGTTTTCTATACATCAATTGAATCATATTTCTGGAGCATTCAAGTGTTTTATCTAGCGGGAATTCTTATATCTACTATTATATTCATATACCGCTTTATTAAACTAAAAGGAATCACGATTAAAAAAATAAAAGATGAATTATTTGACAACAAAACTAAAAAGGATACTTAAGAATAGAGTTTGCAGAGAATAAAATTAGAATGATTATTTATTCAATAATTATAACTAATAATTTTATAGAAGATATATTATGATTTTCCTTTCTTTTCCATCTATAAACAAATCTTTTTGTGTTAATATTTGATTTTAAAGGTTATAAACTTTAACCTTCTAATTATTTATATGCTACTGGTGATGTTTTTTAAAATTTTTTTATAACCTATATAATAATCATTGAAAAATCCGAAAAATTATTTCCCTAATTGCTGTATTTTTTAATCCAAAGACAAATATATGCTGAATGTATAGTTAAAATAATTATTATTTTAATTGAATCTATAAAGTGGTTGTAAAATTATAAAAAATAAAAAAAAAGATTTAAAGTATTTTAAACGAGATAAGGAAGTTCTGGAATTTGTCCGACATAATATTGGGCAATAAGTAAAGCATCTACAATATCAACGAATCCATCTTCATTCACATCTGCAACAATTGGATTATATCCGGGAACATCCCAACCAACATAGTATTGAGCTGTTAGCAGAGCATCTACAATGTCAACAATACCATCAGTATTAACATCTCCTAAGATATATTCTGGTCCTATGACACCTAGAGCAAAAATACCTAATTTATTCATTTTAATATATGCTTTATTTGTCGAAATATCTATTTCAATTTCGAAATCAACAATTTCCCATGAATTTGTAGTTTCATTCCATATGAATAATGTCAAAGTATCAGTATCATCATTATAGTCAGCAGGGAGTGGTACGCTTAGAATAAATGGATATTCTGGGTCGTTAAATGAAATTGCATATTCTGGTTGATCACTATCAACAATAAAATAGACCCCATTATTCCAATTAAATGGATTATCTGAGCCACTTACAGGATTTTGATCCCATACACCTCCAAAAACGACCGTTCCTATTGTAGTAATATCTATAATTTCAAGTCCTCCAAGAGATATATCCGTATATGTCTGATGTTCGTATAATTCAGCACTTTCAATACTATTTAATTCTAAGATATTATTCTCCAAAACTAAAATATGTGTGTCTTGTCTAATATAAGTTTCCATGATTGGATCATAAAAGATCGCAGTTATGGAATAAATACCTGGAGGTAAATCATTTGTATGTATCTCCATTTCTAAAGTTGATCCAGGAGTCCAATCAGAAACCTCTGCTATTGAATTATCCCAATCAAAATTAAAGAAAAATCCGCAATATGGGATTGTAATCATTGATTCTGTTAATGTCCAAGATATGAAAAAAGTTTCAATATTTACATCATCATAAACATATGAGATGTCATCTGGTTTTTGAATTAATGGTTGTTGATATTTACCTAAAGCAAATATTCCATATTCCAATAGACGGAAACTATAAGTTCCTCTTATCCAATCAATTTGATACGGAAATACTGTATGTATCCATTTGTTATTAGTAGAATCCCATTTCATAAGAATATATTTATCAGTCTCTATATTATAATCCCCAGGTAAAGGTACTGTAAATATGGTAGAATAACTGGATGTAAAATTTAAAGGAGAACTACCTTGAATTGTAAAAAAATATACTTCACTATCAAAAGGATTTTGACCACCTGTGGGATTTTGATCCCATTCTGCAACCATTATCGCAGTTACATCCATAATATGAATTTGTTCACATGTAATATCTGTGGTTCCAAACTTTCTCGGAATACCATGTAATGGATATTCACCATATATCTCGCTAGCTATATTAGTAGGATTGGCGATAACATCATTGTCTAATATATATATCAATACTTCATCAATTGCAGCATTTTCAAATGCTCCTTGTGCTCCTGTATAATCATCCCAAACATATATCCTTAAATAATGGAATCCAACATTGAGATTTAGTAAATTACAATCAAATTCGAGATAAGCACCAGATCCCCATTGCATGTAATCAAAAAGAAGATATTGATTATCTAAGACAACATTTAGCATAGGATCTGTGATACTTTGATCATAAATCGTCCACCCTACTATATTAGGGTTTGTAGTACCTTCGTAAGTGATAATATCCTCAGAACCATAAATAACTGGAGAACCATCTAAGATAGCTGAATCTACATAGATAGGGATTATATAATCAGAGAGTGTTAATCCATTACTATTTGAAGCACTGATTATAAATTCATGATATCCCACTTCAGAAATAAGATCATAAGAACCTGAACTATCCGTACTTATTTCAATACTGGAACTAGCGCTTGGAGACTTATACTTGATAGAAACTGATTCAATGGCTCTTGGATAATAATCAGTTATAGACCAAGTAAACGTCCCTGGATTTAAATCTGTTGGAGAATCGGGAGCATTGTATGATATTTGAAAAACAGGATCTACACTATTTAATGCATTAAAACCATTCTCTATTTCCCAACCATCTGATAATCCATCAAGATCAGTATCCCAATATACATGTAAGGTACCCTGATCAACTTCTACACCATCGGTAATACCATCATGGTCAGTATCCTCACTATTAGGATCTGAATAACATTCGACAGGAAAAATAATATATTCAATACCATTGAAAATTTGAACCTGCAGTATGATACCATAAATTTCTTCATCATCTCTTAGTCCATCAAAATCGCTATCAGGTTCATTAGGATTAGTATAATAACCAAATATTTCGTAACCATCAATTATCGTATCACCATCACTATCCGCTATAGTAGGATCTGTACCATGAAAATAATATTCATGACCATCAAGGACATAATCATTATCGTAGTCAGGATCTCTTGGATCTGGATCCAATGACAATTCTAATTGATCATTATCTAAATCATCATTAACAACGAGTGGGTGAGTATTAAAGTAATAAATTTCTTCAATATCTAAAAATCCATCACCATCACTATCTACCATTTGTGTTGGAGTAGAACCTTGCATATATATGGGATTATTCCAATATAAATATTCAGAACCATCATCAATTCCATCTAAGTCAGTGTCAGGGTGTTGAGGATTTGATCCCAATAGGTCTTCATCATTATTAGTTAAACCATCTCCATCAAGATCAAGAATTTGAATTGGTATTGCAACAGAAGGAAATAATGTATTTTGTTGTTCTAAATTTCTAAAAGCATTATGTACATTTCCAAATGCAGCAAAAACACTAAAAACTCCTTTTCTAATCGCATCAGGAGGACTATTTACATCTTGAATATACCATATATTTAATGAATATGCTTCAGGGAGTTCATCATATTTACTATCAAATTTAATCTCAGCTTCAAAATTCACATAATAACCTAATGAAAATAATAGTGTAGTCAAACAATTATGGGCAAAATATAATGCTTCAGGTTCTCCAGCTATGGATTCTTCATAAGCTGTCTGATATTGACCATAATAATATGCATACTTGCCAATATCATCCCAATTTACTATATTGTCACCTGTAATATCATCCATTTGATTTTCTTTAGTATTAAAAGAGGTATATACAGCAGTCATACACCATCTTGGAACATTATCACTTGAAATCTCTAGTCCTGAATTTTTATCAATGGCCCTATTTACATCATCATCTATTAACCATTGAGGTTCAGTGGAAGGAACAGAATCATGGACTTCAATAAATGCTTGACATGATTTAAGAAGTTCTAAGGCAATTTGAATTGCGGCATAAATTGCAGCTTTAAAATAATTTAGATTCACTAGATATTCATAATAACGTATGGTCTTCATTTCCTGAATAGCCTGTTGTGCTTTTATTATCTCTGATGTTATAAGTATACCAATAAGTGTTCCTACAGCACTTTCTGCTCCTGCGAACATTTGAAATATATTCTTAATATAACTATAGACATTCCATGCAAGATCCACATCACCTGGAAATCTTTCAATACCTAAAAGATCAAAACCAAATCCGATTATCTGTTTTGCAATTTGAGCTTTAAGTTGACCTTTTAAAAAGCTCCCCGCCGTATCTTTGAATGATCCTGGAGTTTTATTTTTTCCTGATTTTAGTATCGACATTGCATTTTCTGCTGTAAATATTAAATTTAAATTAGATACTGATGTAAAATCAGTAGCAGTGATTCCAGCGCTACTTGTCTTTTGCATTAAATAAGAATTAAATGCAGGATCAATTTCAAAATTAATAGATAAATGTGGAACATATAATGTGAACATTGGGTATGGATTTTCAATAAAATTTTGTGGACTAGTTCCATCTGTTTCTGCAGTTCCATGATAATATAAAGTATATGCCTCCCATTGTCTTTCAATGTCTATAATAATTGGTTTATGATATTCTGGATATGTAACAGAGTTAATTAATATATTTTGTTCTCCGCTAGGCAAAGCGGTTATATCGTATAAATATGTCCCATCTTTATATACTTCACTAAGTGCACCAATTCTTTCTAAGAGATTTTTAATACCTGGATCTAATCCTAAAGGTTGAACAGTTACTTGTTGTTCAATTGAGATTGTTCCTGGACTTGGATAATATTGATTTGGGATGGGATTAGGAAAATCATTATCATAATCATTAGATGGTATATTTACACGGTAATCTGAACCAAAAAGTCCATCATTAATACCATATGGGCCAACGCGGAGTTTTTGATGATCATATATATCATTTGAGTATACTGCACTATATACATTACCTCTATATATACCATCTCCCCCTTGAACCATTTCTGTTAATATTTGTTCTTGCAAATATCCATTAGCACTTGTTTGTAATGATTTAACTAAATTTTTATCAATATTTAGTGTCTTTGTTTTATCTCGAGGATTGGTTGTTTCTAATGTGTTATTAATACTAATAAATGAGGAAATCCCACTAAAAAGTATTATAAAGATTAAACAACCAACAACAAATTTACTTTTTTGAATTTTAATTTTCATTTTTAAAATCGTATTTTTTTTATATTTATATTATTAAATATCCAATTCTTTGGATTATTTTAAGAGAAATTAAAAAGGATTAAAATATTTGTGGTACTCTTCTCTAACTATGGTTGAAATTATGATTAGGCTTAGAAAATTAATGGAGGTTAATTAAAATATAGTATAATTTAAAAGATTTCAGGGACTGTTATCTAACTATCAAATTTATTTTATATAATTATAAATTCAAGAAAAAACTAAATGCAAGAAGATTTATTAAATTTAATATGGCATTAATGATCTAATCCACAAAGAGATCATTATTTTCTAAATATAATTTTAAATATTTTCCTGATTTAACAGTTCTAATTAAATTTCTTTTTACCAATTTTCTAATGTGATAATTAATTGTACTTCTTTTAACATTAAGTTTATCAGCAATAATCGATGGAATTATTCCGGGTGTTTTCTCAATAAGATCTAAAATTGTTAAACTTGTTTCTGATTTAATTATAATATTATTATATTTACTTGATTCAAAATTATTATAAATCGGGCTATAGATATTGTATTGACCAACCTTTCTTATTTTTATTATTCCATATTCTAATAAAACATCCAAATGCCATTGTAATTGCCCATTTGAGAGATGACAGTCTCGTAATAATTCTTTATAATGAATTTCTGAATTATTGAGAATTTTCTCAACAATTTTTTGGCGTGTTTCATTCTCAAATATTTTATCAAAACTTATCCTACGGAAGGCTTTTTGTTCAATATTTTTAGATTTTAAATATGATTTATATTCATTTATAGAAATAACAAGGGAAATGGATACTAATAATAATACAAGTAATGTTATTAAAAGTAATATATAAGGTAAGAAGAAAACTAAGGGATTTTCAAACTGCGTACTTATATCCACTTTTGAATTAGTCTGGATCTGTGATACTTGAAAGGATATAACTGTTATAGGTAAAACTAACTTTGAAATATTAATTAGTGTACTTTTATATATTGATGAGCTTTTTATTCTATTTTGTGAGAGTCTTTCAATTCCAATCAAGGAAGCAATAAGACCTAAAAATATAAATGATAGTATAAAATTAATGTAAAAAGCTAGATCTATTTGAAAATCAATCTTGAAAGAAATAAAAGTATACATAATTTCTGTATCATTCCCCCAAATACCATCTGTACTATCTTGCCATACGATATGTAAATTACCCCATTGATCAAATGTTATAGCTTGATTAGAACTAACATCTTGATTCCAATATATTTCATTAAATCCATCTGATATTACAGTTATATTAGACCAAGATAAACCATTAGTAGATGATACATACATAACCTCAGAGTCAAGTCCCCATATACCATCTGTATGATCATTCCATGAGATTTTTATATTATTATATTGATCTATAGCAATTGTAGGCATCCAACTTTCTCCATTATTCCAATATATACCATTAAATCCATCAGAAATAATTGTAACATTTGACCAAGATATTCCATCTGATGATGATACATACATAATTTCTGTATCATTCCCCCATATACCATCTGTGTGATCTTGCCATACAATATGAATTCCCCCAGTACTATTGACACAGATAGATGGAAAGTAACTTCCATCGTCATTCCAATATACATTATTGTATCCATCTGATATAACAGTTGCATTTGTGATTCCAATTCCATCTACATAAGTACTATACATAATTTCCATGTCCGCACCATCAGTTCCCCAGATACCTCCTGTTGAATCCGTCCATACTACATGAGCTACTTCATAATCATCTACAAATAGAGAAGGCCAATCACTATTAGCATCATTCCAATATAGTCCATTATATCCATCAGAAATGATCGTGATATTTGTTAATTCATACCCTTCTATAATTGAACAATACATTATATCACTATCATATGATTGAGTTTTCCATTTCCCATCAGAAACATCGCTCCAAACTATATGTAATTTATCATGTATATCAATGGCAAGATCAGGATTTTCACTCCTTCCATCATTCCAATAGGTCCCATTAAATCCATCTGAAACTATCGTAGCATTAGACCAAGATATTCCATCTGAAGATGATGTATACATAATTTCTGTATCATTCCCCCATAAACCATTAGTATCATCTTGCCAAACCACAAAAATTCTGTTTAAACTATCTACAACAATACATGGATTTTCACTCCTTCCATCATTCCAATAGGTTCCATTAAATCCATCTGAAACTATCGTAGCATTAGACCAAGTTTTTCCATCTATCGAAGACGCATACATGATTTCAGTATCATTCCCCCATAAACCATTAGTATCATCTTCCCAAACAACATGAATTTTACCAGTAGAATCAACAAAAATTTCGGGATCAAGGCTTGAATTGCTATTCCATAAAATATCAACTGAATTCTCTGAAATAATTTTTACATTCATAAAGTCTATTGAACTATTTTTTAAAATATTTTGATTAACAAAGTATAATTGATTATGAAGAGAATTAACTGCAACTATTGAAATAATTAAAAAAATTAGAAAGTTGATTTTCTTCATATCACTAATTAATTTATAGTTAGATAGATAAAAAATAAATAAAAATTAATAAATATAATAATATTTCCTCCAAGATATATTTAAGAGTTAATTATTTAGAAATAAAAAAACCCAGAAGAATATAGATATATTTTTTAAGATACCAAATTTATAATATTGGGTGATTATGAAATAAAACTCACAAAAGGTTTAAGGCATATCATTCATTTAATAAAAATTAGATCAAAAAATGTATTGCGAATTTTGTAAAAAATCCTTATCATTGAGGAGAGGAAATAAACCACATATAAACATTTGTAATCCAGTAAGGATACATCTTTTTTGCTCAAGAGACTGTAAAGATCAGTGGTGTTATGCGGTTCAAAAAAATAAGATTGACATCTTAAATAATTCTAAAAACTCTGAACAAGTGATAGGAGCAAAATTAATGTTTGATTTAAATATATTATATGATATAAAAAAAGAACTTAATAAATCAGAGCTACGTTCTCGATTTATACATATTATTAATAAAAGTGAATATCAAGATCTAATTTTATTAAAAGAGATCATGAAAAATAAAGAATACAAGGAGATATTCAATAGTCCTAATGTTTTTATCTAATCATATTAAAAAAGAGTTTAAAAATTCTTCATCTAATTCTGATAAAATATAACAAAAAAAAAGTCTGGAAAATATCAAATTTCATTATTATAGAGGATCATCGTAAAATAATTGATATATCATCCAGAATAATAAATAAATACAAAAATATATCTGTTTAATATTAGTTATAATCCAAGATCTATATCAACAACGGATATTGTAAAAATTGAATACAATAACCAAAAGTATCAAGTGCTTTTCAATGTATTAGCGAGTACTTGGTAATTGTACATTGTAGTATCCTGATCGATCATTTTCATCAATTGAAAGGGATTAAATAGTTTAAGGAATATCGAATCTTCGACAATTATTATCTGAGTTTATTCCTTCAGTAATTTTTCTGTATTATTTCATAGCGGTGGTTTTGCATCTGGACGAGATTCCGTAGCGGGTTTACCTTCAATACCCCAATGAGATTTAGGAATCTCATGTACGATAACTTCTACTGCTTGGGTGGGAATATCCATTTCAATAAATACTTTTGTTATTCCTAATATTATTTGTTTAACTTTTTCTTCGGAAATACCTTTCCACATATTTACATGAATTATTGGCATATATTTCACCTTATAAATCATTTTTTTTGAGTATTATTTTAAAAATATTTTTTATTTATAAAAATTGGAATAACTTAAAAATCTCTTTCTGAAATTATATTAAATTTATTTTAATTTTTTTTGATTAATAATCTATAAACAAAAATATTCAATTCTTTAGAATTCCCTAAAATTCGTGATTAATAAATATTATTCCTTTTTAATCTTTAAAAAAAGATAATCTCCAATCCACACCACACACACTAGTTGACTTAGATTATAGTATATTGATGATTAAAAAAATATCTAGAAAAATGTACCTCAAATTTTAAAAATAACTTTAGGTTTTGTTTTTTTTTTTATAATAAAGATTAAAAAAATAATAATTTATATAAGTCTAACCCTTAAATTCCATAAAATCCCTTTAAAATTACGGCTACTAGGTTAGTTAAGAAATTTGCATCATCTATGGCTCCCGTTTTTAATTGAGTCATTAATTCTTTAACAGCAATCCTCTCATTCTCGAAAATATTCTTTCCAAATTCAGAACTAACTATGTGTTTGATTAATTTTTCTAAATCTTTAAATTGAAATTCCTTAGATAAGATAGCAACGAGATCTCCGTCTCTTTTTCTAGTTTTATCATCCTTTTCTTCAATTTTAGTGATTATTTCTTCTACAGCTAATTTTTTTACTTTATATAATTCCTTATGTTTTGAATGAAAGTCTTTCACATATTCATATATCTGTTCAGCGCCTTTTTCGAAATTTTTTACATCGTAATCAATACCAGGATCCTTAGAAAGCCCTATAGATCCCATATCTTCCCAGGTAACATCCTCTCCCCTCATGGGTAAGATTGGGACCTGGTATTTAGCAGAAAGCTCGAGCTCATGAGCACAATCTGGTGAATTAAAAACCGATTTTTTGGTACCTAAAAAGAATACTATATCGCTAATGGGGACATTATCATCCATAAATTTATCTATATTACCAGTCAAGTCTTGTTCGCAGAGGAGTACATCGTAAACTTCTGGTTTTTTCTCTAAATATTCCCCTAATTTGGGTAATAAATATGGTTCGTAGTCAATTACAGCGTGTGAAATAAATATAGCCATACTGGCTCGCTGTTTAAAGTAATCCTGGAGTGTATCTAATCCCCTATTAACGTACTCCATTTCTTCAGGTGAGAGGGGATTACCGTCTAATTCTAACCGCTCAAGTGTTTCAATAGGCCATAAGTGATATGGTAGCATTTCGAGATTATTTTTTTGAAGGTTTAAAGTCACGAGATTCATCTCTTCCATGCTTTTAGGCAAACTTGAAATAGTATTCTCCCTTAAATCTAAATATTTGAGATTTTTACACTGAAAAATTGATTCGGGTAATGTTTTTAAAGGATTTCTCCATATATCCAATTTCTCGAGGTTTTCTAATTTACCAAAACTATCTGGTAATTTTTCTAGTTCACAATTTTTAATCTCCAACTTCTTTAACGAGGTTAAGTTGCAAAATTCCTCCGGTAATTCTTTTATTGGATTCTTATCTAAAGTCAGCTTTTCTAAGCTCTTTAACTCTCCAAACTCCTTGGGGAGGGTAATTAACTGGTTATTACTCAAATCCAAATCCTTTAAACTCTCTAAATTTCCAAAACTAGATGGTAATGATTTAAGATTTCCATACTGCCTTTTCCCTTCCAATTGAGCATATCCCAAGTATAAGGTTTTTAACTTTTTCATTTTCCCAAACGATTGTGGAAGTGTTTCTAATTGGAGTCCTTCAAGATTCATACTTTCCACATTCACTAATCCTTCAAATGTATCCGGTAGACTCGTCAGCTGGCTGGCCCTAATAGTAAAATCTCTTAAGGATGCTAATTCTCCAATAGAGTCGGGTAAGGTGGTAAATTTATTTCTACTTACATCAATACCAACAAGGTTTTTTAAATTTCCGATTGATTTTGGAATTTCAGTGATTTGATTATTCTGTATGTATAAAAACCTAAGTTTAGATAAGTTACCGATCGATTCAGGAAGCATGGACAGTTTATTGTTGTTTAAATAAAGGAAATCTAAATTTTTCATTTCTGAAATTGAATCAGGGAATGATTCTAACTGTAGATAGTCAGCTCTTAATATTTCGAGGTTAGTTAGGTTTCCGATTGACATTGGCAAATTCTTTATTGGATTTTCTGATATAAGAAGCCTTTTAAGAGACTTTAAATTTCCTAAGGTTTCTGGTAATTGGTTAATATCATTTTTATTTAAGTTCAAGATTTCAAGAGCAGATAAATCTGTAACATCCTTAGGAAGATCTGTTAAATTGTTATCACTCAGATCTAATTCTTTTAAATTCTTACAATTAGATAATTCGGGTAAAATATTTATCCTGTTTCCTTGAAGGTCTAATTTTATGATATTTTCTAATTTTGAAAAAGAATCGGGTACTTTTGTGATTTTATTGGCATCCGCCCCAAAATTTTCAAGATGAGTAAGTTTATTAATCCAATCAGGTATTTCTCTTAGTTCATTAACTCTGATAGATAAATTCTTTAAGGAAATACAATTAGAAAGGTCTGGGATTTTAGATAATGTATTTTGGGCTACATTTAGGGTCTCAAGTTGCGTTAATTCTCCAATTGAATCAGGAAGTGATTCAAGCTTATTATTATTAACCATAAGAGTATTCAGATTTTTTAAGTTTCCAATATTATTGGGTAATTCAGAAAGATTTAATCTGCTCAACCAAATTTTATTCACACTATTTTGGCTTTCATCCAGAGCAAACAAGTCTTTTTTCCAGTTAGAGCCTATGATCCTTTCAAATTCTCTAAGAACTTCAACTTCTTCAGAAGGAATATCGAAATTCATATATTTTTCACTCATACTTAAGTACCTCCTTTCGTTTGATTTATATAGGTTTGATAATATTGAGTTAATATGGACAAAAACGATGGTATACCTTGCCATTTCTGTACAGATAGAGTATCATAAGTTGGTTTTAGATATGGTTTGTACATTTCAAAAAACGCTTTAAAATCGCTAGAATTAACGATCCGTAATAATTCTATACTTACAGCCTCAATGGAATCTAATTCTAAACTTACCTTTTCTATCTCTTTTCGAACCAAACCAGACTTATCTTTAAATACATTTTGTTTGCGCTTAAGTAATTGTATATAGTCATAGATTTTTTCACAAAAACCATCAAAATCGTCGGGTGTAAATTCATGCCCAAGTTCCCTACTCAATCCTATTGTAGCTAGATCAACCCACCCAATATTAGTACCTTTCAGCGGTATTACGTCTATACCTCGCTCCTTGCCCAGATTGAGTACTTTTAAACTTTCTGTAGAACTTACCGATCCTCCGGTTGCTAAAAATATAATTAAATCTATTGAGTCTAAGTTTTCCTCGTCCTCTGGAAGAACTCCATATACTTCGCTTTGTTTTTCGAGGTATTCGATTAATTCTGGAAGACGATGAGCCTTAGCATCTTCTTCGCTAGCAATCATCATGATTGCGATTGAAGCACGTTGTCTGCAATAGTCTTTAATTGTTTCGGCATCGCTTTCGACGACTTCTAACTCTTCGGGAGAGAGAAGATTATTTTTTAGGTCTAATTTATCCAAAGATTCCAATGCCCATATAAAATAAGGTAGTTCTGATAGTTTATTATCTGATACTGAAAGTTGGGTTAAATTAAGCCTAAGAATATCCTCAGACAATTCTTCTAACTGATTTCCATTTAAAAATAAATTCACTAAGGAAACCAAATCCCATAAATCGTCAGGTAAATCACTTAATTCGTTATTCATGAGATAGAGATATTTTAAATCTTTTAATTGGGCGATTCCTTCGGGAATTATACCAATTGGATTGAATGAAAAGTCTAACATAATAAGCTTTTGACATTTAAAAAGAGAGGTAGGAATGGTTGAAATCTTGTTTGACCTCACATGTAATTGTAATAAATTCTGAAGGTTTCCTATATCTTCTGGTAATTCTGTTAAATTATTTCCAGTGATCTCTATCTCTTCCAATTTCACTAGTTTAGAGAATCCTCTTGGGAGTTTTTTCAATTTATTTTCACTCAATTTAAGGATTCTTAATTTTGTTAAATTATCAAAATTTTCTGGGAGCTCGAGAAGCTCATTCCCTCTATCAATTATTAGTTCTTCTAAATCCTTAAGGTTTCCAAAATTGTCAGGTAGCGTTTCTATTTTGTTGTTTTCCAGATTAAGATATCTCAATTTTTCCAAATTCCCAATACACTCTGGCAGATTAACAATATTTCTCCAGCCCACGTATAGCGCGATTACTCTGTGCTCATCACATGCATAACCAAAATGACTCAAGTGTGGTATTTTTTTCGCCCAATTATCATCTTGAGTTGTTTCTGCCGCTTGTCGGACCATTTGTTGCTGAACAACGTGCTGTTTGAGCATGTTTTGAATGTTTTGATAGGCTTGTTGTGCGGTCTGCATAGCGATAGTTTCAGCTGCATTTTCGTCCATTCCAATTAACGGCTTTAATTTTGCCATTATTGGATCCGATTGGCCCACTGTGTTTAAACCTAAGCTAATTACTTCTTTTAAAAGAGATTGATAATCGGGTTTAGTAATCGTATTATAATACTCATTACTAGCTTTTTTTAGATCTTCCAGAGTCGAACTTTCCGAGTACATCGATTTTATTAATTTATGATACTCTTCTTTATTTAAAATCCTTATTTTAAAATATCTATAATAGAATTGAGCCGCTAACTTAGCTTTAGTTTTCGCTTTTTCTTCGTCCATGTCCAATAAATCCCTGAATTGTTTTATTGTAGGGTGATTTTCTCCTAATGCAGGAAGCATCATATTTAATTGAGCCTCTATTTGACTTTTGTACGCTGGAGTAGTGGTCTGGAGGAATGAGGTAGAATACATATTTTCCAATTGTTCGATCGACATTTTTTCTTGTTGATCTAATTGTGATTCAGTAGCCATTATACCTTGGTATTGAGCTTGGAGCGGCGATATTGTCATTGCTGCTCTTTGAGCAGTCATTTGCTGTTGCCGTTGAATAGCCATTTTTTCCATTTTCTCCCTTGTCGCGTCCCGATTTTCGGCACAGGGAATCTCTTCTTTGAGCATTTGCTCCAATTTTTTCATACAATCGGCTTCAGATTCAACTAAATACACATCATGATATTTCTTAAGTGAACTCATATTTAATCTAATCTCATTTTGTTGTATTTTTTATTTTTTGACATACAGATAGTGTATTAATTTTTATATAAAATTCATTATAATTATCTAAATAATTTTAATATAATAATTAGAAATATATTTCGAAATTAGTTGTTTTTAGATATTATTTATAAATTATAAAATGCAAATTTAAATCCCTATAGCCGTACTACTTCTTTAGATCGCTTTTTTGACATAGAATGTTTATATTCAATATTAAGTAAATGATGGATTCTCTAATATTTCTGATATTCCATATCATAATTTATGGTCTTATACCATTATTAATAGTAACAATTTTCTGTGTGTTCAAGTCAACATTTTTCTTTTATTCATATTATGGTTTCTTATTTGTTTTCACGCAATTATTTGCTACTATGTATTCATTGGAAATATCCGAAAATCTAATAATTACTGGAGGAAATATAGCTTATTCTTCTATCATACTAATTACGATCTTTATTTATATAGTATCGCAAGATCCAAATGTGGTAAGAAATCTGATTAGTATTCAAATAATATTAAATCTCATTATTTTTTTCCTATATCAACTATTAATAATAGTATTTCAGAATCCTACAACAATTAACCTATTTGGTGTATCTTATGAAATTTTCTATACAACAATTTATATTAATATTATAAGTTCTCTTTGTTATATTATAGAAGTTCTTCTGATGTTTTACTTATTTGAAAAGATTAAAAAACGTATTAAACAGCAATTTTTATTTATCTCATTATGTATAATAGTTTATATTGGGATACTATGTTTGGATGGATTTATATTTCCTTTCTTCATTGCTTTCTTTAATCCAGAATTTGTCCAATTCATAGCTGGAAATATTCTAGGAAAACTGATTCTGGGGATTTTATTCAGCCCATTCCTTTTAATTTTTAAAATTCTCCATAAAAAAAGTATATTCTTATTTTCAGAGAAATTATTCTCAATAAGAGATTTAATTCTCCCAAAAAGAAAAGATATCATTAAAAAGTTACAAAGAGTAGAAGAAAATCTAAAGAAAACTGAAAAAAAATTCGAGGAAGCTTACAAACGTGCAACGTTCTATAAAGACTTATTTACTCACGACATGAGTAATATCATTCAAAGTATATCTATGTCATTCTGGCTATTAAAAGTCAGGAATAAAGACAAAGATAAAATTAATACTGAAAATTCTGAAGGTTTTTTTAATCTCCTTGATAACCAATTAAGCAGAGCAAGAAATTTAATATTTAATATCCGGAAATTAACTAAACTTAATGAATATAAAGAGAAATTAGAAAATACAACTCTTTTAGAACCTTTATCAAATACGATAAATATGGTAAAAGAAAGTATTCCAGGAAAAAAAATTGATATAAAACTTGATTCGGGATACAAAGAAATAATTATAAAAGCGAACGAATTATTAGCGGATGTATTTGAAAATATCTTGTTTAATGCCATAAAATATAATAATAGCTTAACTCCAGAAATAATCATTAAAATCTCAATAATAGAATTAAATAAGGTAAATTATGTGAAATTAGAATTCAAGGATAATGGAATAGGAATTCCAGATTTCAAAAAAGAGAAAATCTTCCTTGATAAATATAAAGATTTGAAAGGAGAGAAGGGTATGGGAA
>Ga0315549_1001555_pt1 | contig 23517 bp, 23 predicted proteins | sample SalMarSW160200MG_FD_203101 | JGI IMG/M metagenome (GOLD analysis project Ga0315549, IMG submission 203101) | Salt marsh sediment microbial communities from the Plum Island Ecosystem LTER, Massachusetts, United States - Salt Marsh Sediment SW1601-200 ... | reverse complement strand
TTGTTGCCCCTTTGGGTGATGTGGTGAGGCACGTGTGGTATTACGATTCTTGCTATTCTCGGCATACCAATGAATATAAGCTATGATAGCATCTTGTCAAAAAAAATAGGTAGACGTCCCCTATTTACTAACTCGTCCACTGCTCCTCTGGAGCTCCGCTTCAAAGCCAGTATTCCTTCTTCAAAGCCGTCGTCTGCTACTCCTTTTGAATGTGCGTCAAAGCTGGATTACTCGATGATTCTTTCATCACGAAGGAAACAGAGTATATAAGTATATGCATATGTACTTATGGAGTATCTTTGAATGTCAGTATTTAGACATTTGTCTCCCGGATGGTTGATGTTTTCTACGGCGGATAATTAGATTTTAGTGTAGCGAGGCTGATTCTTTAACAGATTCGCGGAATTCGAGATATTCCTCGTAAGTCAGGTAATCCTGAAGTTCGCCCTGCTCCCACAGGTCGTCTAACCATTCGAGGGCTTCAGTAACAGATGCGGTTTTCTGCTGAGCAGACATATAAACCGGCTGAGAGGCAGGTGTAACTGTGTAGAACTTCTCGACTTTGGCATACATAGAACCGGGCATAGCTTCGAGTGTGTTGGTTGCAACGATATGAAAAAGGTATTTATCTGTTTATTAAAATAACCGAAGCAGAAGGACGCTTCGCTGCTTAGCGACGCTTTCGCTTTCTTTCTATGCTTTTCCTTTTCTTGCTCTCTTTTTTCTTTTTAGGACGTCCTATCGGTAAAGCCCTGAGCCTGCAACCCAGCATAACCTCAATTTTACTTATGAACTTATCACTCCCTAATGGCCGGCCTGTCCTGCTATAAACTTTTAATGTATTCAGGTCTAATTTTTCCAGCTTTTCCTGTAATACCTTCTTCCAATTTATTCCTGACGATTGCTTTTGCCATCTGGCTTTATCCATCAGGCCAAATTCATCATTTTTGCCTGTATGAAATACTGCACTTGACCAGCGATAAGTCCAGGGACGGCGAACCATCCTGGCCCTTACCGGATTCTGTTCTATATAGCATAAGGCTTTGAAGAAATAGTTGGTATCCATAGGACATGAAAAAAATCTGTTCTGCCATAAATGGCCTCCGCGGCCGTGCATGTAATTGATGTATTGCGCATATAAAAGGTTTGTTCTGCCCATGGTTTTGGCTAAGGAGTTTTCTTTTCTCGGCGTTGCGATTATGTGTATATGATTAGTCATAAGGCAAAAACCTTCGATTATCAGGCCGAACCTGATTGACTGTTCTTTGAGATAACCAAGAAAAGCTTTTTTGTCCTCATCGACAAAAAACACATCCTGTTTGTTATTGCCCCTCTGGGTAATGTGGTGAGGTACATCTGGTATTACTATCCTTGCTATTCGCGGCATGACGATGAATATAACCTATTGCGATGTTATGTCAAAATAAATAGGTAAACGTCCCCTATTTATGCCGTTAAAATCAGGGACAAGCGTTTTTGCTGATGCGTTCCATGAATAAGAATACAGGTGATTAGTGTATCTATCAACCGCGTAAAGCTTACTTTTGCCGGAATCCATAGCTATGCCGGCAAGATTACTTGCTCCCGTAGCGGTTACAGAACCAATATATTGCATTTCCTTTGCGTCAACCAGCTCAATTTTATCTTTTGACTCGAAGGTAACGAATAAAAAGTCGCCGTATTCCGATTCGTCTATCGCCAGAGCTATTGAACCAGCGCCAGTAGGTGGGTCTAGTTCGCAGATATAGTCGGCCTGAGGCTGGTAAATAAGTTCATTACCGTCAATTTTATACGTCTGTAATTCTGAAATCTCAGTGTCGCTGATTACATATACGGTTTTCGCGGCATAAGAAGAAACTGTTATTCCAACAATAATAAACAAATGAATGATAACTGGATAGAGTCTCTTTCCGTGTGTCATTTTTCAATCTCCCCTTGAAATCGTTTTTTGCTATCTCTTCTTTCTCAGAAGGAGTGTTCCAAGTCCCAAAAATAAAAATGTTGTTGGTTCGGGGACAACATTAATATGTGAAAGGTCAACCTCGTCGACATCAAAGGAAAAATAATCATCATTCAGGAAATATTTGCCGTCCATATAACCTTCACCACCACCCGTGGGATGATATACTACATCATAAGCGTGAAGATCAACCAATCCATTTTCATTATATATTACCATATAGTCTAAATCACCACCGTAAATATTTATAACACTGTTATGGCGGACAAGGAGATAATTCATAGTTCCGCCAAACATACTAAATTCGCTTGAATCGAGCGCACCTAACTGCAGTACATCTCCACCCCACATATCTGCGGTTGCATAGTTATACATCCAGATTTCACCGTAGCTATCGCCATCATAAATTTCGTGATGACCGCTTGTCCAGTCGGTATCAGCTATAAGCTGACTGTTGATAGACAGCAGAATCAGAAGTGCAAAGACTGCTTTCCTTTCCTCTCCCAATGTTTTTTGAGCACTCATTTTACTCGCTCCTTTTCTTATTAAGATTTTACCATTTTATCCATCCCAAAGTCAAGCGCCAAAGTCCGGATTATGTAAAGCGTTCAAGCAGGATGGCCTGTGATTTCTGTCAGGCGTGCAAATTAAATTTAGAGGCACCGCCGCATAGTGCTCTATCGAGGCACCGAACGTTGCGCGTCTGCCGATATAAAAACCGGCGATTTCGATAGAGACGCTCACCGATTCAGTGAACTATCAAATCAAATTGTCCAATGTCATTCTGTTCACAGCCATACTGGATATAGCAAACAAAAAATCCCCTAAAAAACAGCGAAAAATGTTTTACGCGACCAGCTCGATCTCGTCTGATAACTCGAAGGTAACGAATAAAAAGTCGCCGTATTCCGATTCGTCTATTGCCAGAGCCACGATAAACGAACCGACCCGTCTTCGTTTCCAACTGCGCCGTGGTAAACACTAACCCCCTGCGATGCAGGGTAAAAAGAAAACCCCCTGCAATGCAGGGGGCTAACAAACCCCGCAATAACCCAATAAAGAAAACCCCCGACCATGCCGGGGGCTAAAAACCCGCGGTAAAACCGCGGGCTAAATATTTGCACAGCCCACAGGTGACAGGGCTAAACGAAACGACAATCCTTGGGGCGATTGCGTTGGCAGGGAGAATATGTTAAAATAGTTTTTTAGAAGCTCTTATATGGAGGTTTTACTTAGTTGGAGAAGCTCCGCGAGACTCTGCGAGTCAGGAAAGAGCGGGCTATACTGGTCGCGGCTATTCTCAAGGGCCGCAGCGACGGTGACGACCTGGCCGAGCTTACCGCACTTGCAACCAGCGCCGGCGCAATTGTCGTGGACCGCTTCCAGCAAAAAATCCGCTCTATTCACCCGGGAAAATATATCGGCAAGGGCAAAGCCGAACAGCTTGCCGAACGGGTCAAGCGATTCAAAGCAAATGTGGTGATATTCGACAACGACCTTTCGCCTGCACAAATCCGGGAGCTTGAAAAAATCATAAAAATCAAGGTTCTTGACCGAAGCGAGCTGATTCTCGACATCTTTGCAACACGGGCCAAGACCAAACAGGCCAAGCTTCAGGTCTCACTCGCCCAACTCGAATACACGTATCCCCGGTTAACTCGTATGTGGTCTCACCTCGATACTGTAACCGGCGCTGCAGGCGGTCCGACCGCAGGAGCAGTCGGGGGTATAGGCACAAGAGGAACAGGTGAACAGCAGCTTGAAATTGACCGGCGTATAGTGAACAGGCGAATCACAGAACTCAAACGCGAGATAGAAAAGATTGACCGGCGGCGCATCCGTGAAATCAACGCACGTAAGGGACAGTACAAGATTTGCATAGTGGGTTACACCAACGCAGGCAAAAGTACACTGTTAAACACATTGACCGATGCTGGTGTATTCGTAGAAGACCGGCTTTTTGCAACGCTGGACACACGAACTCGAAAATATAAGGTCGGAGGTGGAATCGAGGTTCTGCTCAGCGATACGGTCGGATTTGTCAAAAACCTGCCGCATCAGCTCGTTGCTTCATTTAAGGCGACGCTGGAAGAGGCAGTTAACGCCGACCTGTTGCTACATATAGTGGATGTATCGAGCGCTGAGGCACTGAAGCAAATCGAATCGGTTAATACCGTTCTCGAAGAAATCGGATGTGGCGGCAAGGATATCCTGGTAGTATTGAATAAAGTTGACGCAGTAAAAGATATCGGCTGCCTTGAAATGATTCAAACTTTGCTTCCTGATGCGGTTTGCATCTCAGCCAAAACCGGCTTGGGGCTCGACAAACTCGCTGAGGTAATCCGGGACAAGTATAAAGGCTCTGAACTGCTGCTGCGGTTTCAAAGCAGCCAGGCCAACGGAAAGATACAAAGTTTCCTCCGTGCGTATGGCCGAATCATAAGCGAAGAATATACCGACAACATTGTTACCATAGAGGCACGTCTCGGCAAAAATCAGTTGACCGAATTGAATAGGCTCGGTATAACTGACTTTGAAATCGTATCCGGCTAACAAACTCACGGGGTCCTCTGTTGCAAACGGGCTAAACCGCTGGTAGAATCCTGCTTATGGCTAACGGTATCTCCATAATCGGTGACGGCGCGATGGGAACGGTGCTGGCGATGATGCTTTGCCGCAAGGGCCTGACTGTTCGTATGTGGGGGTATGACACCGGGCAGCTCGCCGAGATAGCTAACGCGCGGGAAAATATCAGATTTTTGCCGGGTTACAAGCTTCCGGAATCGCTTGGGTTTGAAAGCGATGACGAGAAGATATTCCACGACACACGGTTTGTCGTCTCGGCTGTACCCTGTCAATTTATGCGTAGTGTTTGGCAAAGACTCAGACCTCATTTCAATCAGCCAGTACCTATTGTTACCGTGGCCAAGGGTATCGAAAGAAATACTTTGATGCGGCCGGGCGAAGTCCTCACCGATGTTCTGGGCTCTGAAATTGAGGTAGCAGCATTATCAGGACCGACTATTGCCGACGAGTTGGCCCGGCAGCTACCGACTACGGCCGCCGCAGCCTCCACCAATCAGAGCCTTGCAATAAAAATACAGCATACATTCAATGCGCCCTATTTCCGGATATATACCAACACTGACATAATAGGTGTCGAACTTGCCGGAGCTTTGAAGAACGTCATCGCTATCGCAACGGGAATTATCGACGGCATCGAAGGCGGTGACAATGCCAAGGCCGCCTTGCTCAGCAGGGGTCTGGCAGAGATTACGCGTCTCGGTGTGGTTATGGGGGCACGACCCGAAACCTTCGCAGGACTTACAGGGCTGGGCGATTTGGTTACCACGTGTATCTCTCCGAAAGGGCGCAATCGCTCATTCGGCGAACGAATCGGCCGGGGCATGACAACCGAACAGGCACTGGCGAAAACAAACTCGGTCGTCGAAGGCGTGGACACCTGCAAAAGCGTATGTGAGCTGGCGAATAAGCACAAAGTAGAGATGCCGATTACTTTCGCTGTTTATCAGATTCTATTCGAAGGCAAAAGCGTACAGCAGGCAATTTCTGAATTGATGCAGCGCGAGCTCAAAGCTGAATAGATTTTTCTCTGTATTACAGCCGCTTGACAACCGTCCGATATATGTCAAGTCGGCAAAAATCCCTATCGTGTATCACGCTATGCTGACAATATATTGTAATTAATAACATTTTAGTTCACATGTTATCGGTACAAACACTAATAATCCAACGTTAAATCACAAGATATATATTTTTTTGAAGATGCCCTACCGCCATTAGGGTTTTTGTTTTCTATATTTTTAGTGGAGCCGCGCCTGCCGGCCCTGGCAGCAGCTCAGTCAGGATGAATTTAGTTTCATCCGACTTAAGGGGAGAAAACTTAATCGTAAAAATGGTCCGAAATCACGTACAGAGGTGTCACATATGCTCGGCATGTTGACAAAGCAGATTTGCCCCATTGGGATCGACGTTGGAGACGATCGAATTGCATTAGTTCAGCTTGAGAATAACGGCAAGGGATTGACGTTGCTTGCCGGCGCTTCATGCGAAAGGCCTCCTGATACAACTGCAGGCAGCAGCAAATGGCAGCGATGGATACTGCAGGTTGTAAGTGACATGGCTGGTAACGGCCAGTTCAAAGGCAAAGAGGTCATCGCCTCGGTTCCTCCACGTGAGCTTTTTATCGACCACCTCAAAATGCCCAAAGTCCCGAAAAGCAAAATCGAACAGGCGCTTATCCAGAAGATAAAGCAGAGGCTGCCTTTCCCCTCGGAACAGGTTATGCTCAAGTATGTTCCCACCGAAGAGGACAACGTGCTCGTTATGGTAATGGACCGTGAGAGAATAGACAGGCACCTTGCAATATATGAAAAGGCCGGCCTGAACATCACCTCTATCGGCATCTGGCCCATAGCCATAGCCAAGACCTATACCAAGTTCTTCGGCCGCAGAAAAACAGACCGTGATGCAGTAGTTCTTATTCTCGATATGGCCCCGAGATACTGCAACCTATTGATATGCCGGCATCAAAACCTTCTCTTTGCAAAAACCATATCAATGGGAGCCGAAGATCTGGCTGACAATAACACCCTGAACCGGTTTATACTGGAACTAAACACTTGCCGCCGCCATTTCAGTTCACTGTACAGAAAACCGAAAATAGAGCGAACTATCTTTCTTGCCGGCGAACTAAGCAGCGTGGCAATCCATAACGCCCTTGCCACTATAGCCCAACAATTAGAGCTTCCGGCGCAAATGGGCAACTGTATGGCAGCCGTTGAGGTACCCGAGGGCGGCAGCTATGTCGATAGAAGAGACTGTAATTTCAGCTGGGCAACCGCCTTCGGGTTGACCCTGTCTGCAATTAATTAGGAGATATCTGCAATGCTCAACATAAATTTTGTACCCGATGATTATATTCAGAACAACGAGTCGCGCAGAACGAACCTTATGTACCTGATTCTGTTTGGGCTGGTCATGTCCGGCCTTGCCGGAGCCTTTGTTACAATTAAGATTCGTCAACACGCTGTAGCCGCGAAAGAAAGGTCTGTCAACAAACGATTGGCCAAGGCCAACGACTTAATCGAACAATTCGAACAGCTCCAAAAGAAACGCAATGAAATGATGAAAACGGCATTAGCAACTGCGGGACTTCTCGAGCCGGTTCACAGGAGCCTTATACTCGCCTCTCTAACAAACAACCTGCCGGCCGGCACCTCGCTGCTCAAACTTGAAATCGACCAGGAACAACCCAGTAATACAAGGGTTTATCAGGGCAGGCAAACGAGATATCAACAGGCTGTTGACAATGCCGGCACAGAGGAATTCTTCTCGCCCGAGAAACTGCTTGAGACAACAATCAGTATCGAGGGTATGACACCGAGTGACATGCAGGTAGCCGCTTTTATTAAAAATCTCGGCGCCTCACCCCTGTTCGACAATGTAGCACTGATTGAATCAAAGGAAGAGAAAAATCGCGATGAAACCAAATTCAGAAGGTTTAAACTGAGCGCAATGCTTAAAAAAGAAGCTCATGTTACGTCAACCGACATCGATTATATCCGAGAGAAAACCAAAAATTCGAAAGATAAGATTTGAGGGAAAAGTACAACAAGCTGCTATAACAACGCCTTAATAATCCCGGTACGAGGGTCAATAAAATGAAAAGTAATTTACGAAAACTGATATTCTTCATTGTGGTTATTGGTGTCGCTTTGATTGCATATCAATATATGATTAAACCGGCCAATGAAAACCTTGCCAAGTCCAAAAACAGCCTGAGGAAGAATCTCGAGACCCTCCAAAAAATCGAGGAGCAGGCCGCCGCAGCAAAAGACATCTCAGCGCAACTGCAACAATTACAGGAGGCTATGGAATTCTTCGAAAGCAAACTGCCTCCAACCAGCGAAATAGACACCGTACTGAAAAACGTCACCGTAATCGCACAAAAACAGGGTTTGCAGTCTAAAGCTATCAAAACCCTTAAGCAAAAAGACAATAGTGGTTATATCGAGCAGCCGCTTGAGATGCAGCTGGTCGGCAATTTCAACTCGTTCTATTCATTTCTGCTCGAACTCGAAAAACTGCCGAGAATCATGAAAGTACGCCAGCTAAAGCTGGATAAAAAGAAACTGATGGAAGGAGAAGTTCTGGCTGACATAGTGGTCAGCATATTCTTCCAAAGCCAAAACTCATGACCGTCGGCAAAATCCGGCGATAGTATAGTGACCAGATAATGAAATTATATGGGGTTTGATTATGCTGTCATTTCAAAAAGAATCAGAGCAGCTAATATCACAGTCTGACGAGTCCGCCTCACCAGGTAATACCAATTTGCCGGGTGAACCTCAGGACAAACCGTCAGGAGAAAACTCTGATAACAGCCAGGAATACCTCACAGTCGCCGACAGACAGGGACAGTTACGTCAGAGCACGTACCTGTTAGTGGCTTTGTTTGTCATAGGGGTATTTTGTCTTTTCTTTATGATAAGAAAGAGTTCGCCTTCTGCTGCTTCAGCTCAACATACTTCCACTGAAAAGTCCCAACAAACAAGGATTGAAGCGGCAATTGCAAAAATCACCGGTGTCCGCTCGCAAGTGTTCAACAGCCTTGAAAAAATCGTCAAAAAGTTTTATGAGTTTGCAGACTTCGAACAGGTCAATGTGGGCGAACTCTCCAAGAACCCTTTCAGGCAAGTGGATATCATCACAGACATTCGGGCTGACAATGAACGATTTGAGCCTGTGGTTGCTCAAAGTGAATTCGAACTCTTGACAATTATGGCAGATGAAAAGGGTAACTGCTGCATGATAAACGACACACTGCTTCGCAAAGGCGATACAATTAACGGCCTGATGGTTGAAGAAATAACCGACCACTCTGTAAGCCTGACCAATGATGAAACACAGATAGTTCTTAGGCTTTCCGACTCTTTCTAAAAAAAGAAAGGGGAAAATATAACAATTTAACCTCAGAATTTCAGAGTATCAAAATAATAAGGAGAAGATAATTCCTCTGAAGACTTTAGTATACTCGGTAATTAGTTGTTCAAAAAGGTGACATACAACCCTTTATTATGGGACTGGCAGCATCAACCGTCACGCATTTTGCGGGCTTACGTGAAGGATTTAGTAATTGCCGAATATCCCGCTTGGCAAATCACCGATAACTCTCTTGTCTTGCGTGCCAACAAAAGCTCTTTTTCGGCAGGCAGGCCTTATTTATTATATTTTAATTGGGTCCGTACACTGCAGTTGACGTAAGCACTGAGCACGGGAAAGGAACACAATGATTGATATCAAAGAAATACTTGCTGATGCTATTGAAAAGGGTGCAAGCGACGTTCACATCAATACCGGCATGTGCCCTATCATGCGAAAAAACACCGAACTGAGCCCTCTCGATTTTCCCGTGGTAACAAGCATGGATGCCGGCGAGATGGTTTTGTCCCTTGTCGGTCCCGACAGGTTTCAGAAGTTTGAGGAAAAAAGGGACCTGGATTTCTCTGCGATGCTCGATGACGGCAGCCGTTTCCGTGTAAACGCCCACTATCAGCGGGACACTATTGCTCTCTCGTTTAGAGTGATTCCTAACCAGGTCCCCTCAATAGATGACCTTCATCTGCCGGACATCGTAAAAGACCTGACTGATTTGCCGCGAGGACTGGTCCTGGTGACCGGCCATACAGGCTCGGGTAAAAGTACTTCTTTGGCCGCAATGGTCGGCGTGATAAACTCAAAATACAAAAAGCGTATCATCACACTCGAGGACCCCGTGGAATACGCGATGGAGAACGATATAAGTATGATTGAACAGCGTGAAATAGGATTCGACTGTCCGGAATTCGCCTCGGGCCTCAGACACGCTTTGCGACAGGACCCGGATGTAATAATGGTCGGTGAAATGCGAGACCTCGAAACCACAAGCTCGACAATCACCGCCGCAGAAACAGGGCATTTGGTATTCAGCACCCTGCATACTGTTAACGCATCTCAGACTATCGAACGTATCATTGATATTTACCCGTCCACGCAGCAAAGCCAGATTCGCACCATGCTCTCCAACACGCTGCAGGCGGTTATTTCGCAAACATTATTCAGGCGAATAGATGAACCCGGGATGGTCCCATGCACGGAGATACTGCTGTGCACCAGCGCCGTCAGAAACTGCATCAGGGAAAACAGAATATACGAGATTCCGAATATTATCGAAACGAGCAGAAGGCTCGGAATGCAGAGTATGGACCACAGTATCGTACTGATGTATTCGAACGGCTACATTGACAGAGAAGAGGCAATCCTGCGCTCCACAAATCCGGGCAAGATGGAGAAGGTACTTGCTTCCGTAAAAAGAAACGAACCTGTCGGCGCAGCAGAACCTGCGTGAATACACGGCAGAAAAAAACATTGTTAAAACGCAGCGAGGGGATGGACAGATGCTTCAGACAACTTCACAGGTGAGTAAACCGCCGTCAGCCGGCACCGACAACCCAACCGGTCAGGCGCCTCGTACAGACTTTACATCTTCTCCTTCAGTTCAAACTCCAGAGCAAAACCTAATTAACAAAATCAAAAACTTCAGGATTGACCTCGGACCAAGCCGAAAAGACATCCTGCACTTTACGAATCAATTAGCGGTTATGATACGGGCTGGAATCAGCCTGCAGGATGCTCTCGAAGTAATAGGCCAACAAAGCCAGAACCGGAAGTTTAGCTCAATAATACTCGACTTGCGTAACCAGATAGAGGCCGGACAGAGCTTTTCACAGGCCCTTTCGGCGCATGACGATGTATTCGGCAGTCTCTATATAAATATGGTTGCTGCCGCGGAAATCTCAGGCTCACTGAGTAATATGCTCCAGAAATTGGCCGAATACCTCGACGAAGAAGCCGCGACACGCTCCCAAATCAAAGGCGCAATGGTTTATCCAATCATCATCGCCGTTATGGCCGTCAGTGTTACTATATTTCTGCTCTGTTTTGTACTTCCAAGATTTGCGGGCATATTCGCCGGAAAAGAACATCTGCTTCCGGCCCCGACAAAAATACTCATGGCCAGCAGCGCCTTCGTAAGAGGCAACTGGTACTTCATACTGCCTGTTTTAATGGTAATATGCGGCGGCATATTTTATCTGACTCATCACACTGCTGCCGGGCGGCTCTGGTGGGACAAGACAAAACTTGTCCTGCCGATTATCAAGAGACTATGTCACAACCTTTACATAACCCGAAGTCTGCACACGATGGGCGTCCTGACCCGAGCCGGTGTTCCGATTCTTAATACAATATCAATCACTGCGCAGATTTCCGGCAATATCCTGTACAAGAACATGTGGCTGGGAGTATATGAAGAAGTCCGGCAGGGAAAGAAAATAGCATCCAGTCTGAATCGGTATGACCTGATGCCGCCCAATGTAGTGCAGATGATTCGCGCCGGTGAGGATTCGGGTACTATGTCCGACGTCCTGAGGGATGTCTCGGAGTTTTATTCCAGAGAGCTCAAAACGGTCATAAAGACCGTTACCTCGATGATAGAGCCGATAATGATTGTCATAATGGGTGTGATGGTCGGCTTTATCGCGATGAGTATTATCCTGCCGATTTTCAAGATGTCCGCGGTTGTATCAGGCAGATAGCGGCCGTTTCATTCACAGGCAGGAGGGTAATATGTTCAAACGTACTACTAAAAAGACCTACAATGGCTTTACGCTTTTGGAATGCCTGCTCGCTACAGTGCTGATCGGCATAGCCGTGGCGGCCCTGGTCGCAGCGAACGGTTCATTTACCAGAATAAATGGAGACGCAGCCGAGCTTTCCACCGCTGAGTTTCTCATCGAGCAAATCAGGGAACTGACCGACCTGTTACCAGCGACCGACCCGGATTTCAGCGGCTGGACATTCGGCTGCTTAGAGGGTTCACTGGCTCTCTATGATGACGTTGACGATTTTGATAATAGAGTATTCAATCCGCCGATTACCTCGGACAGGCAGACTCTTAACGACTTTTCCGCTTATACCCAGGAAGTAACCGTTGTGAACATTAACGAGTCAAATTTCGAGCAGGTAGTAGCCGATAATAGCACTGCCTTTCTAAAGGTCACCGTCAGAATAATGCTTAACGGCAAAGAAATAAGCTCGGCAAGCTGGATAAGAGCAAGGTATTAAAGGCTGTATGAAATGTTACCAAAAGCAAGACACAATTCGCTTAAAGGTTTTACTTTAGTCGAGCTTCTTATCTCTCTGGCTATCACCGGTGTATTGCTTGTTGCGATTACAGTAGCCCTGAATGCATCTGTCACCAACTACAGGGAAAACGAAGAGGTATTCCGGAGCATAAACAATGCCCGACAGGCACTTACCAGAATGACAAGCCAGATTCGCACTGCCGGATATGATGTTAATGGTGTGTGCCACGCCGTAGACCCGGATGCTCCGATTAATCAATGCAACCTCAACACCAACACAGGTGAAAATATCACCTATGATTATCGTGCCGCTGACAATAAACTCTACCTTATACAAAACAGCAACGATTACGTCCTTTGTGATAACGTCACCGCCTGCCAGTTCATCAAGACACTCGCGGGTGACGGCTTTAACGCCAAGAGCGTTCGAATATCGCTTACAATCTCTGACGGCGGGATGAACCAAAGCCTCGCCGCCGCCGCCGTAGTGCGCAGAGTCCTCGACCACTAAAAGCCCCCAGGCCCGCTCATATCCCAGGTTATTCTTTAAGCATCCGGCAAAATGTCTTGATTTTCCTTTCGGGTTTTAAGATACTAAATACCAGCCGTTAAACAGGGCGGTTAGCTCAGTTGGCTAGAGCGCCTGCTCGACACGCAGGAGGTCGTAGGTTCAAGTCCTATACCGCCCATTAAAGAATCCTTGTTTTCGGTTTGGAAACAAGGTTTTTTTGTTTTCGCCTCCCCCACTCTCCTCTGATTCTATCTAAATGGCTTAACTTTGGCGTAATTGCCCGGCCATCTGTGAGTTTGCTTTCAGTTGAGTTTTGTCTTCTTGTTAAGCATCCTGAGATAACTGTAACCAGCACCATCGAACATTGCAGGATGTCAGAAGTCGATTGAGGACAAGATGGAAGTCAACTTAGAGAAGAAAGTGACGGAATTGTTCCGTCCCGAGGGAAAAACCTGAAATGGTGGATATTGTTTTTTCATTGAAAGTGATCGATTTTTGCCATTTCTGCTGACGGCATACATGCCATTGATTCTTAAATAAGGGTACGACATGCAAGCCATTTTGTCATTTTTTTGCTCCGTGTTTGCGCAACAGTTCAACGACTTGTTGGTGACCTTGATTCAAAGCATTTTTTAATGGCGTCAATCCATCTTTGCTTTTTGCGTTGATATTACAACCTCCACTGATGAGTAACTCACAGATTTCGACTCGTCCTTTACCCGCTGCTGTATGGAGTGGAGTTTCGCTAGCGATGTTACCTAAGTCAACATTGGCACCAGATTTGATAAGTAATTCTACAATGTTTGTATGGCCATACAATGCTGAGGTATAAAGAGGAGTACAGCCTAACTTCTCACTAGCATTCAAATCTGCGCCTTGCGATATGAGAAAGCCTACAACAGCCTTGTGCCCCTTAGAGGCTGCACAATTGAGCGGTGTCCAATAAGTTGTGTCTTTTGCGTTGATTTCTGCTCCTTTAGCAATAAGAAGTTTAACTGCTGTCAAATTTCCTTCTTCAGCAGCCAAATGTAGTGGTGTTCTTTGCAGCACTCGGTCCTTTGAGTTAACGTTAACCCCTTCCTTAAGAAGTTGATTAATTCTTGATACATTTCCTGAACTTGTTGCTACGTGGAGCTCGGTCCATCCAAGCGTGTCTAGGACATCAATCCCTGTAAGTTCAGGCGTATCTTTTACTTGGGGAGCCTTTTTTGAATATCTTCCTAAGTAGTAAACTTTCGCATTTTTATTAACCGTTTAAGCGGCTGGAGCTAATGCTTCTAGCAGAAACTCGAATTTTTTATCATGTACGGCAGAAACACCGAACATACATTTTATTCTTTCTCGCCAAAGTTCGCGACGAAGACAGGCTATCGCATCGGCAAAGCTGGGCGTACACTTCAAAGGGTTCCACGGCTGCACCATGAAGTATCTTTTGTCTGCCTTCTGCCTCAGATACCACAGCCAAACCACCGAGTACAGCCACAAACTCAGAGCTGCTGCTCGTTCGGGGCCTCGGCGTTTCCAAGTTTGCGGTTCCTGGCCGCCGAGAAATTGCTTTGTATTTTTGAACGTGTCTTCTATTGCCCAGCGGTCGGAAAAGCAACCGATCACTTCGGAAGGACTCATAGTCACATCGGTCGTAAAGAAAAAATCGTCCTTTTCTTTGCCCTCTGGGTCGCGGCTGATAACCAGCAGTATCGGCTTGTGCAAAACGCGATACCAGAGAACCTTTCGAGTGTAAACCAGTCTCGTTTTGATTTTGCCGCGTTCGCGAACTTTCACTTTTTGCCAATCGCGAACGTAGTGGGCCATTTTTTTTGGGCAGAGCAGTCGTTTGCCTTTTTGGCGAGGACGGCCGCGTCCTTTGTTCCTGGGCCTGACCGGCAAATCGTAAATTTCTGCATTGCGTTGAATTCGAGAAATAATCGTTGTAACCAGTTCTTTTCCCGCTAGAGTTGCGTAAAAACCATCTCCAACCACACGAAACAGCCTTTTGGGAAACCATTGGATAACCTCGTTTATCATCTGTTCGGCCAGCTCTATCAGGCTTGCCTGGTTTTTGCGATGCAATCTCATATTGATAGGCAGTCCCAGTGGTTCGCCACCCCAGGGTGGTTGAATTTGCAAGGTCAAAACCACCAGGTTCAGTCCCCAGGCATAAATCGTTTTGCTCTTGGTCGAGCGAACCGCATCCCGCCAATATCCGGCCCCGTTGACCTTCTTGCCGCTGTGATGAAACAGGGTGTTGTCCAGTGCCAGAGTTATCATGCCGTTTCGACAGAACATTGCGATCAGAATACGCGTCAATACTCGCCAAAGCCCGGCCATACTCCAGCGAGCGTCGGGAAAGAAACGATGATAAGCGTCGTGAGCACGTTCGTTGGCGGGGTCGGCAAATGGCAATATGCCGGTGACAGTCCTCCGAACGGTACACAGAATCCAGCCTTCGATCAACCGGACAAGTATTTTTGCTCCCGGAACGGTAAAAATGAGAAAAAACTGATTGATTATATTCGTCCATGTCGAAATAGTATTTGTGGTATCCATACCAGCCTTCCTTTCCAATGTTTACCAACATTTTCATCGGAAGGTTGGTATGTTTATGATAATAGTTCATCTCAATTAGCCGCCTAAAAAGTGCGAAAGTGTACTAAAACAGAGTATTGTAAAAAATGGCATTTTAGTGAACGTTTGAAATATCTGATTACAAATATTATTGAATTTTCATCGTAATAAAAGAGATAATATCCCTCGTCGTCTTCATATACTGCTATTTGTAATCCAAAACACCTTTTTGAGAAAGACCGAGACGATTATCACCATCCCCCTGACCTTCCGATACGGATTTTAACAGGCTTGTAAAAATATTCGCAGTGGAGTGCATGTTTTTGTATATTAGCTAAATGCGAATAATAGCAGGTACAAAGCGTGGATTGAGATTACTGAGTCCGAAAAGCAATGTGTCACGGCCGATTGTTGACAGGATAAAAGAGTCGCTCTTCAGCGTTTTGTTCGGCTATGATTTGCCAACCGGTGCGTTTGCTGCGGATCTGTTCAGCGGTGTCGGGTCATTAGGCTTAGAGGCGCTTAGCAGGGGGGCCGAGTTCGTTACTTTCGTCGAACGAGATGAAAAAATAGAAGCTGTATTAAAACGCAATATCGAAAGGGCAGGATTCGTCAAGCAGTCGAAGGCCATAAGGGCAAATGCCTTTAAGGTCGGCGCGCCGCTCGGTTCCGATGCACACAAGTACAATTTAGTATTTGTGGACCCGCCTTATGCTGCGACGCGGAACGTAAGCGAAAATTCGCAATTGGCGGGCTTAATGGGTATACTGAAACGGCAGGTTGCGGATAACGGCATTGTCATTGCTCGGACAGAAAAAGATATAGAACCGTTAGATAAATATGGTGTGTTTGAAGTTGAGCAGAGGCGGGCCTGGGGCAGTATGAATGTCACAATACTGAGAAAGAAAGATGAGTAACAGGCAGGTTGCGGTAAAGATATTGAGACGGTTAAGGGACGAGGGCTTCGAGGCCTTGTTCGCGGGAGGGTGTGTGCGCGATATGCTTCTGGGTCGGCGGGCAAATGATTACGACGTTGCTACGAACGCGGTGCCGAAACAAGTGATGCGATTATTTCAGCGGACGCTGAAGATGGGTGCCGAGTTCGGTGTGGTAATAGTTCTAGTAGGCAAAGAGCAGGTGGAAGTTGCCACGTTCAGGAGCGAAGGCGGCTATGCCGACGGCCGACATCCGGGGCATGTAAAGTTTTCATCGGCGAAAGAAGATGCCAGGCGACGGGACTTTACTATTAACGGGATGTTCTATGACCCTGTGAAGCGGCAGATAATCGACTATGTCTCAGGACAACGTGACCTAAAGAAAGGTTTGATTAGAACCATCGGCAAAGCTAATGAAAGATTCGAAGAAGATTATCTGCGAATGCTGCGGGCGGTTAGGTTCAGTACGAAGCTTGGTTTTGAAGTTGAGACAGAGACGTACAAAGCGATTTGTAAAACGGCGGGACAAATCAACCGGATAAGCGGTGAGAGGATTGCGATGGAGCTGGAAGGTATTGTTATTGACGCAAATCGCGCCGCTGGAGTTGAAATGCTTCTGGACTGTGGTCTGGCTGAGCAGATATTCGATGGCTTTACAAGGGCCAAGGCGAAAATGGCTGTCAAAGTTCTTTCCAAACTGCCGAAGAAGGTAAGTTTTGCTCTTGGTCTGGCGTGTCTTTTTGTCGGCTGGCCCGGGCAGTTCGGCCTGGACAGATGCAGGCGACTCAAACTCAGCAAGGCCCAGATTCGGCATATAAAATTTCTGCTGCAGAACCGGGATGTGTTGCTCGATGCTGATATGTCACTTGCCCGGCTGCGCAGGTTGGCGGCTAAGCCTTATTTCGGCGACCTGTATCAGTTCCAGCGTGCGATTCAAAAAGCGACAGGAGCGCAGACAGCTGTGCTGAACAAGATACGGCGAAGGGTGCGCGAGCTTGGTGATATTGAGCTAACACCAAAACCCCTGCTGGACGGGTATGAGCTTATTCGACTTGGTGCCCGACCTGGGCCGGCACTGGGTCAGTTGGCGGAAGAAATGTATGTAGAGCAGCTTGAAGGAAGGCTCAATTCGTTTGAGCAGGCACGTCAGTGGGCTCGCAGGCGATTGGCTGGGAAAACGACATAAACCACAGCTTGAGAATGTGATGAGGGGTTTTTTGTTGACAGAATAGGTAATTTTATGTAGTATAAGCTCAAAGGAGCCGATTTATATAAGTGCTTGATTGGTTTGGCCTTATCAAAAGGAAAGGACCCCAAAACGGCTCTTTACAGAAACGTGTGCGAACAGGCGCATTCGGGGTGGTTTTACCGGTCGCTGAGCTTTTTAGGCAAGGGGACAATATTTTCGGAGAACAATCGATGATAAAGTACAAGGCTATCACAGGCATATTACTGCTTGCGAGTATTCTGACGGCGGTGGTTGTTGCCGATGAGCTGGAAGATAACTGGGGCAACTACCTTCACTATACCAAGATTGGCAGGCTGGATTTGGCTAAGGGCTATGCACAGGCTGTGCTTGAGGCTAAGCCGGACCCGGTGGTTATCCTCGGCTATGTCCAGGACAATCCGCAGGCGCTGGTGCTTTTGAGAAAGGCTGCGGAAAATGAGTATGACCCGCAGTTAGCGGAGCTTACCAATAAAATTCTTGATTTGATTGAGCAGGGTAAATTTGCCCTTCGCACAGAACCTGCGACAATCGCAGAAGAGGTTCGCAGGCTCAGTAGTACGGCAAGGGGGCGTGTGACGGCGGTCAAGAGACTGGAAAATGCGGGCGAGTATGCGATACCGTTTATGATTGATGCGATAGCTGACCAGACGCGGAGGGAGGAACTGCCTAACATTATCTGGGCTCTGCCGCAAATTGGAAAAGATGCTATCAGGCCTATGGCAGTCGCCTTGCAAACTGAAGATTCTGCGGTAAGGGCTGAGATTGTCAAGGCGCTGGGCGAGATAGGTTATCCACAGGCGTTCGGCTATCTGAAGTACATTGTCGAGAATGACAGTTCGGCCGAGATTCGTGATATGGCGGCGAAGAGTATCGAGCAGATTGACCCTGCAGTGCTTCCAATACCGGCGGCTGAGCTTCTGTACCGCCTGGCGGAGAATTACTATTATCACGTCGATTCACTTGCCCCGGCTGAGGATGCCGAGTTCGGCAATATATGGTTCTGGGACAAGCAGGGACGGCGGCTGGTAAGGCAGGAGGTTGACCGCGAGTATTTCTATGAACTTATGGCGATGCGGAGCTGCGAGTGGGCGCTTCGGGCCGATGCAGGTTACGGCAAGGCAATCGGTCTTTGGATTGCTGCGTTTTTCAAGGCCGAGTCAACAGGCCTTGCGATACCGGAATATTTCGGGCAGGGACATGCCGGAGCTTCTGTGTATGCGACTACGGCGGGGTCTGAGTATCTGCATCAAGCATTGGCTCGCGCTATCAAAGATAAAAACGCGTATGTAGCGCTTCATATTATCGAGGCGCTCGAGAAGAACGCCGGAGAGAAGTCTCTGATGTACCGGCTCGAGATGGAGCAGCCCTTACTGGCAGCGCTGTCGTTCGACGACAAGGCTGTTAGATACAGTGCAGCGATAGCTATTGCCGGAGCCGGGCCAAAAGAACCTTTCGCAGAAAGCAGAATCGTTGTGCAGAACCTGGCCGAGGCGCTGCGGGAAGATGCAGAAACGACTATGGCCGAGGGGCAGTGGAACGAACGATTAGCCGACAGCTATGCCCTGCGTACGGCGAAGGCTATGCTAAAGTTAGCTGTCGAGAGGAATACGATAATCAATCTGGCTGATGCCGAGCAGGCGCTGATTGACGCGACAAAAGGCGACAATACGCAGATAAAACTGCTCGCGGCGCAGGTCCTGGCGTACCTTTACAGTCCCGCGGCACAGCGGGCGATAGCGGCGATGGCATTGAACGATGAAAGCCCTCAGGATATCCGAATCGCTGCGTTTGCATCACTGGCTTCGAGCGCCAAAGTAAACGGTAATCTGCTTGGTGATGAACAGATTGATGCGATTTATGAGATAGTCGGGTCGCAGGAGGCAGAGCCCACACTGCGCAGCGCCGCTGCCGGCGCCTACGGTTCTTTGAATCTGCCCAGCCAGAAGGTCAAAGACCTTATCCTTGACCAGGCCAAGAGCTGATAATAGAATTGAGCGGCTTTGGTAAGGTTTTTTTAGGCCTAATCAGGGATGAAGGATACAGTCAAAAAGGCAATCCAGGCCCACAGGGAACTCATCGAGGTGCTCGAACAGACGGGTATCGATGCAGTTGCGCAAATGTCGCAGGCCATCATAGATTGTTTTAAGAACGGCGGGCGTCTGTATCTTTGCGGAAACGGGGGCTCAGCGGCGGATTGTCAGCATATTTCCGGTGAGCTGGTCGGCAGGTTCAGAAGAGAAAGAAAGGCCCTGCCGGCAGTGGCGCTTTCGACGGACACGTCCATATTGACCAGTGTCGGTAACGATTACGGTTTCGAGGAAATCTTCAGGCGGCAGGTGGAAGGTCTGATTGAAAAGGGTGATATACTGTGGGCCTTATCTACCAGCGGGGCAAGCGCCAATATTCTTGCGGCGGCACGATTAGCGAAGGAAAAAGGCGCTAAGGTATTGGCGTTTACCGGAAGAAACAACAGTGAGCTGGAGAAAATGGCCGACCTTTGTCTTTGTGTTGACAGCCCGCAGACCAGCAGCGCACAGGAGATTCATCAGATTGCTTATCATATAATCTGCGACCTCGTGGAAGATAAGATGAGCAGCGGTTGATATAATATTAAGGTCAGATGTCTTCGAATTTAAGCTCAGGCGGTGGTCCGAGGTCGGCGGGGGTGATTTCCTTTTCGACTGGTTCTGTCTCTGCGGGCTCAGCCGGTTCGTTGGGCTCAGCAACCGCTTGTCTGGCCCGGGCGTTTTTGTCTGCATTTTCTATTAACACAGCAACTGTTTGGTCGAGACTTTCTTGTTTTTGGTCAGCAGATACAATACTGTGGATTATTCCAGTCCACCATTTCACATAATTGGTGTTGCTCTGGGTGGATGTACTGTCGATGCCAATTTTGTTAATGTATGGATTTAACGGACTTATGCAGATTAAAAAGACGATGAAACTGTAAATAAGAAAACCTGTCAGGAATCCGAACAGGCCGCCAGCGGCAGAATCGAGAATCTTCGGAAAGGTTACATGAAACTGGCTTAAAAAGATTATGTAAGAGAATAAGTAGAGCACAGTCAAAGAGACTATCGCTGTGCCGAGCAACACAAGAACTTCAACGCCTGCCTGGTCGATTCCCAGGAGATTTTTGAGCACAGGTCCGAGGGTAAAGCCGAGATAAACGGCGATTACGACGTTGAAAAAAAGCGTCCATGTTTCATAGAGACCTTTTTTCACCATAACGGCGGCGAGAAACAAAGCCAGTGCTGTTCCAGTCCAGAATATCATTCGTTATGCCCTAAGACTCGCAGCAGTTCCTGAAAAGATGTTGTGCCGCCAACGACCTTTTTCATACCCTGTTTTCGCAGACTGCTTTTGCCTTTTTTTTCGCCCTCTTTTCTCAACTGCGACAGGGCCACCTCGTTGCTTAGGATATTTTGTTTAACCTTGTCGTCGATTACAAGCAGGTCGTAGATACCGGTCCTGCCGCGGTATCCCGTATAGTGACACTGGTTACAGCCTACGGGCTGATACATACCGGTGGGGTCTATCTGGCGTCTTCGGAACTCGTGGATTTGACGCGGGGCGAACTCGGCGGGTCTCTTGCAGTACCGGCAAAGATTACGAACAAGTCTTTGAGATATTAAAAGGCTCAATCCTGTGGAGAGCATTGCCGGGGTGACACCGAGGTCCATAAGTCTGATTAACGTCGAGGCGTTGCTGGTGCTGTGGACGGTGGCCAGAACGAGGTGTCCGGTCTGCGCGGCCCGAAGGGCGATCTGGGCTGTTTCTTCGTCGCGAATTTCTCCGACACATATCACATCGGGGTCCTGCCTCAGCATACTTCGCAGGCTTTTGGCGAAGGTGATATCAGCTTTGGGATTTACCTCAATCTGACTGGCCTTGGGCAGCACATATTCGATGGGGTCTTCAACTGTTATTACGTTTCTCGTGTTCAGGTCGATTAGATTCAGCATAGCGTACATCGTGGTTGTTTTTCCGCTGCCGGTCGGCCCGCACAGTAACATCATGCCGGAGGGACGTGTGATTGCCTGCCTGATGACTATCTGCTGCTTTTCGGATAAACCAATTGTGTTGAGCTGGTAACGGCCGGGGTCCTGGTTGAGAACTCTTATGGAAAGTTTTTCTCCATTGAGCACGCCGGCACTGGCGACACGAAACGATATGCTGCTGTCGGATGTCTTGGCGACAAATGCACCGTCCTGGGGTCTGCGTTTGTCGGCGATGTCCATATTACTGACGGCTTTTATACTGTTAATAACTGCCTGGCAGGTTTTTGAGTCGATCTGTTCGATTTCACGGAGCACACCGTCAACTCTATATCTTATGATGTGGATGGAATCATCTTTGGGGTCAATCAAGATGTCACTGGCGTTCTGCTCGATGGCGTCGAGGATTACCTGCTGAGTCAAGTCGAGTGTGTGACGGTCCTGGCTCTGGTTGCGTCCGCCGTGGCTATACAGCTCCCTGATACTTCGGCCTGACGTGTCGAGAAGGCTGATGGAAACATCTTCACGTCCGATGTTTCGCATACTCTCAGCAATGTTGTAGAAGTGCTCTCTCATAGTTTGCATAAAGCCCTGACTGCTTTCGGAAGACTTTTGCTTTATGTCTTTGAGGAAGAAGAAAAGCAGCACGACGGGCCCGATGACAAAAGAGAATAAGTCGGCTATGACCCTGCCTCGGTCGGAAAGTGTGAGATTGATGTGAATTTTCTGGACACAATACAGACAAAGGTAAACCCAGGCGATTAGCAGTACCAGCTTATAAATACTGAAAGACAGCTCTACAGCGGCCGGGGCAGCCGAAGAGAACATTCCAAGTGCTGCAAGAATCGTTTTTGTAGCAAGTGTTTCCATAACCTAAAAAAGTAAAGTAACTCCGCTAAGAACTTTTGGGTAAAAAGGTTAGCAAATTATTCGGCGGCGGGCAAGCAGAAAAAAACACACCCCGCAGTCCTGTTTTTTATTATAAAGATACAAATATCGTAAATTTATTGCTTTATTTATGATTTTTCACGAGATTTTTTGGGATTACTCGTTGTCAAGCTCGAGGTCGGAAAATTCAGCGAAGAGTTCGTCATCCGTAAAATCAGCAGCGGTATCATCTGTTTTTTGCGAATCTTTGCTGCCTGATTCGAGTTTTTCTGGCTTGCCGTTTACCTGCATAACGAAGGTTACGGGGCCGACAGTTAGCTTATCCCCAGGTTTAAGAAGTGTTTCCTCGACAGTCTGGCCATTTATTATGGTACCGTTGCGGGAGTTCAGGTCGCGTATTTTGAGGGCGTCTTTCTCTGTAAAAAGGCGGCAATGCCTGCGGGAGACACTGTCCAGAGGTATGCGCAGGTCACAATCCCTGCGCCGGCCCATTACGGTTACACTACTGGGCATAGGTATAGCTTTAAAGGATCCGTCCTTTCTCAGAAGCAGTAGATTTATATCCATCCGACTTCCTCCAAAAAAACGGCCCGGCTCCAGTTCTTCGCCGAGACGAACCCAACAACAAACAACTATTATAACGTCTTCCGGCGGGAATTGCAAGTGGCAATAAAAAACTTTGTTTTAAACACAAATACAGGCGAAAGTCGCACAAATGCCTGTAAGAAAAGAAGAAACAGCAGATACGGCCATTCGCAGAACAACGAACAACGGTCCTGCCGTTCGCAGCGTAGCGAAGAACGGAGAGGGCGGGATTCGAACCCGCGGTACCCAAAGGGCACACCGGTTTTCGAAACCGGCTCGATCAGCCACTCCGACACCTCTCCTTAATTAGTCAGTAGTCGATAGCTATTAGTCGATAGTAATAATGTATTTTACAGGATTTGTGGGATTAGTCCAGCTTACGATGGGATATCTGAGCGTCAATTGAAGGCTGTGCGATATAGGATATAAACCTTTGACTCCCGGCGTGTAAAGCCATAATTCCATATATAAGTCATAGCTACTTAGGGACACTCGGATTATATAACCTTTCTACTTTCATTTCGTATAATAATCACAAGCTAATATATTGCAATTAGTTGTAATCATCGACCGCTGTTGGTTCATTGGGAATAACAACCAAAACTACAACTAATCTGCAATTATCTAAAAAGTAAATCA
>Ga0315549_1001554_pt1 | contig 23526 bp, 24 predicted proteins | sample SalMarSW160200MG_FD_203101 | JGI IMG/M metagenome (GOLD analysis project Ga0315549, IMG submission 203101) | Salt marsh sediment microbial communities from the Plum Island Ecosystem LTER, Massachusetts, United States - Salt Marsh Sediment SW1601-200 ... | reverse complement strand
GTGCTCAGGGACCGTGGAGTGCAGCCGACCATCGTCAGCGAACCCTCTGAGCCCCGCCGAACGTTGGCCGCCAAGCTGGGGCCCGACCACGTGGTCGACCCCAGCGCCGCCAGCCTGGCCGACCTGGTGCGGGCTGAGACGGGTCTGGGCGTGCACGTCGTGTTCGAGTGCACGGGGGTGCCGGAGGCCGCCAACCCAGCCCTGGGGCTGCTGCGCCCCGGCGGCACGCTGCTGGTGGTGGGCCACAGCGAGAAGTCGTACACCCTCTCCAGCCTCATGGTGATGGCCCGCGAGTTGCGCATCCAGGGCGTATTCGGCAGCGGCGGACGCTTCCCTGCCGCCCTCGACCTGCTGGCCGCCGGCAAGGTGCACTGCCAGGACATCATCACCCGCATCGCCCCCCTGGCGGAAACGGAGGCCTGCATGCGCGAGCTAGAGGACGCCCGCAGCGAGGGCAAGGTGCTCATCGACCCCTGGGCTGCCTAGCAGGGCAAGACACCGATCGTAGCCAGGCTCGAGGCGCAGGTCGGGCAGTCTACCTTCTCTCCGAGCAGACACACTCGAGCGTTGAGGCCTCGCGCCACTTCACCAACTCGTCGATGCTCGCTTGGGGCTGCCCCGCTGTCCCGACGCCTATCACCGTCTCGATACTGCCGGTGATCCGAAGGTTCCCGCTGTCATCGAGGGGAAGGTTGGTGACCTCCGTTTGTACCGGGTAGGTGAAGGCCAAGAGGGAGACGCCGGCAGCTACGACGGCCCCCACGAGTGCGCCAAGAAGGGCGGCGATGGCAAGTCTGATCATACTGCTACCTCCAACTGGATTCACAGGGATTCTACCAGAGCACGCTGGCGCGGCAACACGGCCATGGGAAGCAGCAAGTGAGCCTGGAGCGCCTAGGGGGCGACCCCGTATGCTTGCCCTGCGGCCACCGCAAATGCCTAATCTTGGTATCCCTTCGAGGGGTTCATTCGGCGACCTTGCCGCGGAACATCGAATAGGTGAAGAAGGCATAGTAGTCGGGAAGATCCAAAATGAAGTCCGATGACTCTGGTTGACAGAGACGCTGAAATTCCGCCCAGTCCTCCTGTGTCACCTCTGACTGCGCCCCAGGCCAGCGCATCTCAAGGAGCGCTATCAAGGCGCTGCGCATATCATCGCTTAGCGGGGCATGAGCGTCACCCACGAAGGTTTGGGCCGTGGGTTCCTCCAAGCCCGCTTCTCGAAACCAACCCAGCGCGCGCAAGAAGTGCAACTCCGGTCTCTTCCCCTTGACGAAAGGGGCAATCCCCGAAGAGGTCGCATTCAGCCGGGCCTCCAGCAGGGGATACCCCGGAAGCAACTGTTGAGAAGACCAGGCAAGAATGGCCACGCTGCCGCCTGGCTTTGCCACCCGTGTAAGTTCCCTCAGCAATGGCAGAGGCTCTGCAGGATGATACCCTACGCAGTTCGCACTCCACGTCCAGTCGAAGGTGTCGTCGTCGAAGGGAAGTCTGTTCACGTCTCCTTGCTGGAAGGAGATTCGTTCCGAGAGGCCGGCCTTCTCTGCAATTTCCCTTGCGTGAACCAAGAACTGGGGCGACAAATCAAGGCCGGTGACATGTCCAGCCGGCCCTACGGCTTCTGCCAACAACAAGGCTTGGAGGCCAATTCCGCATCCTGCATCCAGTCCTCGGCTCCCCGAAGGGAGTTGCAGTGCCTGGATAGCCGACGGAATGACCGGCTCGATCAAGGGATTGCACACAGCCAGCTGTTGTGTGTAGGTGTCCATGTCGGGCGCTTTGCCTGCAGTACTATTCCTTTCGCCCCCCATGTCTACACTCCCTTCCGGTCTATTGATGCCGCCCAACGGCATCGAGCTGAGCCGCACGCGCGGCTTGGCAAAGTCTACGATACAAGACAACCTACCCGCAGGCGCCAGGGTACGCAAGGAGACGTGGGCACCCCATCGCCACCACGAACCGCACGATGGCGTTGTGATCCACGAGACCTATTCCCTACTCATTGCCGGGCGTCGAAGCAGGGTCTCCTACTTCCAACCACCGATAACAGCCTCCCTGTATTCCAGCCAGAAGACAGTCACATCATGAAGCCCCGCGTCTCGCAGAACTCGCAAATCGTCCTCCAGCGTCAGGGGTTGGTCACCTTCGTTCGCTTCAAGCTCGTCAAGGAAGCGCCGAGTCGCCTCATGATCGCGGAAACGTGGATCGACGCCCCGTGCCCGCTCCACGATTCCGTTTACCCGGATCTCCTGGATTCTGTTTTCCACATCCGGCGTGTCGGCGGCAATGATGTCGGCATTTAGAAACCAACCCCCCGGACGTAGCAGAGACACAGCCTCTCTAGCCACCGACGCTTTCTCGTCCCGGCTGAGATGATGAAGGGCGTAGGACGAATAGACGAGGTCGATACTCTCGACGCCTGCAAGCAGCTCCCCGAGGCCGCGGAAATCCCCAACGCGAAAGCTGACGTTCTTCCCTCGGCCACCCAGTCTCGCTTTCGCCAAGTCAACCATAGTCTTTGCGCCGTCAAGCGCGTAGACCCTGGACTGAGGAAACGTCTCAAGAAATCTCTCCGTGAAGTATCCGGTGCCGACGCCTAAGTCCAGAGCTTTGAGGCGTTGGTCGGATTCGAATGGCAAGACCTCAAGGGCGATCTGCACCATTTTGGAACGGTTGGGGTGCATCAGCTCCATGTCGGCGTCGTAAGCGGCCACACGCTTGGGCAAGTTGTAGGCGTTGATGCTTCTTCGGCTCATCAAGCAGGCTCCTCTTGCTCCCTGACAGCTTGATGAAAATTCTATCTCAGCGTCTCCCAGGCGTGAAGGGGATTAGGAGACCGCAAGCAAGACCCGCACATGCGTATGTGGGGCGCTGAGGGCGCTTCGCTGTTACCTCCATGTGCCTGCTTGGCTGCCATCAGCCCAGCAAGGCCCAGAGTACCACGAGCCACTCGACGGCGTTGGCCGGCAGGATGGCGGGCAGGGACTCACCAAGGTCGCAACGAGCGACACCAGTTCCGCACGATATCTTCGAAAATCGCCGTGGCCTGATTCGCTGGCTTTTGGTCTCTTTCCAACTCATACACCCACCACTCCAAGCACCAGTGTTCTCCCAGAGGATCTATCCAAGTGGATGTTACAGACCAAAGATGCTCGCCAGGATAGGTTGCTCGCCAATCGCGAAGGTCTGTCAAAGGGAAGTCCTGGCAAGACGCCCAGAGGTGTACCCGTACTTTCTCGATTGCGTCCGCCTCGGTATAGCCCATCTCCGAACAACTCGCGGGACAACTGGCGATAGCGGCCCCATCCTACTCGCAGGCGCGAGCGCTAGCAAGGGAGAAGACCACGACCACCCCTGGGCCACCACGAACCACTCGACGGCGTTGGCCAGCAGCAGGGCGGCCAGGGATATGGTAGAGCAATCGCCAGCAGCGAACCCGAACCCTCTGCCAAAACAGAGACCCCGGAGCCGGACCGGCCCCGGGGCCCTGGATGACAGGTGGCGCAACGCTAGCCGCGCGCGCCTTCAACGTGTGCTGGCAGCTTTATGATGCCTTCAGAGAGGCGGCCGTACGCACGTTCGCGGTTGCAGACGGAGCGGGGGTCTCCACCTCTCGAGCCAGGTCTGCCAGCAGACGCAGCTCGTCGGCCAGCAGGCGAGTGATGACAAAGCGCTGGCGTACCCTCTCCCGACCGGCCAGCCCCCGCCTCCGGGCCTCGTCGCGATTATTCAGGAGGAACAGCACCCGCTTGGCGCACTCTTCGGTGGTGTCCACCAGGAACCCTCCTACGCCATCCTCCATCTGGAGGGGGATGCCGCCCGAGCGATTGGCCACCACTGGCGTCCCCTTCCACAACGTCTCGGAGACCACCAGGCCGAAGCCCTCTCGGGTGGACTTCTGAATCACTACGTCGGAGGAAGTCTGGAAGGCGCCCACCTCCATGTCGCCTACGCCGATTAGGTTCGTCAGCACGTGGATGTCATCATCGCCCCTCGTCTCGGCCACGATCTCCGCATACATCTCCCACACCTCAGGGTCGTCTGAGGCCATGGAACTGAGTAGGGCTAACTGGAGGTCTGGCACCTCCTCTCGCACCATGCGGTATACCTGAATTACGCCCAGAGGGTCCTTCCAGGGGTCGAAGCGGGATACCTGGGTCACTAGGGGGCGGCGGGGGTCTATACCCCTCCAGGCCCGAATCTCCTGGCATATCCCCTCTGAAAGCCCAACATTCTTGGGGCTCAGGGGATCGATGGCAGGGGTCATCGTAACCGTCCGCTGGTGCTCCAGCCCCGGCGGCACAAAACCGTCCATGGTGAATACCAGGGCGTCATACTCGGTCAGGAATGGCAACATGAACTCCAGCACGGTCTCATCGGGTTCGGAGGTATCGATGTGGCAGCGCCAGATCCACTTGGCCCCGTTTGGACCCCGAAAGTGCCGGATGGCAGCGGGCTGAGGGTCATGCACGATGATGAAGTCGTACTCCTCGTCCAGAAGCTCGGCGTTCCGAGTGTTGTACGTGAGGTACGTTTCGCGAGCGGCCCGCGTTAGCTTGTAGGGCGCACCCTGGAGGGCATTGTGAAAGGCCTTGGTGACATTGAAGAACTCCGGCCGGGCTGAGATGAGCTTCCAGTCGGCCTGAATGCCCAGGCCACGGTAGAGAGGCACGATCGACCTCAGCAGCTCGGAGACCCCGCCACCGTAGGTGGTAGCGTTGATGTGAGCTATGCGAGCGCCTCTAAGGGGGGCCGCTAACTGCCTTATTTCCTCCACAGCCTGCTCGCCAATAATGTGAGTGTAGGCACCCAGTGACCTTGGTCCTACGTCTACGTGATCCAGCATGGCGTCTCCTTTTCTCCTTCCCGACTCCTTCTATCGTGCCGACACATCCCGCGGCCGATGCCGCTACGCTCTTGCCGGCCGCCAGGCATGTTGGCGCCGATAACAATCGCCGAGCTAACCGCAGCGCGTCCGTTCCCCCTCCTTGCGCTAGCGGGGTTCGACAAATCGATTAGGAGAGACGTGCCGCCCCGATGTGGGCACCAGCGCCCCGCTTCCTTTGCTGAATAGGACGCACTTTCGCCCGTAATTGTTACAGTGATTAGCGCGACGCTGGCTATCTAGTGGAAACAGGCACTGCCTAACTTAGGGTGGATATTGGAGACGGGGGGTATCCTTATCAAGCTGAGTAGAGTTCCATTCGAGGGGGATTCTGCCAGAGCGCGTTGTCACGCCAACACAGCCGTGGGAAGAGCAGTGGCCCAGTAGGCCTGTAAGCCGAGTTCTGTGCCTCCCCGCCCTAGGCGGGGAGCGGTGACCATCAATCTAGGATGGCGGTTGCCCGCCACCTCCAGCGGCCAACCCGAGGACAGGCCGGGCGTCCTTGTGTCCTCCTATTTGGCCTTGCTCCGCGTGGGGTTTGCCCAGCCGACCGGTCACCCGGCCGCTGGTGGGCTCTTACCCCGCCATTTCACCCTTACCCCGACATCTCAGAAATCGGGGCGGTGTGTTTCTGTGGCACTTTCCGTCGGGTTGCCCCGCCTGGGCGTTACCCAGCACGCTGCCCGGTGGAGCTCGGACTTTCCTCACCCTGGTGTTTTGCACACCAGAGCGCGATCACCCGGCCTACTGGGCCAACTTCATTGTATAGCGAGAACGGCTCGCCTGCCAAGCTAGGCGCCCGACTGATCCAGGGCCTGATTGGCCAGCTTGTCGGCCAAGGCATTGTCTCCACGAGGGATGGCGACAGCCTTAAAGGAAGCGAAGCGCCAGCGCAGGTCTTTCATGCGGGCGAACAGGCGCTTCAGGCCAGGGTTGCGCACCCTGTAGCGGCTGTCTAGCTGCCGCACCACCAGTTCCGAGTCCATCCGCAGCTCGACGTGCCGCGCCCCCAACGCGAGGGCCGCCTCCAGGCCAGCGATGGCCGCCCGGTATTCAGCCACGTTGTTGGTGGCCTGGCCGATAGTCTCAGAGATGCTGTGGCACTCCCTATGCTTATCGTCAAAAATGACCGCGCCGATAGCTGATGGCCCAGGATTCCCCCGCGAGGCCCCATCAGCGTAGACCACCCAGCACCCTTCAACCGTGGCCACACTCCTTACGGACGCAGCAGAATGCGGATGCTGTCGTCCCACACCACCACCCGCTCCAGCAGCTCCCCCAACAACGCCTGCTGCTCCAGCGGGCTGAGGTGACCCCATTCACCCCTCAGGCGAGCCAGAGCCCGCTCCTTCTGCTGCTGCCTCTCAGCTGCCGACATTTGCTGCCTGACGAACCGCTCCGCCTCTGCCAGGCTCTCCTCCAGCGACAGCCCCTCGGCCGCAACGGCCACGCCAAGGGACCGCATTCGCTGGGCACTGAGGCGACCGCGGGCTGCCTCATTCATGTACTCTTCCAGACGCTTGTCCAGACGGTGCAAGCGACCTCTCAGGCGACGACAGCGCGCCTCCGCCTCTTGTAGCACCGCCGCATCATCGCCCGCCTTGGGGACAGCCAGCACAGCCAACGGCTTCTCCCCTAGAAGGGCCTGCCGCACCTCTTCCTCGAACTGCCCTGCCCGCCGCGTGTGGTAGTCACATAGGCTGCGGTTGGTGCGCGACTCGCATTGGTAGTAGCGATACTCCGCCCACTTCTCGGAGCCATCGCGGCGGCGCCAGCGCTGGCGACGGCTCACCCCGATCATCTTATTGCCGCAATATCCGCAATAGGCCAGCCCCGATAGCAGAAAGAGCGAGGACTGCCGCTTAGTCTTCTCCTGGCGGCGAGAGCTCAGGCGCTCCTGCACCCGCCGAAAGTCATCCCTGGAGATAAGGGCGGGATGGCTGGCCGGGACGCGTACACCGAATCGACTGTAGGTACCCAGATAGGTCCGATTGCGCAGGATATCGCGGACGGTCACCATGCTCCAGAAGCCGTTGCGGTGGGTACGCACCCCCTCCTCGTTGAGGCGACGAGCGACGAGTCGGATCCCCAGACCGTCCCGCAGATAGAGCCGAAAGATGTAGCGCACAACCGAGGCTTCCCCAGGCAGTATCTCCAGACGCCGACGTGGGCCCACTCGATAGCCGAAAGGCGGCCGCCCAAGGACCTCACCTTTCACCGCCTTGCGCCTCATGGCCGCCTGCACCTTCTGTCCCAACCGCTCGTCCTTCTTTTCCGTCCAGAGGGAAAGCAGTGTGGAACCGGGGTCGGCGCCGTCCTCCAGACACATCACCTTCACGCCCAGGCTAACCAGTTGGAAGTAGCGCCTGGCCGCCTCCCACAGCTCGCTCCCCAGGCTGATCAGGGAGGGGATCACGACCATAGTGAATCCACGGTCGGGGCGCTGCTTAAGGAAGTCGATGAGCTGGCGATAGCCAGTACAGTTATCACCGGCCGCGGTGGCATCCAGGAAACTAGCGGCCGCCTCATAGCCATTCTGACGGCAGAAATCCAGGAAGGCGCGGCTCTGCTCAGCCAGTGGCTGGCTGTCGCCTGTCTCCCGGAAGTACCCTACCGCCCTCACGGCTTAGCTCACATACAGAATGCGCTCACAGCTGACGCACTGCACCACGTCCAAGCCGGAGCGAGCCTTTTGCAATACGGTCATGGGCAGGCTAATGCGGCAACCCCCGCACATACCTCGCTCCACCTTGACCACCGCTCTCCCCTGCCGTCTCTCCATCAGATTGTCATAGAGGGCCAATACCCTGCCGTCTATCAGGCCCGACTGCCGCCCTCGTCTCTCCTCCAGCCCGGCTAGCTCGCCTTCCAGCCCCTCCTTCTCGCTCGCCAGCTCCTTCTGCTCCTGCCGCCACCTTTCCTCCACCTCGGCCAGGGATTCCTCCGCCTCTCGTAGAACCGCTTGTCTCTCTTCCCCTCGGACCATGAGGTCCAGAAGCTCATCCTCTCGCCGCCGCAACTGGCCCTTCAGGATGTTCGCCTCCTCCTGCACGCTTGCCAGCTCCTTGGGGTTGCGCACCGTGCCCCCGTAAAGCTTACCTTCCACGTCTGAGAGGCGTGAGCGAAGGTCATCCACCTGCCACTCCAACTCCCGCTGCTGCCTGCTGACGCCTCCAAGGGCATCCCGCCCCTCGTCGACCGCCTGGCGACCGGCGATGAGCTCCTCGCTCTCCCCCAGTTGCTCCTCCACCGCCGCCAGGGCTTCCCTGGCGGCCTCGATAGCCGAATCGATCTCTTGAAGAGCGTAAAGGTCGGCCGCTATCGTCATTGTCAGCGAGGGCATGAGGCTACCGAACCAGGCACGGGGTAGACAATGCTCGCGGCAGGATTATAGACTTAGGGAGAGGCCCCTGACAAGACAACGGCCAATCTGGCGTAGCATTCGATCGCATTTTGGGGACAGATTTTTTATGCAATTTGTCGTAGGCCAGCAGTTGCGCGAGCCCGTGGGCAGCGTCACCCACTACGAGATCAGTGACAGCGAACCCTCACCCCAGAGAGAAGACTCCCTCAGCGAGCTGACGGGTAGCGTCGACCTCATGCGGACAGACAAGGGGATTCTGGTCTCCGTCGCCCTTCATTGCACCATCGTCGGCAGGTGCAGCCGCTGCCTGATCGACATATCCTATCCCCTCACCCTTACCTTCCAAGAGGAATATCTGCCTACGGTGGACGCCTCCACCGGCGCGTCTCTGCCTTTGCCCGCTGACCCCGACGCCTTCCTCATCGACGGTCACCAGGTTCTCGACCTCACAGAGGCCGTGCGCCAGTATCGCCTAACGGCCGAGCCCATGCAGCCCGTGTGCAAGCCCGATTGCCTTGGCCTTTGCCCTCATTGCGGTTATAATCTTAACCAAGGCCCTTGCGGCTGCCCTCGCCAAGAGACCGATGCCCGCTGGGCGGCTCTGGCGGAGTTGGCCGTGAAAATCGAGCAGGAACAGGAGTCCTAGCGTGCCACCACTGCCCAAGAAGAAGTATCCCAAAGCACGACAACGGCAGCGACGTAGCCATATCATGCTCAACCTGCCCCATCTGGTGCCCTGCCCTCAGTGTCACACCCTCCGCCTGCCTCATCGGGCCTGCCCCGTCTGTGGCACCTACCGGGGACGAACGGTGCTAAAGGTAGAGGAGCCGCACCGACTCCCCGGCCAACGCTAGCCTTTCCCGCCTTCACCGCTTTCTGCTATACTTCGCCTGCCCTGCCTGCTGGGCAGTAGACAGGGCCTGGAGTGATAGCGATGGCGTCTAGTCCTTGCCCCGAGGATGGCAGAGCCAGCGCCCAAGCCTGGGTCTTCCCTGGCCAGGGCTCGCAGGAGGTGGGAATGGGCCTCGACCTGTACCAAGCCTTTCCCGTGGCTCGCCGCCTGTTCCAGGAAGCCGACGAAGCGCTTGGCCTGCCCCTCAGCAGTCTCTGCTTTGAGGGACCCGAGGACACCCTTCGCCAGACAATCAATGCCCAGCCAGCGATCATGACTGTCAGCCTGGCCTGCCTCCAGGCCGCTCTGGACGCGGGCTGCCTCCAGGAACGCCCGGCAGCCTTCATGGCTGGCCACAGCCTGGGCGAGTACACTGCCCTGGTGGCGGCCGGAGCCCTGACCTTCCCCGACGGCCTACGCCTGGTGCGAGAGCGCGGCCGCCTGATGCAGGAGGCAGGCGACAGAGTCCCTGGGACCATGGCGGCGATCATCGGCCTGCCAGAAGACAAAGTGACCGAACTGTGCTACCAGACGCGCGCCGAGGTCTGCAACTTGAACTCGCCTGGGCAAGCGGTCATCGGCGGCACCCTCGACGCCGTCGCGCGCGCCATAGAGGAGGCCAAGGCCCGCGGTGCCCGCCAGGCCATTCGCCTCAACGTCAGCGGCGCCTTCCACTCCTCCCTCATGCGGCCGACCGCCGAGGGCATGGCCGCGGCCATCGCCTGCACGCCCTTCGCCGACGCCCAGGTGCCCATCGTCGCCAACAGTACCGCCCAAGCGATAACCAGCGCCGAGGCCATTAGACGAGAGCTCCTAGAGCAACTCCGGCGGCCCGTCCTCTGGCAGCGCTCGGTGGAGTACATGATCGAAAACGGCGTCACCACCTTCGTTGAGATAGGCCCAGGACGCATCCTCACCGCCCTCATTCACCGCATTGATCGTAACTCCAATACGAAGAACATCGGCGACGCCCCCTCCATTCGCAGGGAGGCTGAATGCAGTGATCGATCTGACGAATAGAGTGGCCCTGGTGACCGGCGCTTCCCGCGGTATCGGCCGGGCAGTGGCCCTCAAGCTGGCTGAGTGCGGCGCTAAGATAATGATAAACTACAACCAGAGCGCCGCCGAGGCGGAAAAGGTGGCCGAGCAGATCCGCAGCCAGGGTGGCCAATCCCTGACGGTGCAGGGCGACGTCACGGTGGCTGCCGATGTGGAGCGGGTCTTCCAGGCCGCTCAGCAAGAGTTCGGCAGAGTCGATATACTGGTAAACAACGCCGGCATCAATCGCGATACGCTGATACTGCGTATGTCTGAGAAGGACTGGGACGAGGTTCTGAGCACCAACCTGCGAGGGGCCTTCCTCTGCACCAAGGCTGCTCTGCGCTCCATGATGCGCCAGCGGTGGGGGCGGATCATCAACATCAGCAGCCTGGCAGGGCTGCTGGGCAACGCTGGCCAGGCTAACTACTCGGCGGCCAAGGCCGGTCTCATTGGCCTGACCAAGGCCGTGGCCCGCGAGATGGGCTCGCGAGGCATCACCGTGAACGCCCTCGCCCCCGGCTTTATCGAGACGGACATGACCAAGGACCTGCCGCAATCACTGAAGGAGGAGGCCCTCCAGCGCATCGTCCTAGGGCATCCAGGGAAGCCCGAGGATGTGGCTGCGGCGGTGGCTTTTCTGGCCTCCGATGAGGCATCCTACATTACGGGACAGGTGCTGGCCGTGGACGGCGGCCTGGGGATGTAGCCCATGCCAGGCAAGAGGCGCAAGGCACGTATCATTGCCCTCAAGGCCCTCTATGAGCTGGACAGCGTGGGCCACGAGTCGCGGGAGACCCTCTCACGCCTTCTGGAGGAGAAGCCACCTCCTGTCGATGTGGCGGCATTCGCCCAGGAGCTGGTGTCGGGCGTGCTAGACCACCGAGAGGAGATCGACGAGGTAATTCGTCAGAAGGCGCCGGCCTGGCCCTTGGAGCAGGTAGCAGTTGTCGACCGCAACATCCTCAGGCTTGCCATCTATGAGATCTTGATTGATAATAGGGTGCCAGTGCGGGCTGCCATTAACGAGGCGGTGGAGCTGGCCAAATCCTTCGGCGGAGAAAGCTCCCCCAAGTTTGTAAACGGCGTCTTGGGCTCAGTGAGCATCATGACGACTAGTTAAAGGGCAACACCAGGAGGTGAGTCGTGGCCACTGTTTTCGAAAAAGTGCGAAAGATCATCGCCGAACAGTTGGGCGCCGACGAGGCCAACATAACCCCCAAGACTTCCTTTGTCGAGGATCTCAACGCCGACTCCCTGGACCTGGTGGAGCTCATCATGTCCCTGGAGGAGGAGTTCGGCCAGGGAAGCAAAGGGTTCGAGATCTCTGACGAGGACGCCGAGAAGATCGTCACCGTCCAGGATGCCGTGAACTACATCCTGGAGCACGGCATCGCTGAGGACGAGCCCGGCTGAGGCTAGCCAGAGCGAACTAGACTGCCCTCAGCTTACCCCAGGAGCCAGGGGCCGCGCCTGGCTCCTTTATCGTATATAATGAGTAATACCGTTCGATTCCTTCACTCGAAGTGGCAGCGAGAGCATGGACTTTTTCGGCGTTGGCCTACCTGAGATCATCCTCATTATGGTGCTGGCTCTCATCGTGGTTGGCCCTCAGCGTCTTCCCGAGCTGGCCGCCCAGCTCGCTCGCCTGGTGCGCCAGGCCCGTCGTTACGCTGGCCAGGTCACCAGCCAGCTCAAGTACGAGCTGGGCGACCTCACTCAGGAGTACGATACCCTGCGCCAGGAGGTGCAGCAGCTTCGGGATGAGTTGCGCCAGCAGGCCAAGCCCCTTCAGAAGGAGCTAGACGCCGCCAGAGCCGACCTCAAGGCAGCCAGGGACTCGGTAGACAAGACTGCCGCCAAGGAAGAGCAGCCCCAGGAGAAGGCCAAGCCACCCTCCGAGGGGGAAAGCTAGCACCCCCTGAGCCCGCCCCTTCGCCTCAACCATGAGCGCCAGACCGATCACCACCGACGAGCCCACCAGGGAGCCCGAAGACGAGCCCAAGAGCGGCAAATACATGACAATAATGGGCCACCTTCAGGAGCTCCGCTATCGCCTCATCGTCTCGGCCCTCTCCGTCGTTGCCACCACTGGCGCTTCCATCTATTTCGCCGGCCGCATGCTCAACTTCCTCAAGAAGCCCGCTGAGGACCGCAGCGACGCGTTCTTCCTGATATTCACCGAACCCATGGAGGGCCTGGTTGCCCACTTCCGTATCGCCCTTATGGCTGGCATCACCTTTGCCATGCCCATGCTCATCTACCAGGCGCTGATGTTCGTCACCCCCGCCCTGACTGGCAAGGAGAAGCGCTGGGTGTACTCCATCGTCTTCGCCGCCACCCTGGCCTTCGCCGCCGGCGTGGCCTTCGCCTTCTACGTCGCCCTGCCGCCGGCCCTTGGCTTCCTTCTCAACTACCCCGAAGACGTCGCCGAGCCCCATATCAAGCTCGGCAGCTACGTCGACTTTGTGACCCGCCTCCTTCTCTGGACGGGCATCGTCTTCGAGACGCCTCTCCTGATCATGGGCCTCGCCCGCTTCGGTGTGGTCAGCTCCCGCCAGCTTCTGCGCTTCTGGCGCTACGCCATCGTCGGCGCCTTCGTCCTGGCGGCCATCGTCACCCCCAGCATCGACCCCGTCACCCAGTCGCTCGTGGCCGGCCCGATCATCGTCCTCTACGGGGCGGGCGTTGTCCTCGCCCGCCTGGTGGAGCCGCGGCGGAGGTAGCCGAGCGCATTTGACGACCTTGCCCCTTCGTGCTAATATCAGTCGAAAGGTTGTTCTTGGCCGCCCCTTTCAGGGTGCGGACAATTGTGTATTTGGGGAGTGCTTTACCGTTTACGGCTTAGAAAATGTCCGCTCTCACAGAGCTCTATGACACGATAGCCGTCTGCCCCGACTGTGCCCTGAGCCGCAGCCGCAATCGGGCTGTCCCCGGCGAGGGGCCAGACGACGCCGAGATCATGTTCGTCGGGGAGGCGCCGGGCTTCTACGAGGACCAGCAGGGCCGTCCCTTCGTCGGCCCAGCCGGTCGCCTCTTGGAAGACCTGCTGGCCTCTATCGGCCTTCGCCGCGACCAGGTCTACATCGGTAACGTCATCAAGTGCCGCCCGCCCGACAATCGCGACCCCCTGCCCAAAGAGATCGAGGCCTGTCGCAAGTGGCTGGAGCGCCAGATCGAGCTGATCAAACCCAAGGTTGTTGTGCCTCTGGGGCGCTTCTCCCTGGCCTGGTTCTTCCCCAATGAATCCATCGGCCGCATGCACGGCCAGGCCCGCTACCGCGATGGCATCTATTATCTGCCCATGTACCACCCTGCGGCCGCCCTGCACGCCGCCAATATGCGCCGGGCCATAGAGGAAGACTTCCACAAGCTGCCGCCCGTCCTGGAGGAAGCTCGCAAGGGGCCCAAGGAAGAAGTGCCGGAGCCCCAACAGATGCGCCTGTTCTAATTTGCTGAGCCGTGACTAGAGACAAACTGCGGATAATCCCTCTGGGTGGCCTGGGAGAGATCGGCAAGAACATGATGGTGCTGGAGCTCCCCCAGGACATGATCATCGTCGACGCCGGCCTCATGTTCCCCGAGGAGGAGATGCTGGGAGTCGACCTGGTGATCCCCGACATCTCCTACGCCCGCGAGCGGCGGAAGAAGCTGCGGGCCATCATCATCACCCACGGCCACGAGGATCACACGGGCGCCCTGCCTTATGTCCTGCGCGAGCTACGAGCACCCATCTACTGCACCAGACTTACCCGCGGCCTCATATCGGTCAAGCTCAAGGAGCACAAGCTCCTCAAGGAGGCCGACCTGCGGACGGTGAGTCCCGGCGAGAAGATCCGCCTGGGGGCCTTCCAGGTGGAGTTCGTGCGGGTCACCCACAGCATCCCCGACTCCTGCGGCCTTGCCATTCGCACACCCGTAGGCACAGTGATCCACAGCGGCGACTTCAAGCTGGACCACACGCCGGTGATGGGCGAGCCCACCGACCTGCCCCGTTGGGCCGAGTTGGGCAACCAGGGCGTCCTCCTGCTCCTATCCGATTCCACTTACGCCGAGACCCCCGGCTACACTCCCTCGGAGCAAGTGGTGGGCGAGGCCCTGGACCGCATCATGGCCACCGCACCCGGACGGGTCATCGTGGCCACCTTCGCCTCCCTCATCTCGCGAGTGCAGCAGGTCATCGACGCCGCCTATCGCAACGGCCGCCGCGTGTTCGTCACCGGCCGCAGCATGATCGACAACGTGCAGATGGCTCTGGAGCTAGGCTACCTCAGCGCGCCCGAGAATGTGCTGGCCCCCATCGACCAGCTTTCCCGTATGCGGCCCCAGAAAGTTGCCATCATGACCACCGGCTCCCAGGGCGAGCCCACCTCTGCCCTGGTGCGCATGGCCAGCCGCGACCACCGCCAGATCCAGATCGTCCCCGGCGATACGGTGATCATGTCGGCCAGCCCCATCCCAGGCAACGAGATGCTCATCAACCGTACCATCGACAACCTCTGTCGCCTGGGGGCCCAGATCCTATATACCCGCATCGCCGACGTTCACGTACACGGGCACGCCGCCCAGGAAGAACTGAAGATGCTCCTGAGCCTGGTGAACCCCCACTACTTTGTCCCCATCCACGGTGAGTATCGCCACCTGATGGCCCACGCCCGCCTGGCCCAGGCCATGGGCATCCCTGAGGACAATGCCTTCATCCTGGAAGACGGCGACATCCTGGAGTTGGACACGAAGGGCGGCAAGGTCGTCGGTCGGGTGGCGGCCGACCACGTCTACGTGGACGGCCTGGCCGTGGGCGTGAATCAGGTGGTGCTGCGCGACCGCCGCCGCCTGGCCAGCGATGGCATCATCGTGGTCATCCTAACAGTGGACAAGCACAGCGGCCGTTTGGTAGGCGAGCCCGACGTAGTGGCCAAGGGATTCATGGACACGGAGGGAGCCGAGGAGATACTGGAGAAGGCGCGAAAACAAGTGTCGCGAGCCCTGAAAGGCGCCGACCACCACTCTGAGTCGGCCGAAGTGAATGCCCGAGTCAGGGATGCGCTTGCCCAGTACCTCTACCAGGAGACCCGCCGGCGACCGATGATCCTGCCCCTCATAGTGGAGGTGTAGGGAAGGCATGGCCAGGGCAAAGGCGAAACGCTCCACCTACCGCCGCTCGGGAGCGACCTCTCGCCGCGCCGCGGCCTACCCGCGCCTGACCGACAGGCGAAAGCTTAGCCTCTGGCTGATCGTCGCTGCTGTCGTCTTCGCCCTCGTCCTCATTCCCTTCGTGGGCCCCACCATCGGCGAGGCCATCCTGGACTTCCGCGATGCCCTGGTGAGCCTGCTGGGGCTGGCCGTACTCCTGCTGGTGATTGGCCTGGTAGTCAACGGTTGGCTGGCGTTGGGCCGCCGCTTTGCTCTATCGCGTACCTTCTGGCGCCGCTGGGTGGGCAGCCTCGTCCTGGGCGTCAGCGTCTGCGGGATTATGGCCCTCTTCCGCCCCGACTGGTCGGTGGGCGGCACCTCCTTGGCGGAGGTCACCGCTGGCGGCGACTTCGGCCACGCCTTCATGGGCAGCCCCGGCGGCATCCTCATCTGGCTGGGCCTTACCTTCCTGGGAATCGTTCTGCTCTGGCCGCGCCAGGTGGCCTGGCTAATGCGGCACCTGCCCGACCTCTGGCGAGCGCTGGTGCAGATGCGTCTGCCGGATGAGGTCGCAGCCAGCCTGCGATCGTTGGGCTCGCTTTTCTTGCCCAGAGCGGAACCCCGTGGCTCAGAGCCTTTCCCAGCCCTGCCCGAAGGGTGGGAGGAAGAGCCAGCCGCCCCGACGCCAGAGACCATCGTGCAGGGGGAGCTTCCTCTCCAGGAAACAGTCGCTCAAGAGACGGAGGAGCCCGCCTCCCCCGGCGGGCCAGCGGCTGTCGCTACCGCGCCGCCTGTGACCGGGCGGCCGGCCGCCCACGGCTGGGAGCTGCCCCTTCTGGACATCCTTCAACCGACGCTCGAGATCGACGTCAAGCAGCTGGACAACACCGCCCGCGCCCAGCTCATCGAGGAAACCCTGGCCAGCTTCGGCGTCGACGCCCGCGTTATCCAGATAAACCAGGGGCCCACCATCACTCAGTTTGGCATAGAGCCCGGTTGGGAGGTGAAGACCCGCACCGTCATCGAGCGGGACAACCGCGGGCGACCGGTCTACGACAAGGATGGCAACCCCAAGTACAAGACGGATGTCGTCTCCCGCACACGGGTGCGGGTAAGCCAGATCACATCTCTGGCTAACGACATGTCCCTGGCCCTGGCTGCCCCCTCCATCCGCATCGAGGCGCCGGTACCTGGCAAGCCGGTGGTGGGCATCGAGGTGCCCAACAGCACGCCCTCCCTGGTGACCCTGCGCAGCGTCATTGAGAGCACAGCCTTCCAGCGCATCGCCGCTCGCTCCAAGCTGGCCCTGGCCCTGGGCAAGGGTGTGTCCGGCGAGACGGTGGCCGCCGACCTGGGCCGCATGCCCCACCTCCTCATCGCTGGGGCCACCGGCAGCGGTAAGAGCGTCTGCATCAACTCCATCATCGCCTGCCTGCTGATGCACAACACAGCCGAGGACATGCGCTTCGTCATCATCGACCCCAAGCGGGTGGAGTTGGCCGCCTTTGCACCCATCCCCCACCTAGCCTTCTCACGCATCGTGGTGGATCCGGAAGATGTAGTAAGCACACTCCAGGCTGTCATCCACGAGATGGAAAGCCGCTATCGCCGCTTTGCTACGGTGAGTGTGCGCAACATCGAAGGCTACAACCGCAGCCCGCGAGCCGTCCACAAGATGCCCTACTGGGTGGTGATCATCGACGAGCTAGCCGACCTGATGATCGCCGCCGCCTATCACGTGGAGCGCCAGATCTGCCGCCTGGCCCAGCTTTCCCGGGCCACCGGCATCCACCTCATCATCGCCACTCAGCGGCCATCGGTGGACGTGGTCACCGGCCTCATCAAGGCCAACTTCCCCACCCGCATCGCCTTCGCCGTCAGCTCTCAGGTGGACTCCCGCACCATTCTGGACGGGGCAGGCGCCGAGAAGCTGCTGGGTCGCGGCGACATGCTCTTCCAGCCCACCGACGCCTCCAAGCCCAAGCGCCTCCAGGGCTCTTACGTGTCCGACCAGGAGATCGAGCGCATCGTGCGCTTCTGGACGGACGACCGCTTCCGCCACATACGGCCGGAGGTGGCCGACCACCTCCTTCAGGAGGTGAAGGGCGTGGCGGACGTGGACGAAGAGGCAGACCCCCTGCTGGAGCAGGCACGAGAGTTGGCCCAGGAGCACACCCGCATCTCGACGTCCCTCTTGCAGCGACGACTGCGCATCGGCTATCCGCGGGCGGCCCGCCTCATTGACCAGCTGGAGGCGGAGGGAGTCGTCAATGCCGCCGAAGGGGGGCAATCGCGGCGCGTATTGAACCCCCACGAGGAAGAGCCGCTCCTGTAGCCGCAGGGCTTTCAGCCTCGGTCCGGTGGAAGTGCCTCTATGAGGCACAGCGCCGCTAGGAGAACCCGAAAGAAGTCCACGTACCACCTGCCCCCCGGCCGCCCCATCACCACACTACCTCGTGTAGGCGGTGCCGCCCGGGGAAGCCCCGCATCTGGAAGCGGCTCCTGAGCACGTACTCGACGCCGGGCATAGGGCCGGCCAGGTCCCTGGACAGGCCAGATATCAGGATCTGGCCGCCGCGGGCTTTCTCCATCACCCGCGCCGCCATGCTCACCGCCAGGCCAAAGTAGTCCTTCTGGTGGCGGAAGGTATCGCCGCTATTCATGCCGATGCGCACCAGCAGCGCGCGCTCGGGATGGTGGCGGTTGTGGTCGGCCAGGGCCTGCTGGATAGCCATCGCGCAGCGCACAGCCTCGCTCGCGGCAGTAAAGACCAGCATGAAGCCGTCCCCCAGCGCCTTCACTTCGAAACCGCCGTGGGCTTGTACGCACTCCCGCACGATGTGCTGGTGGGCATGGACCAACTCGTGCGCCTCTTCCTCTGTCAGGGAGGCCAGCAGAGACGTGAAGCCCTCGATGTCTGTGAACATGATGGTCACGCTTCCCTGGGGCGAGGGCCGGAAGGCGGCCGCCAAAGCCTGGCCGCACTGGCCGCAGAAGCGGAACGCCTTCGGCACGGCCGCCCCACAGGTGGGACAGGCCGCCGCCGTGGCCTGCTCGGGCGGGGCCAGCGGCCGCACAGATGACCTGGGCGGCTCCGGGCCAGAGCCAGGAGACTGTCGGTCAGTCATGATGTTGGTTCACCCACCGATCCAGCAAACGAAAAACCCACCGCCGCTGCCGACGGTGGGCCTGAAGCCAGCCCTCAACACGCTAGCAGGGCAGCCCAGCACCCCCCGCCGGGAAAGCCATCCGGCACGTGTGCATCAGCACTACGATGAAACCATTCATATCCTTCGACCTAGCAAACTACCGCTTGTGGGCGATACTAACAGAGGCGGCCCAGCCCGTCAACGGCCAGACGACGGGAGTTCCAGCTAGACCTTCTCTCCCAGAGACCGATGGGCTTTGAGGTAGGACTCGGCGTTCGTTAGCTGCCCGAGCAGACTGGTGGCCTTCCGCCCCAGCTCCGAGTGCAGCCAACCTCTGGGGATCACGCCGTTGCGTACCACTCTACGGTAGGTGTGCAGTTTCACTCCCATCGAGGTCTTTCCGTACAGGTCGGCGAGCAATTCGTAGAATCGCCGCAAGGGCAGTCGCGGTTTTGGATATGTCACGTGTAGGAAGTCAAGGAGAGAGTGAGGAATGTCGGTCGCCCGCACTTGCCCTGTCTCAATCAATTTGTTGGTCAACACCGTTCCCGGAAGAGGCGTAAGCACAGTGAACTGAGGGAAAGCAATTTCACACTTGTTGACAAATTCCATCAGATCGTAAAAATCGCCTTCTTCCCACTCAGGGTTGACGACAAAACAGCCCCAGGCTTCAACCCCGTGCTGACGCATGGTCTGCAAAGCCTGAACAGCGTGGCTGACCGTGGTCTGCTTGTGATGCAGTTCTTTGACCTCCTCATCCTTGTGGGACTCAATGCCAAGGAGCAAGACCTTTAGGCCGGCTTTGGCCCACTGCTCCACCAGCTCCGCCCGGCGAGCGATGTCGCTAGTGCGCACCTGTGCCCAGTATTTCCAGCCATAGCCCTTCCAGCCCGCCCGATTGCGCTCGTCAATCCGGGCAGCGAGCTCCAGCGAGCGGCCGGCGTCGGCCCAGAATTCATCATCAACAAAAGCAACAACCTGAATCCCGTCCGGAATTCGTTCCAGATCAGCCATTACTCTGCCCGGACTCTTCTTACGATATCGGCGCCGATTGAAGACCCATACTGAGCAGAAGCTGCAGTCGTACGGACAGCCGCGAGTAGTCTCGATGCCAGCGACGGCTCCCATAACGTACAGGTAGTAGTCCGCCTGATAACGAGCGAGCAGACTCCAATCGAGAAAAGGAAGAGTGTCCAGGTCATCAACTTGCGCCCTGTCTACAGTGATTACCCTTTGCTCGCCTTTTCTGAAGGCGATTCCAGGAATGGCATCGAAAGGGCCACCACGAGCGATTGCCCTCACCAGCTCCGGGAAGGTGATTTCCCCCTCCCCGAGAACGGCGAAGTCAACAGAGGCTTCGTCGAGCACATCGTCCAGGGCCATGGTGGCGTGATACCCGCCCCAGACGATCGGTACGTCGGGCAGCACTTCCTTTGCTCGGCGAGCCAGCATTTTGGCCGCTTCTGCTTCGGCAGTATAGGCTGTCAAGCCAATCAAGCCGGGGTTGAACTCCAGCAGCTCTTCCTCAAAGGCGCTGTCCTTCTCCAGCCGCATATCAAGGATCCGGCACTCATGGTCAGCTACGCAGGCGGCCACCGTCAGAAGCTCCATCGGAGGCGTCCTGGCCAGCGACGTGAAGCCAACCGAGAACTCGGATATATCGGGCTTGACGAGCAGTATCTTCATTCTTCCCCCAATCCCTAACGAAACATCATACGACAAGCAGCGCTCCCATTACCAGCCGCGGCGGCGCATAATCGATAGCTCTTTCAGCCCCTCTTCGTCGCCCACCAGCTCCCGCCGCAGCTCGACGATCTGGTCGCGCAGGAGGGCCGCCCGCTCGAACTCCAGGTTCTGAGCCGCCTTCTTCATCTGAGACTCCAGGTCCTTGATGAGACGGGCGATCTCGTCCTTGGGGATGGGGCCGGTACGGTATACCGCCCGTTCCTCCGTCACCTTGCGCACCCGGTCGGTGAGGTCGCGGATGGCCTTGCGGATGCCCTCCGGCTGGATGCCGTGCTCCTCGTTGTAGCTCATCTGGATGCGCCGCCGCCGGTTGGTCTCCCCGATGGCCCTGCGCATCGATCCGGTCATGGTATCGGCGTACATCATGACCCGGCCGTCCACGTGGCGGGCGGCCCGTCCCATGGTCTGGATGAGCGCCCACTCGGAGCGCAGGTAGCCCTCCTTGTCGGCGTCCAGGATGGCCACCAGGCTCACCTCCGGCAGGTCCAGGCCCTCCCGCAGGAGGTTGATGCCCACTACTACGTCGTAGACGCCCAGGCGCAGGTCGCGCAAGATCTCCACCCGGTTCAGGGTCTCGATCTCCGAGTGCAGGTAGTGAGTCTTGACCCCCATCTCCTTCAGGTAGTCCGCCAGGTCCTCGGCCATCCTCTTGGTGAGGGTGGTGACCAGGACCCGCTCGCCCCGCTCCACCCGCTGGCGGATCTGCTCGATGAGGTCGTCCACCTGCCCCTGGGTGGGCTTCACCTCGATGGAGGGATCGAGGAGGCCGGTGGGTCGGATGATCTGCTCCACCACCTGCTCGCTGTGCTCGTACTCGTACGGGCCGGGCGTCGCCGAGACGAAGACAACCTGGTTGATGTGGCGGTCGAACTCGGAGAAGTTCAGCGGGCGGTTGTCCAGAGCCGAGGGCAGGCGAAAGCCATAGTCCACCAGCGTCTGCTTGCGGGAGATGTCGCCGCGGTACATGCCACGAATCTGGGGCACGCCCATGTGCGACTCGTCGATGAACATGAGAAGGTCGTCGGGGAAGTAGTCAAGGAGGGTCCAGGGCGTGCTCCCCGGTGGCCGTCGGGCCAGGTGGCGCGAGTAGTTCTCGATGCCAGAGCAGTAACCCTGCTCCCGCAGGCACTCCATGTCGTAGCGGGTGCGCTCCCACAGACGCTGGGCCTCCAGGAGCTTGTCCTGGGCCTTGAACCACTCCACCCGCTCCTCCAGCTCCGCCTGGATGTCTTCGATGGCCGCCTCCAGCTTGTCTTGAGACGTAACAAAATGCTTGGCGGGATAGACGTCGATGCGCTCCATCTCGCCCAGGACCTCGCCGGTGAGGGGGTCGAGCTGGCAGATGCGCTCCACATCGTCGCCCCAGAAGTCGACCCGCACCGCCAGCTCCTCATACGACGGCATGATGGTGAGGCTGTCGCCCCGCAGGCGGAAGCGGCCGCGCAGGAGGTTCGTGTCGTTGCGCTCGTACTGCATGTCGACCAGCTTGCGCAGGCTGCGCTGCCGGTTGCTGGGCTCGCCCTTCTTGAAGCTGAGGACGAAGTTATAGTACTCGGAGGGCTCACCTAAGCCGTAAATGCAGGACACGGAGGCCACGATGACCACGTCCCGCCGCTCGAAGAGAGCGCGGGTGGCGGCGTGACGCAGCTTGTCGATCTCCTCGTTGATGTCGGCGTCCTTGGCGATGTAGGTGTCGGTGCGGGGGATGTAGGCCTCGGGCTGGTAGTAGTCGTAGTAGCTGACGAAGTACTCGACGGCGTTCTGGGGGAAGAACTCGCGGAACTCGCTGTAGAGCTGGGCGGCCAGGGTCTTGTTGGGCGAGAGGACGAGGCTGGGGCGATTGCAGCGGGCGATAGCGCTGGCCATGGTGAAGGTCTTGCCGCTGCCGGTCACCCCCAGCAGCGTCTGGGCGCGATAGCCCTTCTCCAGGCCCTCGACGAGCTTCTCGATGGCCTGGGGCTGGTCGCCCGTGGGCGCAAAGTCAGACACGAGATGGAAGTTGGGCATGGCTTGTCACATTCTACGATGTTCGACCCCGGCTATTTGCTCAGCCGCAGCCGGCAACATCAGGCCACACGATGTCCCCGCGATCTAATCCAGGCCCTCCCACTTGTTTCGATATTGCTCATACTTACCTCTCGGGCCTATCTTCCCACTCTTCTTGCCGATTCTGACGGTCACAGAGCGCGATTCTCGAAAGACCGGTTTCGGAATGACGAAGTAGTCATCGAAGCCGTGAATGTAGTACACGAGGGAATCTGCGGCATGTTGCTCGGCCTCCGAAAGCACCACTGTCAGGTGCTTCCTGGTCGGACCTGTCTTGCGCGCCGGATCGGTAGTCTTCACCTCGATTGCCCGCGACACCCTTCCTTTCGTCGCCCAAAGATCGTACCCTTGGCCGCCAAGATGCCTCATAACATCCCAGTCGCGTTTCATCAGCTCGTACGCGACAATGGCCTCCCCCATCTCACCGCTGAACCTGTCGAGATCTTTTTTCGACGGCATGTTGCCTCCTCCAGACGCCAGCTAACGGCGCTCCACGCCGACTCTCTGTTCGCCTCGTATTCTACCATCGGAGGCGAGGGGCCAACCCTCACCGGGGCCGGTTCGCCGCTGGTGGCTTGATTCTCGACCCCCGCCTGAAGGCGGGGGCATCGCTTGGCCTCCTCACACCCCAGCCTTAAGGCTGGGGTGTGTGAAACCACAGGCCCAGATACGAACCATCCAACACCCCCTCACCCCTTCTGCATCCGCTCGAAGACGGCCCTTATCACTTCCTCCACCGACCCCAGCGCCTGCTCCCGCGTGATCTCCTCCACCAGCGTGCTCGCCTCCCGCTGGCTGAAGCCAAGCCCCACCATACCCGCTACGGCGTCCCGCCTGACCTGCTCCGAGGTCAGCGCTCCCGCCGCCTCAGGCATCTCCGCGAAGCCTTCGTCGCGCAGCAGGGCGAACGGCGTCACCTTGCCCCGCAGGCGGGCCACGATCGTCTCGGCGGTCCTGGCGCCGATGCCCGGCAGCCGCCGCAGAGAGGCGACGTCGCCCTCCTCGATCCAGCACGCGATCGTCGATACGGAGAACACGAGCGCCTTCAATGCTCTCGTCGCGCCCACATCGGGCACCTCGATGAACCTCGCGAAGAACTCCCTCTCCACCGGCCGCTTGAACCCGATGAGCTTGGGGATAGGCTGACGCTCCGCCGCGTAGTAGAAGGTGTCCAGCTCGATCTCCCCGTCCAGCTCGGCATCCTCGAAGGCCCGCCAGACGAACATCGGCAGGAAGACCTCGTACCAGACGCCGTTCACCTCCACCTCGAGGC